>JACLAD010000066.1_pt1 | contig 12250 bp, 7 predicted proteins | sample 8027901 | NCBI WGS metagenome assembly JACLAD01 (sample SAMN15725071, study PRJNA655200) | protist metagenome | isolation source: fluorescence activated cell sorting (FACS) single amplified genomes of... | place: Spain: Blaines Bay Microbial Observatory, Mediterranean Sea | collected 2016-07-05
CGAAATTCTGGAAGAAAATCAAGGGAGGTAAAGATTCCCAGGCTTCCCAATTTTTCGAACATTATTTTGAAAAAAACGCCGAGTCGCTGAATGAGTTCAGAAATATGGACCCGAAAGCTCGCAAAGACAAAATCACGGACATTTTGACAGAGGCCGCCAACAAAGGAAATGATATCTTGGACCTGGTTGACATTCCTGCTCAAAAGGAAGAGGCCATCGCCGAACTTGCCGAGCAGGCTGAAAGCTATGTGGATGGAGTTCTCAGTAAATTGGCTCATTCGATTTACAACCTCGTCGCCGGTCCGGAACCGGAACCAGACGTCTGGCGCCCTCCTTCTGGCTCTACCGACCTAGAGTCCCAATCCGATATTATCTCGTCAGAGATGTACAAATCCTGGTGCGTCGCAGCCCAGGCTTACGGTAGAAAGCAGGACCCATCCAAATTGGACATGGCCAAACGTGAACTCCTGGGCCCGGCGTTGTCGAATTCTTGGACTGAATTTTATTTGAAAACAGAGCCAGGGAAGGATGATGAGCTCCCAATTGATCTGCAATTTAATTTGCGGGAAACGGAAACCGGCGCGATTGAGATCGGTGTGAGAGGTTCTGGACGTCTCGAGTTGATGGAACGTTTTGCAGGCGCGGTACACATGGCAGAGGATCCGGTCCCATTGAAACTCCTTGGCGTTCCCAACGAAGATGAAACTATCCTCGTGCAGGCGGAGTTCCAGAATGCGTACACTGTTTTCCTGAAAAAGTTTCCGAATTTTATCAACATTTTGAAGCAACGGGTTGAGAACGTGATGGAATTTGGCCGTCGAAGAAAAATCGAGGTCAAGATCAGTGCGCATGCAGTTGGATGTACCTATGCAACTCTGGCTGCTTTGCATCTTTCTCATGACGAGTTTTTTATAGAAAACGTAATATTCAAAGTTTTTACGTGGGGATCCCCTATGGTTGGCAACGAAGCATTCGTGAAATATTACGAAGAGCGTACCAACATTTTGACTTACAGAATGTACAATGGCGCCGACCCGCTACCGTTGAGTCCGGCGGGCAAGGAATCAGATTTTCTGACATTCTGGAACAAGCTTGCTCCCATGGTTGGAATGACCCAGTGGAGTTCAACTTTTTCCAGCATTCAATCCTTCACACAACGAACAACAAACGCAGGATTAAACAATCGCAAGCAGTCCGACGGCACATTCCGGCATGTTGGCAAACCTATCTACCTCGAGGGCGCTGGATTTTCCTTTGACGGCGGTTTCTCGCTGAAAAAGTTATCTCGTTTTCAGTTTCTTGCAAGCAATGATATGGTGTATTACTATCGCAATTTGGAAAATGCATATGACGTTGAATATACCCCCATGACAAACAAGGAATTGTGGACGGAACTTCTCGTGAGTATTGCAAAAGGCGTCTTGAAAGGCCTGGCAAAGTTAACCGCTACAGCGGCAGACAAAGTTTTGAACACCGGTACTCTAATAAGTTCCGCCATGAACGGCTTTTTGTCTATGATGGGCGGTGATGACGACCAAGAAGGAGTCGAAATGGAGCCTGAAGATGTTCGATTTGCAATTTTGCAGGACATGATCGCCAGTAATCGTGACATGTTTTTGAAAAATTCTATCGTCACAGAGGTCAACCTCGGCAAGTGGATCGAGCCTTGGTTCAAAAAATTTCAAAACATGGACCAGGATGTGAAAGACCAAGTGAAAGATGTCCTTGGACGACTGGAGGGTTTGGAGAATTTCTCAAAAAACCGAGAAAAATTTCGCAAGAGTGTCCAAGCCGACATGCAGAAAGGTTTCGAAACAAACTTGAACGCAATTAACAAAAGTACACATGATTTGAAACAAGAGCATAAAAAAACGCACGAGACCCTTGCGCAAATTCATGCCATACTGGAAAAGGACCAGAATATCGAAAACAAAGATGGTGTTCTTCTTCTTCAAAATCTCCAAGAACAAATTGATCGACAAATGAATCGCTCGAAAGAAGGGATTGACGCAGCGGTACGCCAGAATCACCGTTTGACAAACTTCATATCCGAGCAAGGTGATGCTTTAAAACGCATTGAAAAACAAGCGGATTCCTGTTTTTCATCGCGTTCGACGACCGGATCTCCAACCAATGCCAACATTGCGGATGATTCGGCAACCAAGAAAATGTGTTCCGATATTTTCGACAAGCAACAGCTGATGTTACAAATATTTGAGTCGTTCCAGAAAACCTTTTTTGAAACTTTGCCTCAAAACAAAAATGTTGAGTCTGTTCCTGTCGCGAATCAGTGCCCCAGGACCGATCTGATTGTGGCATCCGAAAACGGTGACGTCGACAGGGTCGACAAGCTGTTGAAAGATGACGATATCGATGTCAACCTTCAAAACATGAAAGGCGATTCGGCGCTGATTGGCGCATCCATCAGCGGACATGTTGCAATCATCGACAAGCTGTTGGAAGAAAAATATATCAGTGTCAACCTTCAAAACATGTATGGCTGGACCGCTCTTATGATTGCATCCGACAAGGGTAATGTCGACATGGTCAAGAAGCTGTTGGAAAAAAAAGATATCAAGGTCAGCCTTGAAAACATGAAAGGCGATTCGGCGCTGATTCTCGCATATAATCAAGGACATCTTGAAATTGTCAAGGAGCTGTTGAAACACAAAAACATCGATGTCAACCAAACAACCCCCTCCGGTTACACCCCTCTGATTCGTGCATCTGGGAACGGCGATCAAGAAATTGTTAAGGAGCTGTTGAACAACAAAAACATCGATGTCAACAAGCAAGACAAGCATGGCGATTCGGCGCTGATTCTCGCATATAATCAAGGACATCTTGAAATTGTCAAGGAGCTGTTGAAACACAAAAACATCTATTTCAACCAAATAACCCCCTCCGGTTACACCCTTCTGATTCTTGCATCTGTGAAAGGTGATCAAGAAATTGTCGAGATGCTGTTGGAAAAAGAAAACATCCATGTCAACATGCAAGACATGCATGGCAATTCGGCGGCGCACGTCGCATATAATCAAGGACATGTTGAAATTGTCAAGAAGCTGTTGAACAACAAAAACATCGATGTCAACCTTCAAAACATGTACAGTAACACCCCTCTGATTCTTGCATCTAGGAGAGGTGATCAAGAAATTGTCAAGATGCTGTTGAACAACAAAAACATCGATGTCAACCTGCAAGTCAAGCATGGCAATTCGGCGCTGATTCTCGCAAATGATCGAGGACATCTTCAAATTTGCAAGGAGCTGTTGAAACACAAAGACATCGATGTCAACCTTCAAAACATGTCCGGTTACACCCCTCTGATTCTTGCATCTTGGATTGGAGATCATGAAATTGTCAAGTAGCTGTTGAAACACAAAAACATCCATGTCAACAAGCAAGACAAGTATGGCTATTCGGCGCTGATTCACGCATATAAACAAGGACATAATGAAATTTTCAAGGAGCTGTTGAAACACAAAAACATCGATGTCAACGAGCAAGACAAGGCCGCAATCCAAAAGGGCGCAGATTCGAACCCTGCCGGTTTCCGTATATTTGGGCATTTTCTTGAAAATCAGCAGAGTGACGGGCGCTGATTCTCAAAAATCGATGAATCACGCATGCGATCAAGGACATGATGAAATTGTCCAGCGCCTGTTGCAAACAAAATTAAATTAAAACTAAAGCAAATATTCAGTAAGCTACCCAACAATTACGCTGGTCCACGTTGTGTGATTTATTTATTGGGCGTATTGGTATTTGCGAGATCTTTTCACCGCCGGCTCGTGCAAGCTTGAAAGTAAGTATTCGTCGTTTTTTGATCAGAGCCATTCCCACCATTTTTGATATGCATTTAACGCATTTCGCTTGGGCTGTCTTCATGAAAAAATGGTCCATTGCGACATTGTTGTCTGACAATGGCGCTGATGCAGCCAAGAATTTTGGAGATTTCAATGCTTTATATTACGCCTCTCTAGAGGGCCAATCGGATTTATTTCGGTAAAAGTACTAGCCGGGCTCAGTTTGTTTCGCAATTCAACGATCCAGAGAGTTTTTGGCTCACTGCAATTGCTAATCATCATTTCTCAATAAAAGAAAAAATTGTAATTTTAAATTTCAATAAGCTACCCAATGGATGCGCTGGCTCACAATTTCCGTGACCCTTTTCATTGGGCGTATTGGAGCATCAATCTCACATGAAATGTTTTCTCTGAGACGAAAACAATTCATCAGCAGTATAGTCCGTTTTTTTTTTCGGTCGGCGTAAACAGATTTCCATACAACAATAATGTACATGTCACAGACAAAAGTAAATTTACAAAAAAGTTAAAAGCAATATTACGATACAGTATTTTGATTCACACACAGCAAACCAAAACAATACGTATGTAGAGAAGACGATCACTGTTTTATAAGTAAGAAGCTCGAAGTTGTCCCCCACACAATATGTCGACGTGTGATGACACTTCACAGAGAACACACAGCCATTTTTAGGAAGTTTCCAATACAAAAATCACAACTAGCAAGCAGTCTAGGAGAAGACCGTATAATAATAATAATAATAATCACAATTGGTGTATGCCTCATGGGTTTCATGATGCCGGCATGCAGTTTTGGTCTTGCGCCTTTTTTACGGCATTTTTGTACTATACATTTGACATTTGTTTTTTGCGTATTCGTTTATTGAAGTTTTGTCGTTGTTTATTGTCTCGTATGTCTAGAGACAAACAGTGTATCAGATAGTTAGTAATCGTTTCAAGTTTTGTAGAAATTGGATGAAAAAGCGTACAGCTTGAATGCTTTTTAGATATAGATTTTTTGAGCTACGAAAATTATTTGCTTGTCAGAACTGTTTCTCTGACATTTTAAAACACAAGTACCGAGGCACGAAAATTATTTGCTTGTCAGAATGTTTTTTCTGGTATTTTTAAAAACGTGTACCCGAGCTACGAAAATGATTTGCTTGTCAGAATCTTTTTTCTGATATTTTAAAAATTAATTAAGTACCCGAGCTAAAAATGGGGTCGCGGAGGAAGGAAACACGTTTATCTTTTGATCACATACGGTACCAACGAGTAAAACCTGAACAGACTTTAAAGTCGAAAAAACAATATTTTTTTGTAAACTTGATTATTACGATATTTTGGTCTCAGAACAGCATTTTATAGTGGTTACAGGCCGTAACCAAAAGGGTGAAAAAGTTCTGGAGTACCTTAAAACGTAATGGTTACGTGGTGTTGGGTAATGATAGTATAGTAAAGATATATAATATCTTCTTGAAAATTCTTTCGGCGATAATAGACTTGGTGATTGGTATTTGCGTTTTTGTATTTGGTGTTCGGTTTTTCTAAAACATCGACCACAAGCTTGACAATTTCCAACGTGGGCGCATTTTATTACCTATGTTTTGAACGGTTGCGGGCGCCACTTTTTGGAAGAAATCGAAAAAATCGCTTTTTGTCGCTTTGTGAGTAGGAATAAATTTTGCCGATCAACATTTCGCAAGCCATTCCAATTATTTATAAAGTTACATTATCCCTTGCCAATCCCTGAAAAAAATCACAACCAAACAAAACATTTTATTAATTTTAAACACAACGACATAAAACATTTTTCAAACGATCGAATAATTTTTTTGCATGGTTTTTTTGTGACGTGCCAGCTAATATATGCACAGCGCAACAAGCAAACAAGCAACTAACTAACAAGCAACTACTACTACTACTACAAACAGTTCTACTAAAACAGTGAAAACAAAACCAATAATTTTGATCTTCAAGATGATTATGATTTGTAACAAAAGGTTTCTTTTCATCGCCGCGGCCACTTTCCTCGGCGTAACCGCCATCAGGGTACGTCTCAAATCTGGTTTATTTATGCGTTTTACATTAATTATTTATGTTTATTTTTCCAAAACAGGTTCACAAACAAAGTCACATTTTTAATTTAATTGGTTTTTGTAATAGTCCGAAGAGGCGGGGTAAACAAGCGCTGCTCTGGGCAAGGTTGTCGATCATGCCGTCGAATTTATCAAGGTTGTTATTACAATTTGTCATCAGCTAGCAAACAAATAATATTGAAAAATCATACTGATATCAAATTATGTCGATCTTGAATGTTGATACAATACTTCAATCAGCATGTGTTATAGTCTAAGTTGGAATGTTTTTGTGTCAAGTTCGGGTACGGACGTTGGGAGGACTGGCAGGACTGAAAGATCAGCAGTAAATACAACGGCATGAAGGAGCAGCTTCATGAATACGTCAGAAGTCGTTTTGACGAGTTCAGAGGTGAACGTCGCTTGACATTTGACGAGTTGTGGGGATCGGAGCAGGAGTCTTTCACTGTCAAATCGTCAAATGCAAAGGTATAATTATTTCCAAATCCAATGATAGCAATGTTGGTACCATTTTTAAAATTTAGCTTTGTGTAGAATTCAGATCACTATGATGCCGAGATGCTTTTAAAAAATGAAAACATCGATGTCAACCAAACAATCCCCTCCGGTTACACCGCTCTGATTCTTGCATCTTGGAATGGTCATCAAGAAATTGTCGAGATGCTGTTGAAAAACAAAAACATCGATGTCGCCCAGAAATCTGATAACGGTAGCACAGCATTATCCGTTGTTGAGGATTCCAAAATCCGTGATATACTGAACGCACACATTGCTGCCAACAACAGCAGCAACCAAGGTTCCTAATTCCGCCAACAACAACATTTTTCTTTCATTGAGCCCAATACCAATACCATTTTCCCCAATACCATTTTTATATTACAGTATTTCGAATTCTCACAACTATCAATCGCTTTTTGATGGTATAGTGACAGGCTGGCTGATACACTAGCTTTGAGTCAATATTAGATTTGATTTCAACCAATCCAACTAGAAAAATTATCTAATATTGATTTTAAAGCAGGTTTTGCAGACAACTACCAGGAGGTGGTGGTCTGCGGCTGCCGTCGTTTGCCTCCCAGCGAGCAATCAACCGCAGACTGTAGTAAATATCCGTATATGCAACGAAACGGTATCACGACATAAATTCATCAAATTCGAACGATACCAAAAAGTACTGCAATGATTTGTTTTTCTTTCCGAAAATCTAAACTAGTTTCCGCGCCGAGCATCTTGGAGGCACGTTGCAATTCTCATTGCAGCATGTTCTGATTTTCTCAGGTCGTCATCTGAATGTAGCTTTTCGTTCGAATGGATTTGTTTCATTGAATCCTAAGCTATTATTCCCTTGCCGCATTGAAATTTGAAATGTTCCTAGTTTTGTTGCAAGCTAAACAACAATATCGTGTGTGCAACAACGTGAATATTGTATTAGTAATTACAACAAAACTACTTACATTTTCCATATTTCAAATTTTAGCAGTCAAATACATTTTTTTTCAAGACACAATTTCTTGGGAGCGCGGTTCAAATATTTCAGAATGAATGAATCAGAATCACATTTCTGGCGTATTTGTCCGTATTTGGCCCTCTGAGAGGTGATCTTGCCGTCGTCTGTTTTATGCCAAACATCACCATCTTCGTTGCGTCACCGTTGTTCTTACTGAATGTTGAATGGCGCCAAGTGTTTGAGTTCATTTTTAGTGTGTAGATAATTACTCAAAAGGTTATGTAATAATATTGTTCAAAACAATCAATGCTTGCGTCAGTAGTAGTTTGAAATGCTTGAGTGATTTTTCTCGTTGTTTCGAGTATTTACACTGCTGATAGTCCTGCGCCAAAAATGCATGCTGACTATTTGTAAATCTTTCTACAACCTGAAATGTTTTTTCATTTTTGTCAAAACAACCACGTAAATATCCAATGCTGACAGTGGTAGTGAAACAAAGACAAAAAAATCAAGTTTGTAAGCAACAATAATCCGCTCTCTCGCTCTACGCACCAACAAGCAATCTTTGGTCTTTACAACACAAAAACGTACTATTAGCTGACAAGCCATTACTGTAGAATGTTACATACTAAAACAAACATGTTACAGTACCGTAATATGTTACAGTACCGGTACAGTATGCAATGGCACGGATAACTCATTCCGAGCCGAGGTGTCTAATTTTAATTTTTTGAAAATTTTATGGAAATTTTAAGTTTCTTCTGAAGACGTTTTGTTGTGTTTTTGCACAAGTTTTTGGTTTTCAAAACAAACAACGACCTTCATGTCGTATGCTTTCGTTTTTTTTGCGCGTAATTGCCAGAAATTCACTATTGCGTCACCGGAGTTCACATTTTAGAAATAGTTTTTATTTTCGAATCACGAACGCTACAAATCGACTGCAAATTAAAAATTGAATGTTTCGTGAACTAATTATTTCACAAAAACGTATGCGTTTTCGCATTGCGTTCGCCAAAACGTACGTTTTGTCCGTATCTATGAATACATGCAAACAACCATCACATTTTTTTAATTTTCATTGATTGATTTGTTTATCTACCCTACGGCGTGCTCATCCCGCAACCAACGTTCTATAAATCATAAATGTACCGTTTTTTTTAACAACGCAAAAAATATTTCAAATTTTTCTTATTTTTCATTTTTTGAAAGAGAACTACCAGTACAAACAACGTATCGTGTACCTTTATTACTACTAAGAAAAACAACACAACAACAGTAAAAATTTAAATCGCTTATTGAGAAAACAAAAAAGTACCACTTACAAAGTTTACCAAGATGCACAGCACCAATACAATTTCGTTGATTTGGGCGTCCTTATTTACGCCTGTGGAAAGCATCAGAATATCCGGAAGTGAATCCGCTGAACCGCACACCCAAATAACCAGTCAAACTTCTGACCTGGATGAGCAGGGTGACGGAACGCGAAGTGACCCTCTGCAAGAAAATGATGTGTACTTTGTGGAATGTCGCAAAGCCAACAAGGAGATCGTTCAAATTGAAAAGCACCTGGGCGATGGCAATGCAAAGGTGCTGAACGACCCCAAAAAATATCAGATGTTTTGCTCGGAGAGTTATGAAGGCGAGGGGTACCCTTATTCGGGCCCATTCAAGAGTGGGGAATGTTACATCTCGTCCTTCGTTATTCCGAAACAGTTCAAACTGGAGTATGACCAAGACGACGATCAGTATTTCTTCGAGCACAACAATCAGGATTTACCATTTACTGATGTGACGTACGCTGAACTCTACGCTCACAAAAAAGAAGAAGACAATACTTGGTATATCGACTGGTTTTTTGTGCAACCGAAGCGCGCGAAGAAAGGCGTGGGAACTGCTTTTTACGACGTTTGGGAGGCCCATTTTGCGACTAAGCATGGCCCCACAATCATCGCTGACCATGCTTATTCGCCGGCTGCTTTGGCATTCTGGGTCAAGAGGGGCTACCATTTCGACCAGGAAAGAAGCACCCGCGAACATTCTCAGGCATTCGCATTCGAGATGAAGAATCCGCTACGCAAGTTGACGCAGGAAAGGTTTGAACGCAAAGACAATCTACAAAGCGGGCATCCACTGAGATCTCACAATAAAGTCATTTTCAAATTCATGCCCTGGATCGCCAAAAAAATCCCAGCCCCCTTATCCGGAAATAAATCTTTGGATTTGGTCCGATATCAGAACTCCACGGCGCCGCGTTCCGTCACCGGAGAATCTTGGGATTTGGTCCCGTCCGATCCAGCAGTAAGACATGCTGACCGAGGCGCGTCTGGCGTCTACTCGATTTCAAATTACTACAACGGTTTCTACTGTAAAGAAACATTTGAAGTGGGTTGCAAAGTTCAACTTTCTCATGATGCCCCAGACACATTAGAGGGCCAAACAATCGGACAAAGTGATTTGGACACATGGACAACAGAAGAAGCTGAGTTTGATTTTGCTGGCGGATCCGCCGTTTTGCGCCGGGAGGATAACGATGCCTGGTGGGTGGTTTTCCAGAAAGATACAGAAGCTTTCGAATTCAAAGTTGAAAAAAAGTTCCTGACGCTTGGTGTCGAAGCAGAAGCCTCCACATATGACGACACAGTCTGCGGTGGAAAGTTCACCGGCAAGGGCGCCTTCAAAAAAGAAGAACTTGAAAACCAATGTGAGTATCTTCGAGGAAAAGCAGTGTACACGAATGTACGATTCGCCGGCCAAGGCAACAACGGGTCTGTTTTCCTCGTGGAGAAAGAAGGCAAGAAATTGGTCCTAAAATTTGATGGCGTGAAATGCGATGGCGATGAATTCAGATTGAGCCCCAAGGAAGCTCGACAGGAAGAGCAAGGCAGCCGTGATATCAATGATGCAATCCGTAAGACTTTCGACCTCTCCTCGGACCCGATGATCAAATTCCAAGAAATGTCCATCGAGAATAACACACAACTCTACACGTCTTCGTTAATCGGTTTTGACGATGGTACTGGTCTCCCGCTCATCGCTTCAGAATACGGCGGCAAGAGCGCAAAGTCACATTTTCAAGATCTGATCAAACACAACGGCAACTATCTATTTGTCTCTGAAACGAGGGCCATCTTCGATCGAATGTATACGTTTTTCCAACGCGTTGCCAAAGCCATGCGCATCATGCACGAATCCGGATGGGTTCACCTTGATATCCATGACCAAAACATTTTGGTCAAGGAAGTCAACGGTGATGATCAGGTGATGATCATCGACTACGGCAGAGCAAGGAAAATCGATATCAATGCTCAACCCGCTGAGGGATTTGATATCAAAACAGCTCGGCATCCCATCGACGAGAACTTCGGGCGCCGCAATGGTCATTACGATCTTTATCAGTTCCGCTTGATGCTCGACATGGTTTTCACCGAATGGTTTGGATGCCTCCATGATGAAAAGTTTGTCAAGATCACAAATATCTGTGGGTCTGACGAGACCTGCCATAAAAAGATGTCAGTTTTGAAATCGTTACGTCTTGAACACCATATGCCTTATTATACATTCCTTGAGCAAATTGAAAGTAGCGAGGAACCTGGATCCGCCAAGGATATCTTCGAAAAGCTCAACAGCTGGCAGAAACCTACCCAACCCAACTAAGCAACCCCCATTTTCGGATTCACTTTTTACCACCATACACACAACTTTATTTGGATAATTTCCACAGCTTACATTAATCTTTGGTTTTAACAATGATTTTGACGTAGCAATCACGTTGCTATTTTTTGGGGGTAAGTATTTTGCACCCATTCTATTCTTCATATAATTAATTTAAAATTATTATAGTTTTTTTTGACAGCGTTAGACAGTCAAGTGACACGTCGTTCTGAACCGTTTCTCGGAATGCCTTTGCTGTGTCCATCGTCCTCGCATACTACGTTTGATTTCAAGAACCGCTCATGTTGTTTGCTGATATAAGTTGCGTTGGAACAGGTTGTCCTGTGAGATGCAAGAAAGGTCCAGACACCACAAAACCAAAAAAATAAAATGATAGAGGGCCATCAAAGATGAGACAAGTAATTGAATCCAATTGGTAATTTTTAGTTTTGGTTAGTGTCTTTTCCGTTCTTGCATCCGGAGGCCCTAACTCTCAATTTTCTAATGATGCCGAACAAATTGGTTAGGGCGAATACCAAAAAAAATGCGAACGTCGAATTACTACCGATTTTGAAAAACGATTATTCAAAAAAATTGATCTGAAACCTAAATGTTTTTTTCCTGAAATATGCGCTGCGCGTTTCCGATGTCGTGCATCATGGACGCAACATCATGCTATGTAGCCATAAGGCAAAATGGAGTTTGCTACGGTTGTTGTTGTCCAATGCGGTTAATGCATTTGATTTGGCGTGCAGGTGCAATGTTTTTCATGCAATTAATTTGAGGTCTCCAAACAAGGAAAAGGCAAGTGGATGAATTTCCTCAACGCGAAACCAACAGTTTCAGAGGAAAGCCACGCGTCACAAGTAAAGCGAGATGGGGCTTTCAAGGTACTGAGGCAGTACGGTATATTTGAAAAATCAGATGCCGATTGTTGGCCACAAGGCCCTCAGGATGCGCTGGAACTAGTAGACTATTTGCACAGAAGAAAAGAAAATCAAAGTGCATTCAACGAAGCGTTTAACAATAAATATATCCACATAATGAAAGATCTATTGAAAAAAGACAAGTCTTTGATTAAGGTAAGCCGTTATTCTGATGATGATTTGTATCTCGACTTTTTTTCACGATCTATGCAGCATGATATCGCACACATGCCAGAACCGATACAAAATGAGAACACTGCGTCCTCAAGAAACGCACAAACAATAAACGCGAACGAAATGTACACATATGCGTTTTTT
>JACLAD010010395.1_pt1 | contig 12248 bp, 10 predicted proteins | sample 8027901 | NCBI WGS metagenome assembly JACLAD01 (sample SAMN15725071, study PRJNA655200) | protist metagenome | isolation source: fluorescence activated cell sorting (FACS) single amplified genomes of... | place: Spain: Blaines Bay Microbial Observatory, Mediterranean Sea | collected 2016-07-05
AGGTTGCGGTTACGTAACATTTCAAGGAAACTTAAATAAGGGTTTTCCACTGGAACCGTCAACAAATTCTCTATTCTCTACAAGTCTATATTATTATTGTCCTTGTTGGACTTATACTTACATATACTTATAGTTATAGTTAACTACTTATGGTGCTCGATTTTTTGTGTTTGTATTTCTGGTACCCCCAGTAAGTACATAAATGGTAAAGATTCCTATTTGTATGTCTATGATGCCGATGGTATGGTACAGTATATACTTCTATATATATACTTTATATTGCAGCAGGAATATGTAAATTCCAACTAGGTAATTGTACATACATACATATGGCTGAGCATATGAGACTTTTCATTACTGCGAGAGCTTCTAGAAACATAAAACAAAGAATAAAACTAGAGAAGAATGTAGAGTGCGTTAGAAGGCAACAAATGAGACTGGCTGGGGATGGTTTCAGATCAATATGGAGGAAATCTGGAAATCTGGAAACTGGAAAGATACAACATCTACTCAGCAAGAGCTATTACTATTACAGCGACACGAAGGATGTATCTAGCCATTCATCACATTGACAACCTATACTAGATGGAGCCAACTCCAGTGATTCTCCCTATAACAGAGTACGACAATCTATACTATACCGATCGAAACTATATCTCCATCCAGTATAGGTTGTCGAAGCATTGAATGTGATGAATGGCTGGATACATCCTTCATATCGCTGTAATAGCTCTTGAGTAGATTTCCTCCATATTGATCTGAAATTATCCCCAGTCTCACTTGTTGCCTTCTAACGCACTCTAGTAATTTAATTACTATATATATAGTGCATAGCATTTCTTAGCTATATAAGTAGCACACAACATGATCACAACATAACAGCACATCCAATCCAAAAAGCTACCTTCTTGAAGCTGCTACGATAGATGTAGATAAAATGGTACCAACGGTAGTAAAAATTTGATCTACTAGTCCAACATGTCGAGAACATTCTTCTCTAAGGTCAGGGGGAAACGTGGTTGCAATAATTCGATATGTAGTTGTAAGTAGATGCGCTTCCAAAAATCTTGCAAATACAAACATAAAAATTACAAGACCAACAACACCAGGTTTATCAAAATTGTCTTCATTAGTACTAAATGCAGCAGAATTCACTGTAAATGAGCATATTGTAAAAATACAAATTGAATAGGAAATAGGTAGTTTGAAGAGGGTTGTTGACAAATCGCCAAGAAGTAAGGTAACTGCCGAAACTTGATAGGCAATAGCGAGATTTTCACTACTATTTTCATCACCGGAAGCATAATCCATTGCAAATGGTATGAATGCAGTCATTAATCCCCATGTATTAAAATCAATCCAAGCAACACAGAACATGTAAGGCATCAATACTTCATACCATTTGAGCTTTTCGCCCTGTAGTCTCCCACTCAGAAAATTTTTAGATACAAAAAGAGAACAAATGCGACCAATAAAATCTAGTGATGTTCTATCTTTGAGTTCTGGTTTATATACTATACTATTACCCTCAGTTGTATTTCTATTCGTGCCAGTGGCAGCAGCAGTATTGCTATTCTTGACATCACGAGAACCAATATCATCCGGAGAATCGACTTGTAATGGATTAATAGCACTTCCTCCATTGGAACATTCCTCGTCAATTGTTACAAGAGCTAATTGAGGACTTTTACTAGAAATTGCTTTTATTTTTGGTTTCAATCCTAAACCACTCTTAATGATAAATCTGTATGCAATTAAAGGCAATATCAATATAAGCCCAAAAATTAAAAAGAATATTCTTGGAGAAAATCTTGGATTGTCTCCACCAGGATCCTGAGCAGTAGATACCAAAGCTGTTAATAAAATAGTACCAGATCCACCTGATCTTGCTGCTGAAATAAAGTCATTTTCATAAGCAGTCATAAATGGGTTCACTATAACCTGAGACAATTGCCCTACACATCCAGCCAAAAAACAACACAAATATAAACATATGGACACATTACCCGCAGACACATCATAAACAGCAAGGGATAGGAAACCGCTGAATGTAGATACAGCAAGTACTGCTGGTACGGCAACATTATGTGGTATTGGCCTTACGCATTCAACATATCCATAGTATATAAACACCACTAACAATGCAGCGGAGGTCGCAGCATTCATGTAAGCAGCTATAGACAAACCTTCCGGCAGATGATTTTCAAAATAAGGAATCTCTTGTGCTAATGCTGTGGGCATGACCCAATTAGGACCCATTCCCAGAATATAAAATATGCCAAATTTTAACCAGTAAGGATATGAATGCGTAGTTACATCTGGTTGGTCAGGATATTCCTCCTTCCCGGCCATAACTGTGGGATACTTACTTTCCTTCAACAATTAGCAATCATAGAGCAGATGACAGAGAATGTACGGATACGTATAAGATGGTGATAATGAATGCATAGCATGCCATGAAATTCACGCATATCGATTGCCGTCGGTCAAGTTGTCCAATCTTCGTGGCAGGTAGGTGGCAGGTACCTACACCACCGCATGAACACAGCATATAGCAGACAGCAGAGCAAGACACAAAAATCGAACGTGACATTAATTGAACCAATATATAACAAAACTACGAATTCCAGGAGTGAACTGTCTATTATTGATTGCATCAATTCGTATTTTTGTTAGATATTGGTTCAATTAATGTGCATGGTGGTTCAATTTTTGTGCACACTACCGGTACTCTCTTTATCTTTATCGGTGGTATGGTGATAAATTGAATATGAAAGTAGAGGTTGTCAAGTTGCACTGAAAGTAAGCAGGAAAGTAGGTACATCAAGCAGCGTGGAGAGTTAGTAGTTCAAACGGTAGTACCATGAAATGGATCATAAGATTTGAGGAAAGTTCAAGAGGAGAACTTTGGGTTTGTTAGAGATATGGGGAAAGTAAAGACTAGAACAGCATTTCCGTATTCAAAATGCAAGAGGGCAGTGAAATCTATGCATCACTCTGCACCCTATGGCTTCCATCAAACAATGCATTTCGATGTAGCCTTCGATATGCCAAGCTCCTACTGCAAGGACAAACATGCAAAAATGACGGAGGTGATCAAAGACAAACAGCATTTAAGTAGTGAAGATGAGAGTCTGCGACTGTTGTTCGTTCATCACCTTCAGCCTGGAGCCTTCATTCAGTCGTACGACTTCAGGGATAATAAGAGAATTCTCACTCAGCACGAAGTGGGTTATAAGTCCAAATATTACTATGATAATAAGTCACAATTCTCAGAGCAATTGGCGGAAGAGTCTCCTCCAAGCAATTTTGCAATCGAGGTGCTCATGGACAAACCTATTCCAACTTTTTCTTCTTCTTCTTCTTCTTCTTCTTTTTCACCTTCATCAAAAGAATCAAAAGATCAATGTAGTGTGGACCTAAATTTTCGGATCCTTATGCATCTTAGATACCAAATGGCTGTCTTTGATAACACTACACACAAGCCTGTGAACATATCGACTCCTGAAATTTATATGGCCCATGTTGATAACAAAGAATTTCCTTTTGTGTCCTCACTTGAGTATTTCAATTTCTTTCCAACTGAAGAAAGTTCATTATTTCTCAACGAAAAGTATGTATATATCGACAATAATCAGTATAAAAAGATCACAAATTGTATAGGTTGGGATAAATTGCATGACAAAATAAATCCTAAGTCGTCGCATGCAATTGAAACATTATATGTCCCAGTGGCTGATGCGAGGGACTTTGACTTTATAGTGTTAGTTACAGATATTACATATTTTTGTACTGGTACATCTCTACTGATAATGTTATGTTATCATCTCTTTCAGGATATCCGAAGAAGTTATATGAGATATCGGGAGAAGTGGTTGATAAGAAGAGCATTGGAAAAGGAATTGAAGGATAAGGATGAATAGCTCATCATATTTGCTGAACAAATCCAACAACAACAGAATGATCCCCATTGTTTTCAGTCGCTTAGTCTTGACTAAGTCGTAGAAGCTGCCTCAATGGGGAGATCGTATTCATGGAGTGCTCTTAACATTTACTTTGTAGCTACGACGAACACTGTCCATATTAGGTAATATTAATATTAATAAATTATAAATTAACATACTCTTATTAATATTAATTAGACTATTATTAATGTTAACATGATTACATCATGCACCATCACTGTAGTAGCGCTTCAGTATCACCTTGTAGATAGTGAGTAGATAGAAGCACCGAGACAGCTACACAAGATACAAAACACGATACACAATATATATATTATATATCATATATCATATATACAACAAATATATATCTAAAACTATGTTAGCAAAACGGCAACACACACGACAACAAATACACATAAACAACTCCTACATCAATTACATAAATGCCTTCAAAAGATAAAAGCCATGGTAGATCATATGACAAACAATAAATAATATACAAATCCACTTTGGATCACGAACATCACAGATTATAGAGTAAGTCTCGAGGGTGTAGAATACGATGTCACACCATTTTGTGGAGGAGATCCACCAGGAGATCCATTTGTTGATCTCTTCGGCAAGGAATCCATCTTTCCAATAAACAATTCACAGATTCCGTCCCATTCCTGTACACCAGGTGCAAAGTTTTCGAGATAGCTTGCTTCTGCTGCCTTAGCCATGACTTTCTGATTTGGATACTTAATTTTTTGACCGGTTTTCAAACAATCCATCTGTACTTGACAACATCTTTCAAAGTAAAAAGCTAATACCCATACCTCTCTTACACTTGAACCAAAACATGTGAAACCATGATTGTTCATTAGGAGAGTATTACATTTAGGGCCACATGCAATGACTGCATCACGAATCAGATCGTGCTCTTCATCCTCATTCGAGACTCCATCCCATTCATAGTAGCCTACTCTTTCATGAAAATAGGCGCCATCTTGAGTAAGTGGAACAAAACCCATTTCTAAACAACCTACAGCGCATGCATTAGGCGTGTGAAGATGAATGATCGCCTTAACGTCGCTCCTAGCGTTGTAGATTGCATTATGGATTAAATCAGCGGTGCAGTTCGTGGAAGTCTTGACAATATCTCTTGGCGTCATTAGGCTCCACATCTTTTTCCCTGGAGTGATCAAAAGCTCGTCGCCAACCATAGCGCTGATATGATTCCAACATAACATATCCATATTGTACATGGCACATGCTCGATGCGCCACAGCCAGATCCCTACACGCTTCGAACTCCTGCTTTTCTAGGTTGATTGAGGACGAGAGTTTGAATTCTTCGATGACTAATTCATTAATATTTTCTACCAAAGCTTTACGCACCGACGTTGTATTGGTAGCGTAATGAGGTAACACGTAGCAATTGCTTAACTTCAATAGCTCATGGTCAGCTGGCAGAGGCTCTGGCGCAGTAGTGTCTAGAATTGCGTATTTTATTTGTCCAGACTTCAAAGCGTTTACTAGAGATTCATTATGTACCACGGCCCCACGGGAACAGTTGAGCAGTCCAGCGTGAGGGGCCATAGAAGCAAATACGGACTCATCGATGAGATACTTAGTGTCCTCAGTAAGAGGGGGGAGAGGGACAAGTACATCCACAATCGACGCTAAACTCTTAAGATATCGGCCATCCACGCCGGAGGATACAAATCTTACTTGTGTAGAAAATTCTTGCTCTACATGAGGTATTCGGTACTGTTCAGGGGCAGTGTATAATATTTGTACTTTGGAATTAAGCGCCACCAATTTACGTATAAATCCTTGGACAATAGGACCGGCTCCTATGATGCCCACTGTGGCTGCATCCAGACCTACCCCATTGGCGTTCCAGGTCAAATTCCATCTACCTGGTTCAGGAAAAGGCACTTTCAATTGAGGTAGAATATCGCGAAGACCAGCTATTGTTAAAGTAAGAACGTAGTCTACGACAGAGTCAGTGATGGCACTTTTTCCAGAGTTCAAGACAGTCACTCCTAGTTCCTTCGCCACACTCATATCCACATGATCTAAACCAGACGACATAGTTACTAAACTTCTCGAGTAGTTTCCAGTCAGGAGCCGCTCTAGCTCCGTCTTGTTCATTTTCTTTAAGATATCAACGACGATAACATGAGCAGCATCATAATCTTCCGTTTCTCTAACGAGAGATGAGCTCGACTTAAATTCAATGGGGGGAGGGGATAGGAAATGCACCGACACAGGCTTTCGCGCATGTATAATTCCCCATTGAAACACGCCTCTTTCTACTTGCGAGATTCTTTTGAGTAAATTGCTTTCGTATGTATCAAGAAGCAACGCATCCATCTCTGGAGTAAATAAACCCATGCCAATGATACTCCTAATCTTATTGAGCATAAGCGAATAGGATTTTTTGATGTGATCGCTTAAATCAATAAAATGAACGTCTGCCCATCCCGCTTCAGAGACGGCCTGCATATTTTCTTGTGGGGAAAGCCAGTCGTTAACAGTTAAAAATTCAGCAAATTCTCGAGTCTCTTCATTTCTTATTTCACTACTCATCAAGTCGCAGAAAACGAATACACCTCCTGGTTTGGTGCAGTTAAATGCTTGCTGATAGGCAGATTTCTTAGAAGTCGCGTGAATGAAAGCATCCTGACTAAGCGTCACATCATAGGTATTATATAATTCTACAGGTACTTCCTCGTAGTTTGCAAGGACTACATCGATACGTTCAGACAATCCAACTTCTCGTATGTCACTTTGAGCCTTGATGTTTTGAGCGCTTGATACATTTAAGCATGTAGCGAAGAGGTTAGGATTTTGTTTGGCAAGTCTGATAGCAGATGATCCATTCCCGCTTCCTAAATCTACATATGACTGTACTTTATATGAGGTACCCCTGATGCGTTGAGCAATTGAGAACATATAGTCTGTCATTTGTTCAATCGCTCTAGAGTAAGAGTCAGGGGTGTTGATGTCTATATTGTCCCATTTACCGAAATGAATACTTTCAAAACCAGCGCCTATATTTGATATATACATATACATATGTATGTATCATATACACATGAGTATATCTGTGAGCAAATGTATACATATATTGATGATTCATCAGTATGGGACGACCTACTTACCTAAAACTTGCGAGAAAAAGATATTCTTTGCTTGATTGTCTGCTCTTGCTTCCAACTCCTTTAGATCCTCTACATCTACATTTGATAAATCTGATACAGCAATCACGTCGTTTATGTACGTGTATGTTATGATTAGTATGTTTTGTGGAGACATCTGAAGTGTACATACGAGATCCAGGATACAGTACCTGACTCTGCCCTCTTCCGTTGACGCGGTAAGCCAGGAGACGATAGCATTGGTGTTCAGACACCACAGCTGCCAAATCTATGGATTTTCTATCTTCCTTTCTCTTCCTTTCACCTTTAACTATGAAAAATTCCAATAGTACGACCTCCGTTTCCTCCTCGTCACGTATGTATTTATGAAAGTCTTCATGCGACGCGATGTTGTACTGTATCTAATGTCTAAGCATAGTATCTATCCAGGAATCCACAATAAATACCTACTTATTTTTGGATTTTCATATGTGGGATCTGCTCGGATATGCATCGTCACTAACTTGGTGAAATCGACAGACAATAAGATATGTTTTGGGAAAACGACACAATCGCCGAAGAAAGAGATAAAACATAGTACCTGAGAGATCATGGCTGACGAATACAAGAACGATGTCTACAAGGCTGGTGTTGGTCACTCAAACATGGATGAACACTTAGCTGGTACATAGAAGATATACACATTTCCGAACCAAACATATAGACATGTAACTTCACGCAAACATGCACATCTTCACACAATCACATATACATGTGTACAGGTATCAAAGCACAATATGATGAACAAGAAAAGCTTGATTTCTACGCCCAAGTGATGGGTGATGGGACTGATAACATTCACTTCGGTCGGTATTCAAACATATATGTACACATGCATATACTTGGATACGTACTTTTATACATGCAAACATTCATATATTCTTGTAGGTAAATGGGATAACATCGATCTAGATGCTGCTGGTGCTTATGGAAAGGCCTCTGAGCAGATGACAGACTACATGTTCAAAAAAGCATCAGACATGGTTTCCGACCCAATCTCCAAGTACGTACATCGAACGCATACTTACTCACTTAGATATGTATAGACTTCTCATGCAGTTACCAATGCACATTTATATCCAACCGTACAACTACTCATATATATATATATATATATATATATATATTTGCAGGTACATCGACCTGGGTAGTGGTACTGGAGCTGCGGCCATACGTATAGCTTCAAATAATCCTACTGTGACTGTAAATGCACTTAACTTATGCGATAAACAAAATCAAATCGCCAAGGATAATGCCATTGCTGCTGGTATTGCTGAAAGAATGACTGTGACAACTGGTACGTACATACATGAGCACACCCTCGTGTATACACGCACTTGTGCTCATAAATACTTAATTGCATGTGATATGCATAGGTACATATGAGAGCATTCCAGGAGATGAAAGTATATATGATATGGCCTTTAGCCAGGATGCATTTGTTCATGCCTTTTCGAAAGTTGGTACCTATAAAGAGGCCCTCAGAGTTGTCAAACCTGGTGGATGCCTGATCTTTTGTGATTTGATGTGTGGAGTCTCGGACGACCCACAAGAACTTCTTACTTTTGCACAGACTAATATGGTGAAAGATTGGCTTTCTCCTGAGAAGAACGTTGAAGCTGTAAAAGCCGCCGGATGGACGGACACAGGATCAAGTTTGGAAAGGGCAAGGAAGGAAGCTTCGTTGTAGATGTAGAAGGCAAGACCAGAGAAGGCAGAGTATTTGATGACATCTTTACCAGTTCCCATAGCTTTTACTTGGTCCATGACGGCTCCAGCATCCTTCAAGTCGAAGGCAAGGACGAAAGGAATAGTGAAGAGAAGGGCAAGAATGTTGACAACTGCATATGTGTTGGAAGGACCAAGATTCTTAGCCCAAGATTTGCCCATCACACCCTTAGAAACAACGTTCTTGAAAGCAGCGGCCTGATTGGCCAAAGAAGCAGCGACCAATGCAGTTACGGAGAATGAAAGCTCTTTAAGGGAAGCAAGACCGACACCACCGATGATTGGAAGGAGGGCAAGATAGACAACAGGGTGGTCAATTTGACCGAGAAGGACAGCATTGGTACCAGCAGCAAACACTGGCTCGGCAGCTTTAACAATTTGTCCAAAAGAAACGGCACCAGCACCTAGAGCAAGCACAGAGAAAGCATGAGCAAGGGAAGCCCAAAGACCAACAGGGGCGATTTCCTTCCAGTTATCGATAGTCATGTCAGGTGGCTTTCTAATTCCAGTAACCCACATAGGAAGAACAAATAGAACTCCGAAGAAAAGTTGGACAGCTGAAAGGGCCCAGTGAGCATTGGAGGCACCTTGAGCGTTCTTACCAAGAGCAATACATGCCTTCTTGTTGTAGATATTGTAGAAAACATTTCCCAAATACCAAACGAAAAGGTATGATGAAATAGCAATGTTGTCGGCTGAGAATAGACCTCCCTATAAAATGGATCGTTTGTGAGTTCATGGGGAGCACATTGTATATAAAAATAATTTTATTTAATTTCGATATGACTCACCTTGGCTGGGGCAGGAGTTGCTGCAGCTACAACGTTGGTGTTGGCCTCACCTTCAGCATTAAGGAAAGTTGGCTGGGAATGAATGCTCAAGCTAGGAGAAGTTTTGGCTGCTACCTTGGTAGGTTTCTTGAGACTAAACGCAACGCTGCTGGTACATGCGATAAGCAAACAAATAGCGGAAATTCCTGCATAAACACAAATTTAAGATTAACACACCATGTGAATGCATGAAAAAATCAAAGCGAGTGATTTCCGACGAACATTTTCCTCAAAATGTAGTTCTCAACACTAATAAAAATTAAAAGATTCGACTGCAACACATAAATATAACAAAACAACTTTCAATTGAAGCCGTGCATCGAGAACAGCGAGACAAGGTCAGCGATAAAAATCAAAGCAAACAAACGCACAGGCATACCTCTCATTTTTCTCTCTTGTTACTATGTTCCGATTGTTTGCAATCAACAAGATTAATTTAATGGGGCTATATGTATAAGCAAGTGCAACATTCATTGCATTTGTTGTTTATAATCGCTTGATCATTGCCAGTTGTTGATGATTATCACATGTAAGAAATTCCTAATATTTTTTTGAAAATTCCAAAAAATCGACGTAATCAGCAACAGCAAAATAGGCTCTTTTTGATGGATATAGCAGTATCATCAAAAGCAGCCAGCAGCAAGACGCCTCGATGGCACGGCACAGAAAGGAATGAAATCAAACAATCGATTCATCAATCAATCTTCACTCATCCTTCAACGTTTCCAAAGGGTTCTCCAACGAAGAGGTGAAGAGAAGAGAGTTGTATGGATCAGGAGCTTCGGCAGATACGTTCTTCGACACAGTTACCCTTGTTTTCAGCGCTATATTCCTCCTTTCAGGTGGTGTTGGCAGTCGCATGTCTCATTGTGCTGCTACTGCGGCATGCACTGATTGTGGACAATGCATCAGTGGATTTGACTAGGAGCAGTAATGGTCAACATGCACCATCCATTCGTGGGGGAACAATTATCATAGCACCCTCTGATTCTCAAGGGATATCGTTAGAATTGGCCAGAAGACTTTCAGGTGCATCTCATCACCGTCTCCTTCAATGCTTTATTTCTTTGACTTCACTATACTTCACTTCTTTTTCAGTATCGAGTTCTGTACATATACTATTGGGGGTAGAGTCAGAAAGTGAAGTGAGAACATTACAATTCGAGGGAATACGTAGTAAGGGAATCGAACCCATCGTTTTTGATCGGGAAGATGTCAACGACTTCGCAAAAGTTGTATATCGTTCGAAAGAGGTACTGAGAGATTTGAATAGACCTTTATTAGGCATTGTAGTAAATTTATTAGATGATCCAAAGCAATCAAGTACTTCAGCTACAGCCATCTCGAAAAGTGTGGGCATTAAGAGCATTGATGCAGCATACAAGTCGTACGTAAAGCCGTTTTTGCGTGCTGTGGAAGCCTGTACTGAAGTCATGCTGGAGCAGAGCAGTCAAGGTGGGCGTATGGTAATGTTGTACCCATCCAGTTTCAATGAAAAACAGAATGGTGTCAAGTCAATTGTTGGAAAAATGTTAGATCAAACTGCTCATGAACTAAGGTACTCTTTTCACAGTAATCATCGAAACTTTTCAGTATCCACTGTAGCGTCTTCTGTGAATGTAAATACCAAAATTTCTACCTCTAGTCTATATCCTAAAAAAATGTGGGCTATGGAAAAAAGCCAAGATACTAAGGATGCAACAAAAGGTGGAGAAGGCAATGATATAAACCCAGATATTGAAAGTACTCTTCACGCACTCCAGCATTCGCTGTTGTCAGCTACTCCACAAAATACTTACAATAAGGGGAAAATATTGATTCGTCTTGGAGACATCATACACAAAAAACACAAAAAAGGAGGTTTGAAAGCGTCTACTTTCGTTGATAGCGTATCAATTGTAGTATGTCGAATGTTGTTATTCGTTGCAGGTGACGAAGAAGGAAATATCAAGGTGCCTAGATTCATTCATACCTTTTTGACGGAAGATATGTCGTGAAGCAAGGCAGAATTAAACATCTCCCCAGACTACTCTATTCTACTCTTCTACTTTCCCACTGTTTGTAGGAGTGATAATAGCAACAATGAAGTATGAAGTGTTGATGAGATATTTTTGAAAATAATTCTTTAAAAAATCTTATCATTCGTTCGTAGTTACAATAGATAAAATGCATGCACTCATATATAAATATAAAATAGAGGAGGGAGTGTAATTTTTCATTATATATATTTATTGCAACAAACGACGATGATTTCGTTTTGTTGCTTGATAGATTCAGTCTTGGATTGTGGGTAACAGTGGAAGAAACCATCATCCTGAACGTCTAATTTCTCTTCAGAAATGGGACATTCCCAGTTGTTAGCATGGATATTTCTGTGCTTGTTCTCTTTGGTTCTTTGTGTGCTTGATCCTTCGCAGCATGATGCCCTTGTTGCGTTCTATAACTCCACAAATGGGGTTGGATCTTGGACCAACAAATGGAACCTTTCAACTGATCCCTGCGGTGGTATTAGTAATGTTGATGGATGGTATGGAATTGTTTGCAACAGCAACAAGG
>JACLAD010017345.1_pt1 | contig 12247 bp, 2 predicted proteins | sample 8027901 | NCBI WGS metagenome assembly JACLAD01 (sample SAMN15725071, study PRJNA655200) | protist metagenome | isolation source: fluorescence activated cell sorting (FACS) single amplified genomes of... | place: Spain: Blaines Bay Microbial Observatory, Mediterranean Sea | collected 2016-07-05
AGTAAGAGAATTTTTTATATATTTACAAAGTATCGGTATGCATATCCTTAAGGTATGATAATTTTAATTTAATAATGTATTTGATGTATGATTTTCAATATGCATTTTATATTTTATAAGCTAATTAATAATAAAATATTTAATGTTTGGTTAAAATCTAAGTTATAATAATTTTATACTTCTCGTGTTAAGTTATTATATATATATATATAAAATATGATTATAAATATGATTATAGCAAGTGACCTCCTCGTATATAGCACTATACATACACGGTATGCATATGCATAGTATATTATTTAAAAATATATTTACTATATCATACTAGTATGTAATATAAAATGCATAACCTTTATTTAAAATATATTTACTAATATCATATCATACTATGCATAGTATAATATAAAATGCATAACCTTATTTTTTAATTTACTCTCTTGATAATCTACAAGCTAAAGTGATCAAAACCGCGGCTTTTTGCCACAGTCTGTGCACTTCAAGATCTTGATCCGGATAGTCACCGGTTGTTGTTCACAACAGGATCTGTTCACTTTGACAACCTCACCGTTTTCGAATGAACCCGACGTCCAGCGCGTTCAACGAGTGCGCACGAAAGGATAGAAACCTACTCATGCTTGTAGAGTATTAGTTTGCAGAGGTGCATTAGAGCTTTTTACTATTAGTAGGATAGAATATACGATATATTATTCTTGAGATTGAGTATATTGTGCATCATATGATATTACTTAGCACGGGAAGTTAAAATTATTAAAAAATATATAACTTTTTACTTCGTACTTCGTAGATTTTAACCAATCATTTATATATGATAAGTAATATGATATCATATCATCATGATAATTCCTATGATATGATACTCTCTCCAAAGAAGGGAGTAACTGAGCCAATATATTAAATATCTCTACGAATCGTATCTCACTGAAATCGAAGACAGATGACGCAATCCATACATCATACATACAAGTATCAATATGCAAACGTGATTGCTTGATACTGTTCCCCTCCTCCTGACAATTTAACTGGCAAAGATGAAACCTTATAAACCGTGCATCTTGGATTTTGCTCCTTCATATATTCTAAAACTTCATCAGGCTTTCCATAATCTTTTAATTGTGGGCCAACAAGAGTAAAACTTTTAACAAAATGGCTTTTCGCTAATCTTTTTAAAAGTGACTGTTTCGCAGTTATAGTGAAACCATGCCATACTGCGCAAATAACAATATGTTTCCCCGGCTTCATACGAAACGATCTAGGGAAACACGTAATTAATAATTCGCTTGTATTGCCACTTTTAAATGAAGTTATATCTGTACAACATTTCAAACTAGCAACTTGTTCGCTCGTTGGAAAAACCGAATTCGTTTTTTTCTTTATTCCATTAATCATGGCATTAAATTTAATCTCCAAAGCATCGCCTGCCAATTCTATTCCCAGCGTGAAATTTGCTTGAAATGCTAAACCAGCAAGTAAAACTTTGCCATCTGCAGCACCGATATCAACTAAAGTTTTTCCTTTTGGCTGTATTTCAGTCATAATATCATGCAAAGAATTATTTGTAAGCGTTCCATATAATCCATCTCCATCATGACCCAACCCTGGACAATATCTTTTAAAAATGGTCATAGCTGTTTTAAAATTGGGTGAATGCGAGTTGTTGCCTTTCTTTTTTTTTGCTTCAAATGTTGTGCTGGGACCATCACTAGAGCTTTCAAGTTTTTTTTTCAACTCTATTCCACTTCGTTTGCGTTTATTTGTAGTTGTTTTTAATAATTTTTTATTCTTCTCTTTGTTTGATACAAACGATTTGCCGCTCTTAAAATTTAACATGGTGTTTTTTTTGTTTCTGATCTCAATAAATATATTTATCTACATGCAATATATACTATATAGTAATCATATGATGTTAATATAAATATAATAAATATATATTTTATCATGTATAAATTTATATAATAGTGCAATATACGTAAATTTACATACATACAATATATTATATAATAATTACATGTATGATGTATCCTCTCGTCGGAGATTGTCTAAATCGACCCTAGGGTCGATTTAAGGAACAAGGAAATAGCATTACAGTAATGATGTGTTGGTGTTAAAAAGTACATAAACACAGCAGCTGTTACCCCCTTTACTTTTGATAGTAAATTGTGTATTTTATACTTTTAGTATACGAAGGAAAACATAGCTATATCTAAGAAAATATTCGCCGAATAGTAAAATCCTATTATAATACGTTATAAATATATCATGAAAAAGATACCAAAAATATGACAAAAATACAAAAGATCGTTTAATCAGTTTAATATGATTACACCACTTTAAATGTAATGAACGTTACTTGAAGTATTGTAATATGACATTTTATGGATTTTAGCACATATTCATGAGCTTGTAATTCAAATTCTACTTGTCTGATTTATATGTTTGAGATATGTATATAAAAGTTTTTTATGTATAGAATCGATTTATGTGGTCAAATTGGTGTAAAAATCAGTAGTTACGGAGATACCCAGTTTATAAAAATAAATCCCTTAAATCGACCCTAGGGTCGATTTCTCCGACGAGAGGATAATTGTGTAAATATAATATTGTACGTAGTATTAAGTGACATACAGTTTATTAGTTATTAAGGCCAGCTGGGCCAGCTGGGCCTTATTAATATTATAGAGAAGATCCCTTAAATATACCAGGTAGTTAGAATAGTTGCAATAATCATATGATTATATAATATCCCTCAGAACAGTGCCTGGAGTGCAAGTAATAATAACACTCGCACCACTGTGGCTAGCCCAGTCTGTGCATTAATTACTTACGGAAAATTTAGCACTACATAGCACCAAAAACAAGATTTCAGGTGAAAATATTTTCCGTAAGTAAATGCATTATTTCTATACCTTGGTTTTTTAATTATGGAATTATACAGTCAAAATATAATATTATATATAAGTTTAATTATAATGTTTTTATGTCAAATTATATATCGGAGATTTATTATAATAATATTATATCGATACAAAAATGGGGAAATGGTCATGAAATCGTGATGAAATCGAGAAAAATTATATAATTACTATTGATAGGTTTATATTTATACTGGTTAGTATAACTTACGGAAAATATTTTCACCTGAAATCTTGTTTTTGGTGCTATGTAGTGCTAAATTTTCCGTAAGTAATTAATGCACAGACTGGGCTAGCATAGAGATCCGATCTACTCTTCTAGCACTTTAGGGTATTAATATATTTATTATTATATTTATTACCATTTAATGATGCACTAATATTAGAAGAATATAAATCTTTTTTGCCACAGGTTACATTTTCATATATATATAAAATAGATTATAAGATAATTTTATATTAACTAAAAAGCAAATGATACATAGTATATAATTCAATGGGAAACTCAAATAATAAACCAGATAAATCGATAGAGGACGACACGATAGTGGAGGATGAAGCAAAAGCTTTTAGTGCAAAGCGAAATAAGAAAAGGTTAGATAGGGATGTAGAAAAAGAAACGGCATCATTAGTTGCTAGAGCAAAAGATGGTGGAGTCCATAAGATAGTAGAAACAATTAATGAAATGAATGAAAGTATAGGAATACGAAAAGACCTTGCTGTTCAAAACGGATTATTAAATGCATTATGTGGAAAAGCAAAAAGTGTCACAGAGGCTAGTGAAAATACTTCACGTTTAGATTTTCACGCAGCACAGGCTGTAATAAGTATTGGTAGTTTGATGCAAAAACTGTCCGAAGAAAACCAGCAATATGCCGCATCTGCTATTTCGCATACCATTGCCCTTTGTTGTGAAACTTGTTCATGCATTGCAAAAATACGGGTACAGAAGAAATATTTTGTTGTTGATGGTATGCATATTTATATATTAGAAGCATTGAAAATATTTAATAAAGATGAGAAAATTGTATTTTGGGGAGTCAACGCTTTGTATCATATGTCCAGAGATGGGCCAAACATTATAGTCCCTAGTGTTAAAGCTATCATAGATTTAGATGCCAAATCAATATTACGAACGATCTTACTTTTTCAACCTGATAATAAAGAAGTTGAAGCACATGTCTTGCTTTTATTAAGTGTATTTGATGCTGTTACTACTGATGATGATATGTTTTTAAATAATCAAAAAGATAGGCTTTTAGGAAATGGAAATTCGAATACTTCTTGATTGTGTCTTATACTTGTACAAAATATAATAATGTAATATATATGTATGATATCATATCATACGAATAATACGCATTTTTATAGAAGCTTTCACATTGAAACGGGAACGGACAAAATATGTGACGTTCTACCGTGGGTACAAAATTGATATGATATTAATATATTTTAAAATAATTACATGCGCCATATCTCATAATCGTATATATATATAGATGACAAAATTAATATATATACCCATTCCGGAAGGAGATAGATTACGTACGAAGTATTATGATAAAAATTTCTCTTATTTATGTTAAAATTTCTCTTATACTCGTATTTAAAATATTTTTATTTTTTAATATATATATATATATATATATAATAAATTTTAAAATTTTGTGGTGTGTAGAGCTATACTCGCTAAAAAGAAACTGTTCCTTTTACGAGTACATTACGAGTACTATGAAAGATAAATTGATACCCATTCTGGAAAGACCTGTGAAATAATTATATACGAAGCGTATGATACGTGGTATTATTGGTTTCAGAAGAATCTTATTTAATGTTTTTGTCTCAGCTATTGTATTCTTTCTGGAGAGTAGGAATTATCATTGAGTAAATTAAAAAATAAGTTATGCACATTAATTATATAATATATATGATATAATATATATATATATATCCGGATATATAGTCATTCGTGGCGGCAATCAAAGTCTCTAATGTTCCACATGGATGGTTAATTTTACAATGACAATTTTTTTCGGTCAATGGAGATCCTATGGTTTTTGGATAGGAATCTGTATTTAGTATATTATATGTAGTCATTTTAGTTACGGTGCAATAAAATATATTGCCTATTTTTTGGACATGTCCATAAATTATTTTTATATACGAAAGAGTATAACATTGTATAACTTAGAGATTTTAAAAACATATAATGATACATATATCATATCATATCATATACTATAATAACACATCATATATAATAAATATTAATATCATACTCGTTTTCATCTCATTATACACATGGGTTGATACTTGTGTGGTGCAATGATTTTATCCTTAAATTTCCATTCACTAGCCATTTACCAAAATCCATATCTGTAAATTCAACAAATCCTCCCGCTAGACCCCCAGATAAAACTCCTACCGTAAGACTTTTGCCGTTGCAAGTGTAAGTGTTCATGTAATCAGATGGAGAATCGGCATCTTCATTGTAAACTATAAGATTACCGTTGAAAGTACAAACATTTTCATTTGGGCAACTTATAGTATGTTTTTTATCAAGTTGCACATCGTTTTGTATGTAAAGTCGAATAACGTGCCCACTACCAGATGCTTGAGGCAGCACAATTTTACTTCCTTTTGTTCTTCGTAAAAAGATATTGTTTGAATCTACTTGAAAATAATCCATTGATGGAACGTTATCAATTTCTTGGAATGCTTTTAATTTTTCTATCGATTTTTGTTTTGAAAATCCATCATAGTCTTCATGTGAGGCTTTCATCAAGCGACGCCTACCACCCCCAGATGAGGATGCATCAACATGCCTACTCCATCCTGCACCAGTAAATATAAATTGAGCAGTTGATTTACGGTTGATATTCACAAGGGAACCAGACTCCGATATCGTATGTGAGGCTGTAGTGTCAATGTTTGTTACGTAGATAATGTGTCCTTTTGTCTGCCCAATAATGCTAACTCTACTGCCACTAGACGAGATTTGAAACCAACTTTTCTTTTCCCCCGCTGGGTTTATTTCAGCTCCAGGAGCTACGACTTTGGCATGAAAAACGATAGCACCATCAAAAACTGCTTTTCCTGATACCTCAGCATTCGTGGCAATCAAAGTCTCTAATGTTAGAGAATGGGCACCGATATCTAAATCTTTACCAACACCTTCAATGATAGATGCTTTTTGGCTTTGACTTAAACGCAACATGCCTTTTGATACATCCAATACCGTACCCGATAGTATATTTACACTATTATCATTCACATCATATCGTACATTGGATTCAAGTGCACCTACACGACCAGATGCATCAACATATGTTATACCACCACCAGTATTTGATTTTAAATCTTTCATCAATATATTTCCTACATTTAAATCATATGGCCCAATATCTAAATCTTTACCAACACCTTCAATGATAGATGCTTTTTGGCTTTGACTTAAACGCAACATGCCTTTTGATACATCCAATACCGTACCCGATAGTATATTTACACTATTATCATTCACATCATATCGTACATTGGATTCAAGTGCGCCTACACGACCAGATGCATCAACATATGTTATACCACCACCAGTATTTGATTTTAAATCTTTCATCAATATATTTCCTACATTTAAATCATATGGCCCAATATCTAAATCTTTACCAACACCTTCAATGATAGATGCTTTTTGGCTTTGACTTAAACGCAACATGCCTTTTGATACATCAAGTATTTTCGAAGGAGAAAGAACGGCTGCGGTCGTAGTAATTGTAAATGTAGCAGGTCTTGCATGGTCGTACTCATGCTTATAAACGTTGAACAATTCGACATCATCTGCATCGCGAATCGTCACACTGCCAGGAATATTACTTGGTGTATGTTTCCCTGGATATATATTTATTGAACCACCATTGCCATTTGCAGCTTCCTGGCCTTTTATATTCAATGCTTGCCCATCACCACTAGTATGCGGTGGCCGCGTGATAGTGAATGGGTCATCATCACCAATTACCATATTTTCACTGTCGTCTAGTTTCACTCGTACTTTAAATTCCCCGGAACCTTTTCGCTTTGTATACAAGTGTAAGCTCCCACTGTACATATTACTATCATCCGCGCGGTCCTCAACATGTATCTTGGAGAAAATGGAGGCAACCTTTATTCTGTTGTCAGAGCTATATCCTGCAAAAGCTAGGGTACCGACAGTATCATTGTGTAAATTTGCTACAGGTATTGCTGACGGATTTGTGCCATTTCTATCACGTGATAAGACAATCGTAGCACCACTGCTATCTTCACTATTCGAGGAAGACCGAACGAAAATACTTTCATCTATGTTAGTTTCAATAACAAGTGGCGATGCCGGTTGATAATACAAGTTGTTTGAAGTCTGTCCCAACTGTACCAATCGCATCATTTGTAACGCGGTTGTTCCTGTATTTAAGCCTTCGACTGTTACAAGGCTCGACCTAGATTGCGACATGTAGTTTGCAGAACTTGACTGTACATTTAAAGCTGTTCCCCCTTCAAGATTGTTTGCTTGTATGTCAACAATTTTGCCACTTGTTTGCGCGTTTGCGTCTATTTTTACTAAAGAACCATCATTATCGAGGCTGTTCCCCACGGAGGAGACTTGAAACGCTGTTCCACTCGTCAACGAATCTGCAGATATTTTTGCAACCACTCCAGACTGTATATTATTTGCTTCAAGCAAAATTGGATTCACTGCATATTTTGAAGTAGTAGAGACATGTAATAATTTTCCCGTTGTCAAAGTATCCCACTCAGTTCTATAAGCTCCGATCCATTTCCATGAATTGGTATTTGCAACTATTTCATAACCGAAGAAAGCATCCGTGAAGACATGATCAGACGATGTGCGCATTTGATAGGTTACATTATTTGCCTCTGAAAATAAATTTGCTTCAACATTACCAATTTTTAACGTTGTTACGTAACCACTTTGAACACTTACATTATTAATTTGAAAGGTAATGTTGTAAGCAGACTGATCTAATATGGTTAAATTAAAACGCAATTGTTCTGCCTTCACATCATTGGCGATAGTTACAAACCCTTCCGATTCGATAATGTTATCAAAGTGCGCAACGTTACTTCTAATTGTTATTTGCCCTGACGTTGGGATCGTGTGCGTAGGTGTAAATTCAAAAACTAAGCTTCCATGATTTTTACCCAATACATAGGAATCTGTTAAATATATTTCTTGAAAAACTACGCTATGTGGATTTAATATTTTGTAACCATCCTGATTTTCTAGCTTTGTCGTATCTTTACTAGTTTTTATGTTAAAATTCACCTCCAAAACATTCGATGGGTTCATTTGCAAACCACCAGAGCATCTAAATTCAACCAGTTCACCGGCTACTAATTTATGTTCCAAAGTTATTTCTATTGTGCGTTTATCCACAACTTCAGTCTTTGAATTAAAAGATAACTCTTGAAGCCATCCATCACAAATAGTTAGTATAGGTTCAACGACAAATAAATCAGATGTTGCTGTCAATATCACCAGATCATTGATTTTTAATGTTGTTTGTGGTAGAAAGGAAAAAATGAAATCTCCGCCATTTCTTCCCCCAATGTAACTCCCCTTCCGTTCGGCGCCGATCCATTGAACGCTTTGAGTATTAACAATTTCATATCCAACTTGGTCTATTAACTTTGTTGTATCTGACGATGTCGATATGTTAAACGTCACCGCTGCTGCAAAAGTTGGAGAAAAAGATGATGGGCAATGAATCTGCGCAAGTTGTCCCCAGGGAAGAGATTCTCTTAAATGAATTTTCAACCACGTTGTTCCTATGTAAGTTTCAACTTCGATTTCCAGACCATTGCTATATAAAGAACATTCGTTCTCAACGTCGCTGATGTTAAAAATATCAATGCTGCCATTAACTAGAATAAAACCATTTGCAATGACCCTGGTACTTGGAATAAATTCAATTACCAATGGGCCCAACGCATTGTTCACCACGTACGACTGTAATCTAGATGCTTTTACCCACTTCACAATTTTCTTATTTGCAGGACTTATCTCGTACCCAATTAAATTTGTTATTAGATTGCTGCGAGTGCTATTTATAGCAAAGGAAATGATTTCGTTTGCATAATCATCCGTGACTAAATTCGATGAGCATTCTAAAAATACTCGATGGCCAGGTGCTATCTCAATGTCAAATTTTGCAACCAATGCAACATCATACTGTTCATGGGTCGTTGCTGAGATATATGTGGTAGGATTTACCATAATTTCATTTATCTTACCAGAGCATTCAATTGGTCCAATTTGTTTGAAAACTGCCGTCGCATTCGAAGGGTAAATATACAACGATTCATCAAGTAGAATCCTACTTTGAGGTATAAACTCAAAACGTAAAAAGCCATTTCCAGGGTCATTGACGACAGAGATGCCACTGCCAACCGTTAAATTGGGAAGATGAATGTCAAGTACATTGCCAGTTGATAACGCGCCTGCAGAAAAATCTAAGAGGGTCCCAGCCGTGACTGGTGACGTTGGAACACCACCATCAATCACTAAACCATTTTTATGTAGTTCAATTATAGTAGTGTCATTTGAAGTGGAAAAATCCAACAAACCGCCGGTAAAAGTTACGTTGCCAGTTGCTGTAACATCTTTAAATTTAGAAGAAGAATTGCCGGATAACATGTAATCGCCATGTCGGTTCTTTCTTGTACAAATCCATTCTTTATCAGCATCTACACTGGTACAGGTAACTATAGGAGTCCTTCGACCAACGTATATTCCACCACCAGTTAATGTGCCACGCATATTTATTATGTTTTTCCCTTGTGGCATTAACATGTAACCGGCAAATGAATTTATCTTTTCATCTGCTATCATTGATACTGTATGCCCAGCATGGCTTACCGCAGAACGTGTCAAATAGCAATGTGCCGTAAAGTTTATATCTTCTTCAGTAATGGTTGTAGTTATTTCGCCTTCATTTAACATTTTCAAAGACACCGTCGCTGTTTTTGCTGTATCATTTCTTGTATTGTTTTTTACTTTGAAAAAGACGCCTTTTAAATAACTTTTACATCCATCGCCTGAAATAGCTACTATTTCATTTTCAACAAATTCAACGAACGGATATCGTACAACAATATCCTTTTTGTCTGTATCGATGGAATCAACTACAGCCTTTAAAGACTGTCCTAGTAAAGGTAAGTACAATTTGTTTGTCAGATGCTTTGAATCTATGATTACTTCAGATGAACCTGGCGGAATGTATGCAACGTCATTTTCAAAATGAATTTTCGGTGGTTCATACTCTAACAACCCATTAACAATGACATGGCCATTTACTAAAACTCTTTCGTTCAACGTATCAAAGCGCATAAGCTTTGGCGCATTTACAGCCTCAATGGTCAAAGCATCTAATTGATTGTCATTTAAGAGAAAATGAGTACCTTCTGGAGCAGTTGAAAAATCCATTAGACCACTATTTAAAATTAAATTATTTTCTAAAGTTAAATCGCCCATTATACGTGTGCTGCCATTTATATCAAAATCGGCATTCACTTTAATGGATTCATCTCCAATGAGAGTATCGAAAGATAATAAATTTGTTCCGCTTGTAGTTTCTATCTTGAATGAATTTTCCATATCATTCTGTATTTCAAGTGATTGTTTCTGTTTAAATGTTATAGATGTTGATTTTTCTTCATAAAGTGCTTCTGCATTTCCAAAAGTTAGGTGACCATCAATATTTGTTACTCCAGAAATTTTCATATCAGACCGTACATTTAAAACTTGCTCAGTATCCATTGTATCGACATCAAATAAAGAATTTCTTGTAGTCGTCATGCATCCGCGATTTTGTTGTATAAACTGGCCAAATATATCTACCGTTGTTGTATCATCCACAATATTATTTTCAGGAAAAGCAAGTTCATCGTGGAGATGGTTAATATTTCCTGTGTGTTCTAGTTCAATCAAATTATAATCGAATACATTATTCACTACGTATGGTATTCCATTAATACGATCCAAGTATGGCCCAGAAAATCGTATAGAAGCTTTTGTCAAAGCAAACCCTACGGCGGTTGATTTTTGTATTGCAATTTCTGGAATGCTGTAAGAATTAACAAAACTCATTAATGCCGCAGTTCGATTATTAGCATTTGCAAATTGTACATCATTTGGTGTTATAAAGCCATTTATCCGTATTGTACACCGTGTTCCTGCAACCAAAATCGACGAATTTAAAGCAAGAGTTAAACGTTCAGTAGCATTGTTCCAAATTGGAGACCATTGCAAATGTATACATGCCGATGATGCTTGCTCAACTTCGACATTTTCACTACTAGTAATATTAAAACCAGGCAGTTTAAGGACTATAGTATCGCCCAAACCAACGTTTTCGCTTGATTCAAATATGTAATCTATCTTCGTTGGTTTATTCAATATATTGTTTAGTATAACAAGCTCGTTGTATGCAAAATATGCTCCAATTGCGGTTGAGGACGGTATACTTATACTGTCGCTTGTTTCATTTCTAAAAGTAGAATGAATCAGAACAGTTCGCCCTATATAATCTTTCTGTTGGATAACGTTTGGTGTGGAAAGTCCAATTATTGCAATTTTACAAAAATCGTTTTCGGGCAACGAATTATCACTAATAAGTTCTACTGTCAAAGTATCGGTCGCAATATCCCATTGCGGAGAAAACCATATGATGCCATAACCATATGTGTCATAGCAAATTGAATTACTATTATCTATTTCAAGGTTTGAATGTTTCGTAAAACCAGGCAGTGTTATGTTTATTGTATCCCCTGAAATTACCTTGATATTAACTGCAAATGCAAATATAATCCGTGACGGTGTTTCAATAGAAGGACGTCGTATTGATAATTTTGTATTTTCTGAAAAAGAAATACCAACAGGAGGTGAATATTGTATTGGAGTTTCTTTAGTAATGAAATTTTGGCTACCCGATTCATCTATTTTGTATATTTTAACGATTCTATTCAAATCGTTCTTTGGTGTCACTGTTGACTCTGGAGAATACATCCCGGAAATGCGTATGTGACATATTTTGTACAAACTTAAGCTAACATTATTAAAATTTTCGATTGTTAATACCTCTTCAATGGGATTCCATTCAAAAACATTCCACTGAACTCCATGGCAATTGGTGGACTCTTCAACATGTACTAAGCCATTAGTTGGAACTGTAAAACCTGGCAATTTTAACACGATGCGAGTACCATTATCAATGCTACTAGACAAAGCAAATTTATATGTTAATAGAAGTGGACGATTAAAT
>JACLAD010008982.1_pt1 | contig 12245 bp, 7 predicted proteins | sample 8027901 | NCBI WGS metagenome assembly JACLAD01 (sample SAMN15725071, study PRJNA655200) | protist metagenome | isolation source: fluorescence activated cell sorting (FACS) single amplified genomes of... | place: Spain: Blaines Bay Microbial Observatory, Mediterranean Sea | collected 2016-07-05
ATCTCTATGTTCATTTATTTGTGCTTGTTGTCTGTTCTCGGATATTTGCAGATGGGTGTCCACAGCGCGCGCACCTCGTAAAAGTACACACCTCTTCTTAGCATTGCTTTGGTGATGTGGACATTATCTGCATTGTGTGTATGTGACAGTTGTACACTACTTTCATTAGTGTTGCGGTAGTGACGCGATTCTCAACACCTGCAGATTGGTTGCTGAAACATGGACCATTTGCCTGTCACCTCTACAACATATAGCTGTTAATGTTTACAATTTGCTCCAAATAGTTCTAATAACTGAGAAGATAAAGCGATATAAGTTTAAAATGTTCTCCGGTGCTAGCGTATCCAACAAGTTAGCTGCGACGAGGAAGAAATCCGCTGCTCTATTGAAGGAACTGTACGCCATTAGGGATATCTTGCCAAAAACTAAAACCTTTAAAAAACGGCTGTAAGGTGTAGGTCTGAAACACAAACTCGAACATGCGGAACACGAGGTGTTTGGAATTCGTGGAGTGGAAGTTACACAGCGACAAGTTGTACAGAAAGTGTAAGACGTTGCCCGATTGGCTGGGTGGAAGGCGGACCTATTTTTGAAACATTCGGTCGAAGGCAGCTGGCCCTGCCATTGATTTGCCCCAGTTATTGCGCTAGAGATTATCAAATATTTGATGGTATCTATTGCAACCGATGCGTTTGTTGTGGCGGAAATGGTATTCGAGACGTGTTTACTGCTCGCGAAGTCAATCTTCCCGATACGTGCGCAGCAAAAAAGAGGTCATCTGAACAGGGTAGATGTATGCTCTCCAGAGGACAGGCGCAGTGGACTTGGTCACCTTATTTTACGAGCTGCACGGAAAAGCAAATGTGTGGTACCTATTCACATGGTAGCACACGTGAACAGGATTTTTTTCGGAATGCATATGTTAATGCTCCTGATCAGTGTGAATCGCAAAAACGTTCTCAAGTATGCAACGATGGCACTTGGGGAGCTCTTGACGGTGACGACGCCTATCGCCAGAGCACGTGCCGTGTATTTAGACAATGTGCAGGTGGAATCCGTCATGGAGAATATACGTACCGAACCATGTACCAGAGTTCTTATGTACTTGCACCTTCACAGTGCCTTGCCCAGCAGCAAAAAAGTCGCTGCAATGACGGTACATGGGGAGATTTTGTCCCAGTGGACGGTACACCCATATTGTTTGGATATTCGGCATGTGACAGAAGACAATGCGTGGAAAATACCCAAATTCAACGCAAAATGTATTCGGTAAGCACAGTGAATGCTCCGTATACATGTGAGACCTACGCACAAATTCAAACAAGAACATGTCAAAACGGCGTGTGGGGAGATTGGAGCGGAGACCTACAACAATACTCGTGGCGAAGTTGCACAAGAATAACTGCTTGCGAGGTAGATGAGCAAAAGGACCGTGTACGGTACCGCACGGACACAGTGAATGAGCCAGATATATGCACCATGGAAAGGCAGGAAAGTTCATGCACCAATGGTGTTTGGGGGGCCTGGAGTGGCACATACGAATATGAAAATTGCAATCAAATGAAAAGATGCGATGGTTCCCTTTCTGGAGCATCTGCGGAGCATGGTACAGTAGAGGAGCAGGAGAGGTATCGTGATGACAGCGTCATGGCTCCACGTAACTGCGAACTTCAGAGACAAACAAGGCGTTGTGATAATGGTGTGTGGGGAGATTGGTCTGCACAAGGTGAGACAATATTCGAACAGGAAGAATGTATTAGGCACACTGAATGTAACGAAGATGACGAACGCACCATGTTTTCAGTAGCTACAGTGGATGCTCCGGAAACTTGTGAGAGTCGTAGGGAGGTGCAGACACGCACATGCGATGATGGTGTTTGGATGGATTGGTCAGGTACTAGTGCGTACATTTACTCAACGTGTATCAGAAACGTCGAGTGTGATTCGGACGAAACACGCACCATGTATTTGGCTGAATTTGTTTACCCGCCTTCTACGTGTGTGAGTGAAAGACAGTATCACCCATGCAGCGATGGCGTGTGGGGGCAATGGACAGGGACTTACACAGGTACAGATTGTACTGTGGTCACAGCAACAACCGATGCTAGTAGCAACAGCAACGGCGGTGAGACCACTATCCCTGGCAACAACGGCGGCGAGACCACTGATGCCAACTCGGGCGGTGAGACCACGCAGGCATCGGGCGGAGGTTCATCGTCTTCATCTGGCGAGACCACTATCTCTGGCAGCAACGGCGGCGAGACCACTGTGGTGCTCCGTTTGTACAACTTTTCACGTTAACTTAAACAAACATCAATGCAATGTGTTAGAATAATCAGTAAGGTTAGAGTTTAGGAGCCTTTCAATAGTCTGTACACCATTATAAAATTTTAAAATCATTATTTACTTTTAAATGGATTAAAATAGCTTATCTACTAGTATTTTGAATGGTTTAGAGATATCTATTACTGGTAAATACACATATCACAGATTCCAAAACAACTCTCTTTTTGAACAACTCTCTTTTTGGAACGCACGGAGTACCGTCAATTTGCTTAACTAAGAAGGAAAAAAAATAATTTGGAACCTCAAAGGCTTTTGCGGATGAAAATATTTTCACACCAAAACTTCTTTATGGCGTAAAGAAAGTCATTCTTTATGGCGTAGGCTATCTGGATTTATTAAGCTTAATTTCGAATATTGGAGGAGGAGGAGGAATTCGGGTTGGAAAAAAAAAATGGCCTATTTGGGTTGAGGGTTAGGCCATGATGAGGGCGAAGACAAGAATCAAATCTCAGTGATTTTGACCAGCCATACCCAAAATCGTTTTTGCTGATTCAATCAATGCTGAATGTGAGATTTGCTGCCAAGTAGAACCGGTCGACGCAGTCCGAACTTCGAAGGGCATTTTCTAAAATTAGATGGCGTTTTGCATATTAAAATAATTACTGTTTTCTACATACTAAATGGAGGTAATCAACCATTTTCTTTTTGCTCTCAATCGGTCAATATTGGGACTCAACACTAAAAAAAAATTCCCCGCGTGTAATTTTGCCCGAACGTACATTAAGGTAACAAAATCCTTTAGAATCTATGTGACATATATGTAAGCATATGTCGTAATTCCAGAAAAATTCATGCCATGAATGTGTTTGGATCAGTCCTCCGACAACACAGACATCCATAAAATTACACAAAGTCCAATGATATCCAAAACAAACCGTTATCTGACTGTCATCATAACATGGGCTCAATTTTTCAGTGTGGCAGCCCAACTTGATAAATCTATCAACTTGATGACCCCTGATTTGCTTGGAGACTTTGAGGATGATGGTTGGGAAGGATACTCCTGCTCGTTTAGAGACTGGACCACATGTATTAACCAATCATCAGTCGAGACATGTTCCAGTCAAAATTCAACGTGTCGGCGCTGCGTCACTAAGTATTCCAAGAAGAACAGCAGGGCTCGTAGTCATATTACGTGCAAGCTTCTGGGTGGTCAGCTACATTTTTTCCTCCCTTCAGGCTCTATATTTCCGTTAGTTGAACAATTTACAATCCCTCCAAATGTCGCAATTATTGGCCCTGCAAACCCAAATTCTAATGTGGACAAGTCTGTACAACAAACTAATATTTCTGCTCACGCGTGGTTTATTGTACCCAAATCGAATACGTTGTGTGGTAACGACCCAAATTGTAAGGACGATACTGCAAAGGGCCCAACAGCTTGCGTAGGAGATCCAAGAACGCATAGGCAGGGATTTCTTATGAGTTCTAATACTACAGTAATGAATTTCAATTTTCAAGGTGCAGATCTTGGAAGGGCAGCCAGCGAAGGGACACTTTGTGGGCCCGGTGCATTTGAGCTCCCTGGATGCCTTTCTGGATCAAAATGCAAAAAATGGTATGTTGGCATATATATAATAAAACATATATTGAATTCAAAAAACAGCAATTAGGAGAGCGTGTTGCTTTCGTTTCTTGATGTCATCGTTCATGTTTCATATTATATTTATATATCTCAGGGATTCAAATTTAACCAATGGTCTCGGCGTTGTTGAAAATGTTGTCATTCGTAACATCCGATTGTCTGATGCAGTTCTAAGGGCAGACATAGATCAGATGGAAGGTAATTGTAAAACTGGAGAGGCGTTGGATCGCAATGGAAACCATGTTAGGGCTCATCAGGTAAGTGTTTGGATTGCAAAGCTCCCTGAAAGTGAGATCGATAGTCATCTGAACATAATCGTTGACAACATTGTATCAATGAATTCAAGAGCCGATGGTCTTAATATTCACGGATCCGTCAAGGGTTTTGTCCTTCAAAATAGCCATATCGAAAATTCAGGTGATGATTGCATTGGGATATGGTCAACGCAATCAAGGGTTCTCATTCACAATGTGACCACTGTAAATTGTGCTGTTACTGCTGGAATACAACAGAATTGGGGTTCTTGCGTTGGTACCTATGCATTTACGGCATTAAGGATAGATGGTTTAAAGTGTTATGACCCATTTGCGGATGTAGACGGATGTAACCCAAGGACTCACTACACAGCCATCCATCTCAATCATGCATTTGCCGAAGATTGTATGCCAGCTGACAGTATATTGTCTCTAAAGCGTATTTCTTACTTTTTTTCCGGGTCTGGAAAAGTTTGCAATCGACCCAGGTGTGGTCAGTGTCGCAGTTGTTGCGGACACTGCAGCTTTCATGGATTCGATAATCTTAAAATTGAATATCTTGATGCGACTGTGCCAAATGGTACATGCATGTTGGCAAATGCAGGCTGCTAACCCAATCCTCTCATAATATTTGTGATAGCTTTTTTGTATACTAGACTAGTATTCGAATATCGCACATTAAATATTTCAAAATTTGAACTATTATTTATTATGGGATATACTTCGTAACATGTTACATGACCTTAAAAGACTATTTACATACTTTACATAACCCGAGATTTTTTAATCTACAAAAAATGAAATGTTCTAGTTCGTTTTTTTCGGTCCCAAAATGTTCTATTTTGTAACTCTCTCTTATTTTTTTAGCTGCTGTCACAGGCTTCACTTGCTTTGATTACACTCGGAATAGTAGGCGGTGTAGGGTTTAATCCTATAAACTTTAGCAGGAGCTCCTAATCTATATATGGGTAGATTACCGCTATCTGTTAGGTAACTAAGGATAACTACTAGTATTTCTATTTTTATAGAGAGTCATAAATTGTACATGTACGATTTCGGTACATTCATTGCAATTACAGCGTGGCTTTATTTTATTTCAACATTGCAAACCAATTTGTTGTGAAAAAAAGTAAAAATATTTCACATCATGCAATTCTTTGCTGAGATCTCGAGAGATACTCAATGTCGGAGATGGGATATTTTTACAATTAATTGCTAGCTAAAAAAAAAAAAAAATGTTAAAAATAACGCATCTTCTTTTGCTGGTGGCATACGCACGATTGTGTAAGTTTGGTGTAAACCCTGTTACTGGGGAAGTTGACCAACTTCGCGGCTGGAGAAAATCAGGGGTATCTTTACAAATGGTTAACTGTTCAGAGCGCACGTTCTGTTCGGCAGGTTTTAGAATAAAAATTATAATGATTTTAATGCATGATGTGTTGCAATGTATAAATATGGTCGCTATTTTATCAGGTCACTCCTCAAGAAAATCTTCAACTCTTGTACAAGTTATCAACGGCACAATATATTTACCAAGAGAAACTTGCTGCTCCCATCATAATTTTATTCGCTGCCATCCCAGGTATATTTTTTGTAACAAGCCAAAAAATGCATGGATTTCTTTGTGGGATTCAAATTATATTTGCATGTAAGGCATAATGGTTGCAAAGAATCTACATGCGCAAAAGGATTTGCATCTTATAGAATTGATCAATGGCTCCATGGCCTCCACCATTCTCTAATTTATTGGAAAAATAAAAATAAAGAGATACCAAATTTGCAATTTATATTGTACACTGGTGCGCAAATTGATTTTCACTTATTGCAATTTATGATCTTCCCTCCTGGCAAAATACCAGATTTTGGATGAATGTCCCGAAGAAAGAAGCCCAAATGCTGGGGCTAATTTTGTATACATCAAGCCTAACTATGTTTCCTTTTCTTTATTTGCATAATACGCAGGTGACCGAAGCTTCCAAGATAAAAGGTCTGGAACATATAGACAAGGCGATGAACAATGTGGAGCACTTTCTCCCGTTTTTGCAAATAATGCTCATTGGGATGATGTCAATGCTTTTGTTGCTCTCCCCGATTACTCATATTTTTCAGGAACTAAAACCATAAATGCAGCAAAAGGAGAGCTGTGGTTCCCCACTGTAGCAAAAGAAATAGAAAAAGATATGAAAAGAAGTGAACAAGATATCATTGCAGAATTTAAGAAGAAGAAACGGCAAGCTATTTGGCGTGGAGAAATCACAGCGGTAATATTGTTCTCATCTACTTACGTATTTGTTCATTGCATTGGGCCAGCTGTAAAATTATGCCATTATGGCATTTGCTCATCTAAATAATTTTTGTTTCCAAATCAAGTGGTGGAAAACTCACAAGAAAATCCGCGGCAAAACATGGAAAAAATTACGCTCTGCGATTACATGGGAGCCAGGGAAGTGCAAACCAGAGAATTTGATTAACGCAGTTGGATTTGAAAGAAAATCCAGACTTCAACCAGGCGTTACAACAAATTCATCACGAGTTATTGCCAATGGACAAGAACATCCTAAAGAATACATGTCACATACAGATATGTGTAACAATTATCAAGTTTCTATTGCCATGCCAGGAAATGGAGATTGGTCAATCGGAACAAAATATGCTTTGCTTTGTAATTCAGTGTTAATTATGCCTGAGTGGAGTGCTAATTCGGAAACAGCTACATTAAACCTTGAGGCTTATAAAGATTTTTTGCCCATATCTAGAAATGTATCTTCGGTGTGTCAAGAAGTCAAGAATCATGTTAAATGGGTCATTGAAAATCAGGAACGAGCTTCGCAGATGGCTCTGCAATCAAGAAAGAAAGTCCTAGCAAAACTTAATTCCAAAGTCTTGCATGAAAACTTGCTCAAATTTCTCTTAGAATATCATGCACTGCAAAAATTTGAGCCACAGGTTGGAGCAGACATGATGGAATGGGTCACATATAAGAAATGTGGGTACAATTTAATTTATTTGATGTTTTCGTGTCTATTTAGCTTGCATGTCTTTTAACGCACCACCGCATATGATAGGGATAGAAATCCATGGCAACAGAACATGCTTCAAGATGATTAAAGGCAAAAAGAAAAAATGTACATGTACTATGCAATTGCAAAATTAATGTATCCCAACTGTAGGATAGCAATAAGCGTATTCTCAGTTCTTACGATACGGAGATCGTAATATGTATGCCATTCCATTATTTCTTCAATTCATTACATATCCTATTAATGGTATGGAAACAAACGCATATCCATATTAAATGATCCGATACTTTCACGACGGATTTCTTTGAGTATTTTCTTCGGAGAATTGTGAACTTACAACGTTTATCATATGTGCACAAAATGTAGATATATGAGTCAATGATGACATGAATATATGCGTACATGTGTCCAAAATGGGTCACCTTTGATTAGTTGTGTTGTTGACATTTTCAGCAACCACTGCTATCATATCATCCAATGAAGTCACTGGCACAACTGCAAAAGATTGGGGAATAGTTGGGTGCCCAGTGAACTCGAATAGGAATGCGTTAACCTTATGAATGATAAGGTTGACCGAAGTTAGATCAAGCTAAAGCAAACATGAAAAAAATTGCGAACTTGTGTAATTACGTTAAAAAGATTATCTCCTGATAAAAACATGTAGCACGTATGGCCTGGCTGATCCCATGCACAATAAATAAGTTTCACATTAAATTTTGCTTGCAGTTCTTCATTATTAAGGTGTCCAAGCAGAAGTTTTTGTGTACGAACTGTGTGATCCTTTGCGCAGTGTTCCTGTTGGTTCCAAAGATAATTTCACGGAATAGTAATTACAAAATTCTTAAACATTGAAAAAAAAATAGATTGAAATACCGGTTTGTGCTTAGCGGTTACATGAAATAGCATCAACTTCTATTGTGCTTATTATTCCCTTCTTATGAATATTTTTATGACTGATTGCACATTGCACACGAAGCAAAAAATCATGAAAGCACTGAGACAAAGCACACAACTTAGTTGAAACCACAGGGTCCTCTGGGGGAGTTATGTAACAGGGAAGAAATATGCTCGGGAACTTGCAATGTTAACTTGATGATGATGATATTCCAAGGGTTAATAAAATTTTACATGTCTTAATCCAGCAAATTGTGAAGAAATCGATGTTGGAACAAAAATGAATGTTTGGAGTCCGCGAAAATTTTAAAGGTGAAAAAAGGTGAAAAAAAGGTGAAAGCCAGCAAAACTACATTCAATTTTTCAAATTTAACATTTTCCAGGAGAATCACTAAATATTTGTTCATGTGATCAGCGATTCTCCAGAACCCTTTTAAGGCCTTTGGGAGTCCAAATTGGGACCCATCTGGATGGGATACCAGGTGAAAACTCAGTCTTCATCATCAATTTTGAACAATTGAATTCTTAGTTACTAGTAGTAGGAGTTACTCGTAGGAGATCCAATGCTCCAAAATTCTCCCTGGGAGGATGAAGAAATTCTACAACATGGGTAACCCTATTCAAATACATGGAAATGTGGTAAAATACTAGTATTTATTTCAGTTAAAAACCTTTCTTCCTTTCTTGTTCTCTTTTAAATTTCACCAGTTGAGCCCCCTTTTTTTTTTTTTTTGGCCAAGCCTGCTTGGCTTGCTTCTTCACTATCTTATCTTCCTCGAGCTTGCGCAATTGCTGTCAATTTCTTCACTAGCATTCACAAGTTTGAACAATGATTACACAACTTTTTTAACACTCCCGCATGGGTCATGGTATCACACTGAATGGGGTGTAACTCCTAAATCTCTCATCGATGTTTGTGCGGTAGCCACAATTGGCTAGATGTGCTTTTCTCTCTGTCTTTCACTGGGCATATTTCTTTCTCTGTTATGTGCGGACGAGGTGCGGCTTAACTTTAGCTTTAACTTTAACTTTATGAGCGGTGACGCGATCCTTTAGCAAAACATGCCATTGCCTCCTTATTATTTCCTGATCGTTCTCGGTAATAGAAGAGTATGAAGCATAAGAGACTGGAAGAATTTGAAGAAGAGGAGCATAGAGCCAAGCTTCGATCATGGAGTCAATACAAGAGCACTACAACAACTGCTCCTCGCTGGAACAAAAAATATGCGAATGAGTTAGGTGAAGAATCTTTAGTTTTGCAGTCTGATCAAGAGGTTAATCGTCAGAAAAAGTGTTGCACATTGAAGAAGGAGAGTTGGAGAAATGTAATTGGTTTTTTTTTGCTCGGTCTAACCAACAACATAGGTTACGTGATTATGAACGCTGGGGCTAAGTCAATTGATGAAGGAGGTGTAGCTCTGGTGTACATATGTGGTGTAGCACCTTCATTTCTCATCAAGCTCACAGGACCGTACTGGTTTCAATATGTTCCTTATTGGTTTCGCGTGCTTTTATGCACAACATTGATGCTTGCATCATTTCTATTGGTAGCTTATGGTCAACAGCTTGGCGTTAAGCTATTTGGAGTAGCACTTGGGGCCGCCCAGTCAGGACTCGGCGAAGCTTCATTTTTAGCTTTGGCTAATCATTTCGAAACTCGAACAGTGTTGAGCGCTTGGGGAAGTGGCACGGGATTTGCCGGCATATTAGGCTATGCCTGGAACATAATCTTTGATCTTGTGGTGAAGCTATCATTTCAAATGACCGTGTTAATTGCTATCGTTTGGCCAATTGCTTTATCATCGGTATTTTTTTTCCTTCTAAAGCGACCCAAAGCGTTCATCCGAAATGATAAATTTGTTTCTTGTAAAAGAACAAAGAGAAACGTTTTGAAGCAAAGATACGCTGTGGTTGATTCTAACGATAGTCCAAATGATGATGATGATGATCGCAGTGACGACGGCCATGATGTGCTTGATAAAGAGAGGAGCATTTGCAACCAGGAGATCTTATCTGAAGGTAATAATTCAAACGCAGTAAAGATACCTGCAGACTTGATAGACGGAGAAGATGTATCGAAGTCTCATCAGCTCACGGGGAAAGAAATGTGCATGCAACTACGAAAATTGTGGCCATATATGATACCTTTGGTGATTGTTTATTTTGCTGAATATGCAATGCAGTCTGGAACATGGGCTGCGATTGGATTTCCAGTGCAGAATGCAACTGCGCGTAAGGAGTTTTATCGCTATAGTAATGCACTATACCAAGTAGGGGTATTCTTCTCCCGTTCTTCGGGTAGTATTTTCCAGGCCAATAGAATCATTTTATGGATAATGCCTCTGCTGCAGACATTGTGTCTCGTGCTTTTTACACTAACAGGGATGTTTCACTTTTGGTATAATTATTCGCTTTTACCTATGTGCTTCTTTGTTGGTCTTTTGGGGGGAAGTGTATATATCAACGCATTCACATTGATTTCAAAGGTAATCTTTCATATTATATTAACGTACGTTTCTCTTGTAACAATACGATCTGCTTTAACAAAGCATGATATCGTATGACTGTCTATTTTTTTTCGCTTATTGTGCACAATGTGCTGTATGCAGGAGGTAGAAGCAAAGTATTTGGAATTTTCCCTCAGCGCAGCATCACTTGGAGATTCAATGGGCATTATCCTTTCGGATATCACAGGATTTTTTTTACAGAGATACTTATATGAGTATAACAATATTACTGATCATGGACCATAATGCCAATGCTTCTGTCATCTCAACATCAGTAGCAAGATTTTTAATACGATGCACCACAATTTACAACTCAAATTTTATTTCTTCTTTTTCTTCTTCCTCTTTCCTTTTCCTTTCTTTTTTTTTTTAGATTTCAGTTTAGCTTTCGCCTCTTTCTGTTGTTGCTCCAGCGCCGCTGCTATTTCATCTTCAATTCTTTGTGCTTCAATGACTTTTTTACGTCTTGCTTGAATGCGTTCAAATCTGCGAGTAGAAATCCAATCATTCTGGATCTTTTGCTTGTTTTGTTGTATCAACTGTCTTTGTAATCTCATCTTATTATCTTTTTCGATATTTTCTTCGTGAATAATTTGCTTAATATGGTTGTTATGTCGCACTTTGTTCTTTTTGAGATTTGCTTCTAGCCTTTTCATGGTGTAGTAATCTAGGCCAGTAAAATCCATCAATAGAATCAACATGCTTGCATTTCTTATCACGCTGTCCACAATCAATTGCTGTCCTTTGTTATTCAACGTACAATTTATGAAATTCAAGTATTTCAGGTGATCATTGTTTTTTATAGCTGTAGAAAGAACTTCTAATCCGAAAAAGTTGGTTCCATTATCGGTTAACGGATTGTTGTCAAGAAGTAAATTCTCAAGCGAAGCGTTCGTCGATATACTTTGGGCTAATTTTGCAAGTAATTCAGAACCAATATTGTTTCCTCCTAAATTTAGCTTTCTTATAGATTGATTATTGCGCAGAACATACGCTAACTCTTCACATATGATTGCGTTCATTCGTACATTTCTTATCTCCAATGTGTGAAGGGAGCTAATGGTGGGTATTTTCTTTAAAAAGTATGAGATTCCATGTGTATGCTTTCGACCAAATTTCACTTGGCGTAACTTTCCAAGCTGTAGCATTTTAATTTGAAACGATATCTCTGGCGCTCTCTGAAGGGTATCATTCTCTGCCAGCGCGTGACACTTAAGTTTTCGAAGAGTAGATTCAGCATTTAATGCCGAGGCTCGGTTTTTATATATTTTTTCCACGAAAAGAAGTCTTTCGTTACATTTTCTGTTAAATTCCTCATCAAAAAAAGTCTGGAGGCTTGCAGTATCTTTTTCATAGTTTCCAGTGAATATTGCATCTCTTGCGCGTAGTTCTCCTTGGATTTCCATTATTGAGAGCTTTGACGCAACAAGTTTTCTTGGCGTATCTGGGATTTTATATTCTAGGCTGTTAAGGTTAAGCTGGTCATTATTGTTACGTACCATGCTGGCAAGGCCCATATTATTCATCGCATCTCGTTGTGCTTCTTTGACGTTTATGCCTTGCCTTCTATTTTCACTTGAAGACTTTACTTTTCTCCACTGCCATCGCAATTTTTTGGGCCGTTGCAAAGGTCTAGTTG
>JACLAD010012241.1_pt1 | contig 12230 bp, 11 predicted proteins | sample 8027901 | NCBI WGS metagenome assembly JACLAD01 (sample SAMN15725071, study PRJNA655200) | protist metagenome | isolation source: fluorescence activated cell sorting (FACS) single amplified genomes of... | place: Spain: Blaines Bay Microbial Observatory, Mediterranean Sea | collected 2016-07-05
GTAGAAGATCGCCTGCGTCCCGTTGCCGTGGTGGACGTCGATGTCGAGGATCGCCGGCCGCGCCCCTTCGGCAGCGAGCCAGGCGGCTGCGACAGCGGCATTGTTCAGGAAGCAGTGCCCGGCCGCGAGCTCACCGTGCGCATGGTGCCCCGGCGGGCGGCACAGCGCATAGGCGCTCCGCCCCGCGGCAGCGTTTTCCGCCGCGGCGACCGCACTGTCGACGGCCCGCTTCGCCGCCGTGAAGGTATGCTCGCCGATGGGGCAGGCGAGGTCCCCCATATGCCACCCCGTCCGGCCGATGAGGCCTTCCGGATAGCTCGCCTCGGGCCGCCGCGGCTGGATGTTCGCCACAACCTCCGGGCCGGCGCCGGGCAGCGCCTGCCAAGCCGCCCACGCAGTCTCGAGGAAATCGAGATAACGCGGCGTATGGACGAGGAGCGCCGGCCGCCGGCCATAGTCCTCGGGCGCCTCGGGCGTGAGCCCCGCTGCGGCGACGCCGGCGAGAAGGCGCGTCGACCGCTCGGCCCGCTCCTCGTTCGCCGCGATCCGGCCCCGCAGAAGAAAGAACTCGGGCGCGTGCGCCTCGGTCTCGGCGGCATAAAAGACGCGCATCACCCCTCCTCCGTCCGCCGCCCCTCATAGCAGAGGCGAGCCGGGGCACAACCGGGCAGCGCCCCCCTCCACCAGCGGGTCACGGCCGCGGGCGCGGCGGTTGACAGGGTCGCCTCACGGGTGAGACTGCGCCGAACGCGAGGAGACCCGCCATGGACGACTTCGGAACCACGATCCGCAGCGCGGAAGAGACGACGGTCCGGCGCGATCTCGCCGCCGCCTACCGCCTCATCCACCTCCACGGGCTGGAAGATTCGATCTTCACCCACATCTCCGCCCGGCTCTCCGATGGCCCGGACGGGACGCACCGCTTCCTCCTCAACCCCTATGGCCTGCGCTTCGACGAGGTGACGCCGGAGAACCTCGTCACCATCGACGAGACCGGCGCCCTCCTCGACGATCCCTACGGCCACGGCGTCAACGCGGCGGGCTTCACCATCCACTCCGCCGTCCACATGGCGCGGCACGACGTCGCCTGCGTCGTCCACACCCACACGGTCGCGGGCGTCGCGGTGTCGTCGGTGAAGGAGGGCCTCCTGCCGCTGAACCAGTGGTCGGCGCAGTTCTTCGGCAAGACCGCCTTTCACGACTACGAGGGCATCGCCCTCGACCTCGACGAGCGCGAGCGCCTGGTGCGCGATCTCGGGACGAAGTTCGTGATGATCCTGCGCAATCACGGCCTCCTCACCTGCGGTCGGTCGGTGGCGGAGGCGATCAAGCTGATGCTGAACCTCGAGCGGTCCTGCAAGGCGCAGGTCGCGGCGCTGTCGATGCGCGGCCTCACCCTCGACGTCCTCACCGACAACGTCGCCGCCCACACCGCCGAGCAGTACCAGAGCGCCTACGACAAGACCGAGGCGAGCGGCGAGGACGCCGAATGGGCGGCGATGCTGCGCCGCGTCGAGAAGTCCGACCCGACCTTCGCGCGCTGAGGAAAGGGGCGCCCCGCGCCGGCGGAGCGCCCGGCGATCAGGCCGGCAGGCGCCGGTCGTACTCCGCCTTGAGGCGGCGCCACTCGTCCCAGAACGGCTCCGGCGCCAATTCTTCTACCCGCGCCACCAGAAGGTCGAGATGGGCGTGCCAGCCGGCGCTGACGTTGAGGAGCGTGTCGCGGTCCGGCAGGCGGCGGTGGATCACGGTCAGGAGCACCTCGCTCCCCTGCGGCTCGAGCAGGAAGGTCACGTCGCTCGTGGGATTCCAGGTGAACGTGAGCTTACGGGGCGCGTCGACCTCGGTGATCGTGCACGTCCTCCGGTGCTCCTCGGGGAATCCCTCCGGGCTCTTCGCCGGCGGGTCGTTGAGCTCGTTGTTGCGCCAGACGAGCTCGAACGGGGCGCCCACCTTCAGCTCCATGTCGCCCGCCGCAAGCCACTGCCGGCGGAGGTCGCTCTCGGTCAGGTAGGCCCACACGCGGTCGATCGTTCCGGGAAGGCGGCGCTCGATCTTGAGCGTGGTGGGCTCGATCAGCTCCCCATAGGGCGTTCTTGTCAGGACGGCAGTCATCGGCTCTCTCCTTTGTCGGATGGGGTGTCGGAAGGGGTGTCGGGTGGTGGAGTGCGGCTCGCCTCTTCGCGCAGAAGCCGTTCGAGAGCGTCGAGACGGTCGGTCCAGAAGCGCTCGTAGAAGCCGAGCCAGGCGTGGGCGCTCGCGAGCGGTCCCGGCTCGAGGCGGCACACGTGGGTGCGCCCCCGCACCTCGCGCCGGATCAGGCCGGCACTCTCCAGCGTCTTGATGTGCTTCGAGGCCGCCGCGAGCGACATCGCGAACGGCTCGGCAAGCTGGCCGACGGTTCGCTCGCCCCCGGTGAGATCGCGCAGCATCCGCCGGCGGGTGGCATCCCCGAGGGCGTGGAAGACGGTGTCGAGCTGAGGCGCATGAAGTTCAACCATGAGGTTGAATGTCTGCCATCGCGCCCGAACAGTCAACTCACTGGTTGAATCTTTCTCCGCCACGATCCCGCTCGCGCCCCATTCCGCGGCGGTTGCCCTCATGCTCGGGAGAGTGCTTTCATCCCCTCACCATCCCGCCGAGTGGCGGGGCGTGGCCCGCGGCATGCAGGGCCGGGGTCGGACGGGCGGGGATCCCCGCCACCGGCACTCGATGGCGAAGCGGTCCCGTTTCGCCGAACGCAGAGAGACGAGCAGGGAGAACCCATGCGACGACACCTCCTCACCGGCGCGGTGCTTGCCGCGACCATCGGCGTGGCCCACGCCCAAACCGACGGCGGCCGTGTCAACGCCGTCATCCAGCCCGAGCCGCCCGGCCTGATGATGGGCCTCATCCAGAACGGGCCGACGCAGATGGTCGCCGGCAACATCTATGAAAGCCTGTTGCGCTACGACACCGAGCTGAACCCGCAGCCCTCCCTCGCGACGAGCTGGGAGGTGTCGGACGACGGCCTCACCTACACCTTCCACCTCAAGGAAGGCGTCACCTGGCACGACGGCGAGCCGTTCAGCGCCGAAGACGTGGTCTTCTCCGTCGACACGTTCCTGCGCGAGACGCACCCGCGCCTGCGCGTCTCCCTCGAGCACGTGGAGAGCATTACCGCGCCGGACGAGAACACCGTCGTCTTCCAGCTGAAGAACCCGTTCGGCCCGTTCCTCGGCATCTTCGAGGTCGGCACCATGCCGATCGTCCCGAAGCACATCTACGAAGGCACCGACTACGCCAACAACCCGGCGAACAACACGCCCATCGGCACCGGCCCGTTCAAGTTCGAGGAGTGGGTGAAGGGCTCCTACATCCACCTCGTCAAGAACGAGAACTACCATGAGGAGGGCCTCCCCCACCTCGACGAGATCTATTGGCAGGTGATCCCCGACGCCGCCTCCCGCGCCGTGGCGTTCGAGACCGGCGACATCGACATCCTCCCCGGCGGCTCCGTCGAGAACTTCGACATCCAGCGCCTCATGGGCATGGACGGCGTCTGCTCCACCGGGAAGGGCTGGGAATACTTCGCGCCGCACTCCTGGGTCTGGCTCAACAACCGCGAGGGGCCGACTGCCGACAAGCGCTTCCGCCAGGCCGTCATGTACGCCATGGACCGCGAGTTCGTCCGCGACGTGATCTGGAACGGCTTCGGCCAGGTCGCCAAGGGCCCCGTCTCGTCGAAGACGCGCTTTTTCGACGAGGACCTGCCGAACTACGACCACGACCCCGAGAAGGCGAAGGCCCTCCTCGAGGAGATGGGCTACGACGGCGAAGAGGTCTCGATCCTCGCCCTCCCCTACGGCGAGACCTGGACGCGCTGGGCCGAAGCCTTGAAGCAGAACCTCCAGGAGGTCGGCATCAACGCGGTCCTCGAATCGACCGACGTCGCCGGCTGGAACCAGAAGGTCTCCGACTGGGACTACGACCTCGCCTTCACCTACCTCTACCAGTACGGCGACCCGGCGCTCGGCGTCGCGCGCACCTACCTCTCGTCGAACATCGAGAAGGGGAGCCCCTGGAACAACGTCGAGGGCTACTCCAACCCCGAGGTCGACAGGCTCTTCGAGGAGGCGGCCGTCGCCGTCGGCGAGGAAAAGCGCCAGGAGATCTACGACGAGGTGCAGGCGATCCTCGTCGAGGACGTGCCCGTCGCCTGGGCGCTCGAGCTCGAGTTCCCGACCCTCTACAAGTGCGACGTCAAGAACCTCGTCACCACGGCGATCGGCGTGAACGACGGCTTCAAGGACGCCTGGCTCGAACGCTAAATCCAAAAACGCTGCGGGCCCAAGGGTCCGCAGCACCCCCCGCCCGGCCGCAGCCCTCAGGAGACCTCGCGCGGCCTGAACGTCAGCCGCCAGGTGGTCCCGCTGCTGCCGTCGCGCTCCAGCGCGCCGCCGAGCTGCTCGCCGAGCGAGCGGACGATCCGCGATCCCGTGCCGCCCTCCTCCCGCGCCTTGGTGGTCCCGACGCCGTCGTCGACCACAGTGGCGATGAGCATCCCATCCTCCCGCCGCTGCAACCCCACCGAGACCGTCCCGGCGCGCCCGTCGGGGAAGGCGTGCTTCAGCGCATTCGTCAGCAGCTCGTTGATGACGAGGGCGAGCGGCGTCGCATCGCGGATGACGAGCCGCACCGGCGCGAGCTCCCGCACGATCCTGACGCCCGGCGGCGCCAGCGCGCCCGCCACCCCGTCCACGATCCGATCGATCATCTGGTCGGCATCGACGAGCTCGCTCTCGTCGTTCCGGTCGAGGATGTCGTGCACCGCCGCGATCGACATCAGCCGCCGCTCGAACTCGCGGAGCGGCCCCGCCGCCTGCTGCCCCCCCTGCCGCTGCGACAGGCGGATGAGCGAGGCGAGGAGCGCGAGGTTGTTCTTCACGCGATGGACGAGCTCGCGGTGGAGGTTCCTCTGCACCTCCAGCAGCTCCGTGAGCCTGCGCTCCGCCTCGAGTCCCTTTGCCAGCTCCCGGTTCAACTCGCGGATCAGCCGCTGATGCTCCTGGAGCGGCTTGCTGCGCTCGAGGTCCACCATCAGGAGGATGTAGATCGCCGGACCCGCCGCCGTCGGCAGCGCAAGTGCGCGCCCGCGGAAGGGGACGCGTGTCCCGGCATTCGCCCCGCGGGCGAGGGTGAGCGCGAACGGCATCCACGTCGAGCTCCCGCCGACCCGGCTCAGGAGCCGCCGCTGGAGCGCCGCGTCCTCCTCGAAGCACTGCAGGAAGGGCCCGAACGCCGTCGGCTCGAGGAGCCGGCGCGCCTTCTCGTTCATCATCACCACGTCGCCCGCGGCATCGAGCGCGATCACCTCGGCGTCGAGCGTGTCGAGGATCCCGGCGAGCGCGGCGGCGGCGAGCGGGTCGGCTCCCGCGGCGCTATCCAATGGGGAGGCGGGGGACGCGGTAATATTCACGATCGTCGACCGGCCGGCTGGGTTGAGGCTTCAGGTAGACCACGACCTCGCACCCGTCGTGCCCCCCGGCGATCGTCTTCTCCAAGGCGACGCGCGCATACCCGAGATTGTCCGCCGCGATCCGGCCGAACACGTTGGACGTCATCATGCACAGCGACGGCCGGTCGCGGACATAGTCGCCGAACGGGCAGCGATGGTTGCCGAGCACGATCCGGTCGGCCTCGATGCTCTTGATGTAGAACTCGCCCTCGATGCGGTCCTTGAGGTCGACGAAGATGCGCGCGACGACGGCGACGTCGAAATCCTCCGGGCCGAGCTTCGCGTGATAGGCGTTGTTCAGCCACTCGCCGATGATCGCACCCACCGTCGAGACGTACCCCGACGCCTGCTCCACGCCGACCACGTCCTCGATGGCGCCCGTCAGCTCTCTGAGGAGCTTGAGGACGAACGTCTCATGGGTCAGCGGGAGGTCGATTTCGGCAACCCGGCTCGCGCGGTCCGGCCCGGCGTCGGCCACATCGTCCAGCGTTCTCATGCGTCCTCGCATCGGCTCTGACTCACCGCCGCTATGAGGAGTATAACGATTTCTTTCATTGCTGTCGCGGCCCGCTCCGTTGCAGGAACCTTCTCTCAGCGTTGACGCTGCCGCCGTTCCCCCCCACGATGCGGCCGCCGCTGCGGCATGTCCCTTGCACGTGGCTGTGACCCGAACCGACGGAGAGGCGCTTTGCGCATCCTGACCCTCCTTGCGGGGCGGCTCGCCAAGGCGGTCGTCGTGCTCCTTCTCATCGTGGTGGCGAACTTCATCCTCATCCACGCCGCGCCGGGCGACCCGGCGAAGGTGATGGCCGGGGAAGCCGGCGCCGCGGACGAGATCTTCATCCAGCAGCTGCGCGAGCGGTTCGGCCTCGACCAGCCGTTCCACGTCCAGCTCGGCACCTACATGAAGGGCGTCGTCCAGCTCGACCTCGGCTATTCCTACCGCCAGCAGCGCCCGGTGCTCGACCTCATCATGGAGCGCCTCCCCGCAACGCTCCTCCTCACCATCACCGCCTTCGTCATCTCGCTCACCCTCGGCGTCGTCCTCGGCGTCATCGCGGCGGCGCGGCAGGGGAAATGGACCGACAGCCTCGTCACGTCCCTCTCCCTCCTCTTCTACGCGACGCCGCTCTACTGGGTGGCGCTGATGGCCGTCCTTCTATTCTCCGTGCAGCTCGACCTTCTCCCCGGCTACGGCTACGCCACTGTCGGATCGAGCGCGACCGGCCTCGCCCACGTCCTCGACGTCGCCCAGCACCTCATCCTCCCGGCACTGACGCTCGGCCTCTTCTTCACCGCCGTCTACATGCGCATGACCCGCGCCTCGATGCTGGAAGTCTCGCGGATGGACTACGTGAAGACCGCGCGCGCCAAGGGCCTCTCGCCCGGCCGCATCCAGCGCCGCCACATTCTGCGCAACGCCCTCCTCCCCGTCGTCACCCTCGCGGGGCTCCAGGCCGGCCAGCTCGTCGGCGGCGCGGTGCTCACCGAAACGGTCTTCGCCTGGCCCGGCATCGGCCGCCTCATGTTCGAGGCGCTCCTCCAGCGCGACTACAACCTCCTCCTCGGCATCCTCCTCGTCTCGGCGGCGATGGTGATCGCCTTCAACATCATCACCGACGTGATCTACACGATCATCGACCCACGGATCCGCGCGGCATGACCCTCGCCCTCGACACTCCCGCGCCGCGCCGGCGTGCGGCCGCCGACTTCTGGCGCCGCTTCGCTCGCAACCGGGGCGCCGTCGTCGGCCTGGTGATCCTCGCCATCGTCGTCGCCGTCGCCATCGCTGCGCCCTTCCTCTACCCGCAGAGCCCGTGGAAGATGGTCCAGCGCCCCTTCCTGCCGCCGTTCACGGTGGACGGTTTCCCGCTCGGGACCGACACGCTCGGCCGCGACGTCGCCTCCGGCCTTGCCCATGGCGCCCGCGTCTCGCTCCTCGTCGGCCTCGTCTCGACCCTCGTCTCCCTCGCGATCGGCATCCCCCTCGGCGCGGCGGCGGGCTACTTCGGCAAGCTCGTCGACGATGCCCTGATGCGCTTCACCGAGTTCTTCCAGACCATCCCGTCCTTCGCCCTCGCCATCGTCCTCGTCGCGATCTTCGAGCCCTCGCTCACCTCCATCGTCGCCGCCATCGCCATCGTCTCGTGGCCGCCCGTCGCCCGCCTCGTCCGCGCCGAGGTGATGAGCCTCAAATCGCGCGAGTTCGTGGAGGCGAGCCGCCTCGCCGGCCTCTCCTCGGCCAACATCCTCGTCCGCCAGATCCTGCCGAACGCCATGAGCCCCATCATCGTCATGGCCTCGCTGATGGTCGCGACCGCAATCCTCCTCGAAAGTTCGCTCTCCTTCCTCGGCCTCGGCGATCCCAACATCATGAGCTGGGGCTACATGATCGGCGCCGCCCGCACTGTCATCCGCCAAGCCTGGTGGCTCTCCTTCTTCCCCGGCGTCGCGATCCTCGTCACGGTGCTCGCCCTCAACCTCATCGGCGAGGGGCTCAACGACGCCCTCAACCCGCGCCTTGCGAGGAACAATTGAGCGTCCTCTCCGTCGAGAACCTCTCGATCCGCCTGCCGAAGGGCGCCGAGCGGAGCCACGCCGTCCGCGGCGTCTCCTTCGCGCTCGAAAAGGGCGAGGTGCTCTGCGTCGTCGGCGAGTCGGGCTCTGGCAAGTCGATGGCGGCGAACGCGATCATGGGCCTCCTCCCGGAAGGCGTCGAGGTCGACGGCGGCCGCGCGATGTTCGAGGGCCGCGATCTCCTCGCCCTCCCGGACCGCCAGCGCCAGGCCGTCCGCGGCGACCGCATCGCCATGATCTTCCAGGAGCCGATGACGGCGCTGAACCCGCTCATGCGGATCGGCGACCAGATCGCCGAGGTGTTCGAGGCGCACGGCCGCCGCGCCGGCAACCGCGTCACCGAGCTCATCGACGAGGTCGGCCTGCCGGACCCGCCGCAGATCGCCCGCGCCTACCCCTTCCAGCTCTCCGGCGGCCAGCGCCAGCGGGCGATGATCGCGATGGCCCTCGCCTTGGAGCCCGACGTCCTCATCGCCGACGAGCCGACCACCGCCCTCGACGTGACGACCCAGGCGCAGATCCTCGACCTCGTCCAGGACCTCCGCCGCCGGCACGGCATGGCGGTGATGTTCATCACCCACGATTTCGGCGTCGTCGCCGAGATCGCCGACCGCGTGGTGGTGATGCGCTACGGCGAGATCGTCGAAGCCGGAACGGCGGACGCGGTGCTGCACCACCCGACCCACGCCTACACCCGCCGCCTGCTCGACGCCGTCCCGTCCGACGTGGTGCCCCAGGCGACGGTCCTGCGCGAGGAGCCGCTCCTCGCCGTGGAACACCTCCGCAAGACCTTCACCACCGGCGGCGGCTTCTTCGCCAAAAAGCGTGTGGTGAAGGCGATCGACGACGTCTCCTTCACCATCGGGCGCGGCGAAGTCCTCGGCCTCGTCGGCGAGTCAGGCTCCGGCAAGTCCACCGTCGGCCGCTCCATCGTGCGGCTCGTGGAGCCCGACGCCGGCCGCGTCCTCCTCGACGGGGAGGACATCCTCACACTCGACGCCCCGTCGCTCCGCAAGGCCCGGCGCCGCGCGCAAATGGTGTTCCAGGACCCCTACGCCTCGCTGAACCCGCGGGTGAAGGTGGCCCGCGCCATCGCCCAGGGGCCGATCGCCGCCGGCACGCCGGCCCGCGAAGCCCTCGCCGACGCGCGCCGCCTCCTCGAAACCGTCGGCCTCGACGCCGCCGCCGCCGACCGCTTCCCGCACGAGTTCTCCGGCGGCCAGCGCCAGAGGATCGGCATCGCCCGGGCGCTCGCCATGCGGCCCGAGCTCATCATCGCCGACGAGGCGGTGTCCGCCCTCGACGTCTCGATCCAGGCGCAGGTGCTGGAGCTTCTGCGCAATCTCCGCGCCGAGTTCGGCCTCTCCCTCCTCTTCATCACCCACGATCTCCGCGTCGCCGCGCAGCTCTGCGACCGTATCGCGGTCATGCAGTCGGGGCGGATCGTCGAGATCGGCCCCGTCCGCGACGTGTTCCTGTCACCGAAGGACGACTACACGCGCCGCCTCCTCGCCGCCGTGCCGGGCGCCACCTGGTCGAGTGCGCCGGCGGCGGCGTGAGGTCAGCGCCAGGCCTTCATCAACGGCCCGTCCCGGCCGTAGATCGGGTCCGTCTCGGGCAGCGGCGTGTTCACGATGCCGTGCTCCGCATCGGCGACGTTGATGTCTCCGGCGCGGATGATCGCCGGGCTCTCCTGCCCCGGCGGATATCCGCCGCACACCTCGAACCCGGCTCCGGCGTCCTTTTGGCAGTGCCCCGTTCCCGCCGGAAGGATGACGACGTCGCCGGCCTCGACCCGCAGCGTCTGCCCCTCCGGCCCGCCCAGCGTGAGGTCCGCCCAGCCGCGGCTCACCACCAGCACTTCGTGCGAACGGTCGTGGAAATGGTGGAAGTCGTAGACGTGCCAGGTCCACGTGCCGCCCCAGCCGTTCTCCTCGAGCATCGCCCGCACGCGGTCGGCTCCCTCGTCCCCCGTCAGCGCGCCCTTGTAGATGAGCGCCGGCAGACGGCGGTTGTTCGGAATGCCGTCGCTTTCCCTCAGGCGCAGCGTAATGACGCGCGGCCCCTCGAAGCGATCCGCTTCGCCCGACTGGCTCTCGGCCATCCTCTCCTCCCTCGCCTTTGCTATTGTTACCGACAAGCCCCGCGCCACGCCCGCGGTTCCGCAGCGCCCCTTGCCCCGCGCCCCGTTCCGCCGCAAACGCTGCTCCCGACCGAACGAGACCGGAGACCCACGATGCCGACCTTCCACGCGGAGAGCCGCCCGTGAGACCGTCCGACGAGGCGATCCTCGCCGCCGTGGAGGACGGCTTCGAGGACGAGGTCGCATTCCTCTCCGAGCTCGTCGCGATCCCGTCCCAGCGCGGCGAGGAGCAGGCGGCGCAGGACCGCTTCGCCCGCGCCTGCCGTGAGCGCGGCTACCCCACCGAGGTCTGGCCCATCGACCTCGACCTCATCCGCCACCACCCCGGCTTCTCCCCGGCGACGATCCCCTACGACAACGTCGTCAACGTCGTCGCCACTCACCGTCCGCGTGAGGAGACCGGCCGCTCCCTCATCCTGAACGGCCACATGGACGTGGTGCCGACCGGCCCGGCCTCGATGTGGACCACCCCGCCCTACGAGCCGCGCCGCGAGGGCGACTGGCTCTACGGCCGCGGCGCCGCCGACATGAAGGCGGGCCTCGCCGCCAACCTCGCCGCGCTCGACGCCCTCCGCCGCCTCGGCCTCCAACCCGCGGCCACCGTCTACATCCAGTCCGTCAGCGAGGAGGAGTGCACGGGGAACGGCGCGCTCGCCTGCATGGCGCGCGGCTACACGGCGGACGCGGCGATCATCCCCGAGCCGGAGGACGACAAGCTCGTCCGCGCCAATACCGGCGTCCTCTGGTTCGAGGTCCGCGTCGAGGGCCGCCCCGTCCACGTCCGCGAGGCCGGCGCCGGCGCCAACGCGATCGAAGCGACCTACAAGGTCATCGCCGCCCTCCGCCGGCTCGAGGCGGATTGGAACACCCGCGCCGCCGACCACCCCTACTTTGAAGGCGTCGACCACCCGATCAACTTCAACGTCGGCAAGATCGAGGGCGGCGACTGGGCCTCCTCCGTCCCGTCCTGGTGCACGATCGACTGCCGCATCGCGATCTACCCCGGCACCCCCGCCGCCGAAGCCGCGCGCGAGATCGAGGCCGCCGTCGCCGCCGCCGCGCGGGACGATGCGTTCCTGTCGAACACCCCGCCGAAGATCACCTGGAACGGCTTCTACGCCGAAGGCTACGTCCTCCCCGAAGGCACCGAGGCCGAAGCGACCCTCGCCCGCGCCCACCGCGCCGCCCACGGCCGCGACCTCGAGACGTTCGTGACGCCCGGCTATCTCGATGCCCGCGTCTTCGTCATCTACCAGGGCATCCCCTGCCTCGTGTACGGCCCCGTCTCGGAGGCGATCCACGGCTTCGACGAGCGCGTCAGCCTCTCGTCGGTGAAGCGCGTCACCGGCGCCATCGCCCTCTTCATCGCCGACTGGTGCGGGGTCGAACCCCTAAAATGACGACCGGCGTCTTGGGCGTCGCGCTCTGCCGGCGCGTCGCAATCGCACACCTGTTCGCAGAGCGGATGGCGGAGCTGACGCCGCACCGCCTCCTCGACCCGTCCGAGGTGACGGACTCCTCGGCGATCGAGTTCGCCCTCGCCTTCCTGCCCGAACCGGGCGCATTCGTTCGCTATCCGAACATCAAGGTGGTCGTCTCGATCGGCGCCGGGGCGGAGGCGATCGTCGCCGCGCCGAGCCTCCCACCGCACGTCCCTGTGGTTCGGATGACCGATGCCGACCAGGCCGATCAGATGGCCGCTTTCGCCCTCTTCCACATCGTCGTCGTCGTCGCGATTGCGGCTGCGGCCTTTCTCCTGGTCCTCGCGCCCTGGCGGGATGCCCCGGCGCCGACCGCGACCTCCGTCGCGCCGCCGACGCTGATCGACAGCGAGGGGAACCCGATCCCGGACGACGGCTCCTACAAGCCCGTCGACGACTTCGGCCTCAATGCGCCGCACCCGCTCGTCCGCTACGAGATGCCGCCTCCCGCCGAGACGCCGGCGCTCGCCGCGGGCGCGGAGGACCTCACCTGGCCGGACCTCTGGGCCCCTGGTGCCTGGGAGCCGCCGAC
>JACLAD010005550.1_pt1 | contig 12229 bp, 7 predicted proteins | sample 8027901 | NCBI WGS metagenome assembly JACLAD01 (sample SAMN15725071, study PRJNA655200) | protist metagenome | isolation source: fluorescence activated cell sorting (FACS) single amplified genomes of... | place: Spain: Blaines Bay Microbial Observatory, Mediterranean Sea | collected 2016-07-05
GTCATTTTAATTTGGCATTTGACTATACATTGAGGTATATAGGGGACGACAGTTATCCTACCACAAGTATACAAGATCAACAATAGCATAGACATAGCGTATAATGTGATTTAGTAACGGGAGTTTCATATCGAAGCAACGACGTCTATCACAGAAGGAAATACTATCACAGAAGGAAATATAATTTCATAATTTTAAAACGTATAACAATGGAAAAATTAGTGATGATTTACACAGCATATATAAGCTGAGTCCAACACGTAACACGTGACACATCAAAATATAATTTCATAATTTTAAAGCCCGTTCATAGCCATAGTCCTGTGTGTTAAATTTAGTGCATCCTACGCAAAACTTAAAATTTATAACTAAGGACAATGGGGACAAAAAATACCACATTTACCGTAAAATTGGCTAAAAAATGCACCTATACTCCCGAAGTGCCCATTCTGATTTAAATTTGCGGTATATGTGATACTGTGTATATATATTATGGCAATAAATATTTTCATTAAGATATTATTACAACGTATTATAATTGATAATTAGACAATGTATATAACCCTAACTGTAAGCCTGGGATAAAAATAGAAGCAAAAATCCTTCCGTGTTTCTAGGAAAGAGCCTATATGTCACTTTATAGAATACAATAATTGTTGTACTTAAAATATGATGGGCTTCAAATTTTGTCCATTTCAACAATTTGCTAAAATACTATTTTTCCATTGTCCTTAGTTTTAAATTGTTGTTTTTTTCACAAGGATACACAAGCGTGTAAATTCCTATTGTCCTTGGTTATAAATTTTAAGTTTTGCGTAGGATGCACTAAATTTAACACACATTTAACACACAGGACTATGGCTCTGTCGATTCATGGGATAGTAATGAATATCCATATTTAGAACTCAACGGTGAGCGTGTATGGATTGGTAGTCTTCACCCTGCTAACCCTGCAGTAACACCTGTTGTTACTGCACTGCCCAGTGGTGCCCCCGTGCGGTCTCATGGTAATCAATGTGGAATAAGTACTCAAGACCGTCGTTGGAAATATATTGCTGAAAAAGTATTTATCCCACCGGGTGCAGCGACATTAAATTTCCTTGTTGGATCCACTATAAACGAAGGAAGCTCAAATGAGGCGCTTGGGATTGACAATGTTAAACTATTTCGAATACGAAAAAAAAGCAGAAGTGATTGGTCAGTATATTCCAAATCTATATACAATCCCTGGATGTATAATCGAGGAGACAGATTGAGTCGCTTTGATTCTGTATGTTACCATGATGTCGATACCGTTGTCCAGATCGATAAAGATAGCCTGGCATTATCCGTGCAAAGTGATATGAAATACGAACAAGCAAAGCAAAACCTTTTAAGTCAATTTAGGGAAAAAGAGCTGAGGAATCTTCGTCTAGACCATGGTTGGTGGGGTTTTGATGGTTTACAAATTGTGGAAGTAGATGCAAACAACTATCAGGGCATGCCAAAGCATAATGTAACTTTTCAAATGGATGCAGATCATGAATCATCATTAACATGGGATAATGTTACACATTATATTAGTGATAAATTGTTTTGTAACGTGAAAAAAGATCGAATAAGGGATAAAAGGGAACTGTTGCGTAGAACGCAAGAAGTGTTTCGACGTGCAGATGATGAAGCACAATTGAAAGCAATTGAACTGGCAAATGACTTATGGCTAGTATAATAAATACGAGATGCGCGGTATATATAATAAATTTTATACCAATTGTGAAAAAGAAAAAGAAGAAGTATATGTGAGAAGTAAGATAATTTAAATTTTAATTTAGTATAATAAATTTCAATAATACTATACTGTTATAAAAATTTTACTTTATACGAGGAAAAAGAGCAAGATGAATTTGATAGGTAAATAATTAAGTATACCAAAATAAGTACCTAGTAGTAGGCCTATACCAGGCTGGTGGCAGGTATACCGAACTTCAATAACCACACAAATTGTAAGAAAAAGTGTAATTACAAAAAGAAAGAAAGAACAACTTTTGTGTAAAGGTGTGTATATATATTAAGAGATAAAAAAATATAAAAAGAGACAACACCAGCATAGTTATATAAACATAATAATAATAATTTAATACCAAAAAGATACGAATATAATTTTTTTTACAAGATATTATAATAATGTCAAATAGTAAATTAATCCCACTTGGTTCACAAGGTTTATTTTGTATCATATTATATTTTGATAATATATTATATCTCCAAATTTGTTGTTATGTAAATATTATTGCATCAATCAGTACGAGAAAAAAGAATAAATAATAAAATTTATGTTGGTTCATCTGTTGGGCGATTTGTCCTATACCAGATAACCGAGAAGCAACATTTCATGTGTGATATTTGTCTTAACGGAATCTTCTATACATTACTATTACAAAAAAGCCGTCTCAAGATTTTTTTAGTAAATATTACGTTTCTCCTATAATATCCTAGCGTGTTTTAAGGTATTTCGAAAGTGCAGAGTGTGCATCAGAACAGATATATATAGGAGATAGTAAAAAATAAGTGATAGATAATACTATACTTATACACTGCATCATCATTTTTTAAAACATACCAGTACAGATATTGTATTATTTTTTTTGAGTTTTAATGCTACAATAGCATGCCAATAACATTATTACGATACAAATATATATATCAATCGAATGAATATAGATTTATACAATATAATATCATTTACGTAGACAGATATCGATCAGAACAGAACAGAACAATATCAAGAACTTTCATATTTTTAGAGCAAGTTGTTAAATAATAATAACAACCATGGCAATTGGAAATTTATATATAATACTTACCATAATAATTATATGCAGTAATATATTTCATAATGTAAAAGCACTTGAGAATAAGAATAAAAATAAAATATTACGTATAAGTTTTGATAAAGTTGAAGAACTAAATGGTGAAAAAATAGTTGTATTTGTTTCCAATCAAGGTAAAAGCAAAGCAATTAGCAAAGAAGCGGTGCAAGTGCTACGTAGCGTGAAAAAAGAATTTGATCCAATATATACTAGCAATGATAATACTAAAATATCATATGTACGTGTTGATTGTTCAAATAAAAATAGTAAAGAAAAATGCAAAGCTGCTGGTTTTACTACGTTTCCGAGGTGGTTTATACATAGTGTTGAAGGTGGAATTGAAGAATTGTGGAATCCATCGACACAAACCTCTAGTAGTATAATGGAATTTCTGAAATTTCGTATGTTAAGAGAAAAGATTCATGCCCCTGTTAATAATCTAAATAGTTTAAATATCATCTCGCAACTTATTGTTCATCGTCCAGTTGTTGTGCAATATGTTATGCCATGGAGTGGACGAAGTCAACGTTTTGAAAAACATTACTTGAAAACATCTTTATTGCAACAAGAGAAATACTTTTTTTATACGATTGATTGCGATAAACATAGTGATTTATGTGAAAATGAAAATATTGGTGATTATCCAACTATTCGTATCTATTTTCCACAAATGACAACGGGAAATGATGGCGAAAAAAGGAATAATAATAATCTTTATAGTGTTGATTATGAAGGGAATGAAATTTACAATGCATTATCAACTTTTTTAAATGATCATAATATTAAAGCATACAACAATATGGATGAAAAACGTAAGTTTGTTAATCATATTCAATCCAATAATATGCAAAATGGTTCTGGTAATGATATTGTTGATAAATTGCAAATAAAATTGGATGAATTTGAATTGCGTTTAAAGAAATGGTTAGCAAAAGGTTTAAAGAAAATGGAAAAAAGAATTACAGAAAAAATATCAAAACGTATTAAAAAAGTTGTAAAGGATGAGTTGTAGTATCATATCATAGGGAAGAGATACACACGCGTAATGGTCCGAGGATCTTTGGTTGGCTTTTACAATAAAAAGAAAAAAGAGAGAGAATTTTTATTTAAAATATTTTCGATGTTTTTAAATATATAATACGACAGTAATATATTACGAACTTCGTATATATTTTTTAATCAAAAAATCGTACGAGTAGGAACTTCGTACGTTCATACGTACGAAGTAACAGTTAATCTCTGTGTATAATACACACGCACACTAATTTTTTAACAACAACCAGCACACGAATATCTCTTGTCATTAATATCGCGTTACACTTTTTTACTACAAGGCCCCCTTCCCTGTCATCCGTTGTAATACCATTGCACTTGCACCACCACCACCATTACATACACCAGCACAACCAATTGTACCACCTTCTTGCCTTAATACAGACATCAATGTGATCAATATACGTGCACCTGAGCAACCTAATGGATGACCCATAGATACAGCACCACCATATACATTTACTTTCTCTGGATCTAGATTTAACAATTGACAATTCACGGCACTTACAACTGCAAATGCTTCGTTTAATTCATAAAAATCTACATCTGTTGCTTTCAATCCAGCTCGTTCAATTGCAATTGGTATTGCTTTTGCTGGTGCTGTTGTAAACATTTCTGCATTTTGTGCTGCATCGCCTTGTCCTTTCACAACTGCTAATACATCTAAACCAAGCTCTTTGGCTTTTTTCGCACTGGTCAATACAATTGCTGCCCCACCATCGCTAATAGTTGATGCATTCCCAGCTGTTACTGTCCCAGTTTGATCAAATGCTGTACGTAATTTTGATAATTGTTCAATTGTCATTGGCCCACGAGATAAACTTTCCTCATCGTGTGAAACAACAGTTGGTGGACCACGTCGATTTGGGACAGATACATCAACAATTTCACGTTTAAATTTACCTGCTTCCCTAGCTTTGTGCGCACGCGTGTAACTTGCAGATGCAAATTTATCTTGTTCCTCGCGTCCAATATTAAATTGTCTGGAACACAAATCGCCACAATTACCCATTAATTGGCCTTTTAATTCACCTATTGGATTTGTCAAACCATCATGTTGCATGATATCGATAATTTCAGCAGCGCCATATTTTACTCCGCGTCTCATTGCTGGAATACAATGTGGTGATCTAGACATGCTTTCAAATCCACCAGCAACAATGATATTTCCTTCACCTAAACGTATACTATTTGCTGCTAAAGCTACAGCTTTCATACCAGATGCACAAACTTTATTAACAGTAGTTGCAGGGCAATCAGTAGGTATACCAGCCATCAATGCTGCTTGCCTTGCAGGATTTTGACCAAGCCCAGCTTGTAATACGTTTCCCATATACACTTCATCCACTTGTTCACCACTAATATTCGCACGTTCCATAGCTGCTTTAATAGCTATTGAACCAATTTCCATAGCAGTAAAACTAGACATTGAACCATTTAAACCACCCATAGGTGTACGGGCTAAACCAACAATACATGGTGTATTATCCGGTAATTCTGCTAATGATGCCATAATATTACTATATCTTATTTCTTTCTTCTATTCAATATTCAATCTCTCTCTCTTTCATCACATGTCTGCTGCCTCACACACAAAAAGGATAAGAAGATTATTATTTGTTGTGAATAAAAAGATGATTATTTAATAAGATGATAATGATGGACTGACTGAGAGGAGTATATAAGTAGTAAAACCTTCCACATAGTGGGCATTTTCGGATCTTTATATTTATTTATTATCACATGTTATCATTATATATATATTGTTTTAATAGCCTATTTATATAATTAGTAGTATTAAAATTCATACTATTCACTACAGATTCCGAAAATCTCCTCCAAACTATATATAAGAAAAGTTAGACTTAGGATGATGTGTGCCACAGGATTAGCATCTAAATAATATCAAGTGCTATTTATATGATGCTAAATAGGTACATTTTTTTTTGTGATTTAAGGTTTTGGCATCGATTTAGATTTGTGTGATTTGTTGACGACTTATAGGTCTCCTCTCCCCGCCCAGAGTAAGAGCTATCTATACTTAATTAAAATTATTTGAAGAAATATAAAAAATAATAAAAAAATAATCAATCATTGAATGGATATATATACATGTAGAATATATATAAATTCAAATAGAAATATAGAATTCACTAACATCAAATAGATAGATAATACGTTATATATATAGAGAGAGACGTAATTGGAACAAATCTACTTTTCATTTATCTTATAGTTTCAGATTGATAAGAAATAATAATAATAATAATGGAAACACCACAAACAATAAAACGATATTCCGGTATTCGTAAAACATTAGGGGATGAACTATTTCAAAAAATACAAAATGCAAAAGTTTTAGTAGTAGGTGCTGGTGGTATTGGTTGCGAATTATTGAAAAATCTCGTCATGGGTGGCTTTGCAGATATTGAAGTCATTGATTTGGATACCATTGATGTATCTAATTTAAACCGACAATTTCTGTTTCGACCACAACATGTATCTAAATCAAAATCTGCAATTGCACGGGAAAGTGTTTTGAGATTTAATCCAGATGTGAAAATACAAGCACACCACGGAAATGTTAAATCAGATGAGTTTGATGTGGACTTTTTCAAAAGGTTCAGTGTAGTTCTAAATGCATTGGACAATGTTAGCGCAAGGCGTCATGTTAATCGTCTATGTTTAGCTGCCGGTGTGCCTTTGATCGAAGCGGGTTCGACAGGTTATATTGGCCAAGTCTACACCATCAGAAAGAATGATACAGAATGTTATGATTGTAGACCAAAACCAACGCAAAAAAAATATCCAATATGTACAATTAGAAGTACACCGGAGAAACCAGTCCATTGCATTGTGTGGGGGAAAGAATTATTTAAATTTTTATTTGGCAACATGGAAGAATCGATGTTGAATGAAGTTGAAACGGAAGATTCAGATACAAGCGTCATTGCAAGTACTGCTGGTGTTCGGCCAACTGTTGATTTTTCACAGGAAAAATTGAAGAAATATGCCACCGATGTCTTTCAAGCATTTTTTAATGAAGAAATTAAAAAAAAATTAGCAATGAAAGATCAATATAAAGGTGCTGAGCATAAGCCAACTCCATTGGATTTGAATGCTATTGATTATAAAACAAATTCAGAGGAAAACGTTAAAAAGTTATGCAATGGTGGCGGTACAGTGAATCAACAAACACCATGGACAATAGAAGAATCCACGGCAGTGTTTTTACATTTAATCGAACAAACCTATTTAAATCCTGCTACACGATCACAAGTTGGGTTTATGGAATTTGATAAAGATGATTCTTTAGCACTTGATTTCGTCACTGCGGCTTGTAATTTACGAGCGCATATATTTAACATTCCACAACAAAGTCCATTCCATGTCAAAGGTATCGCTGGAAATATTGTACATGCAATCGCAACCACAAATGCCATCGTTGCTGGGTTTGAAGTGTTAGAATGTTACAAACTTTTACGTGGGGATGATATCAGCAAATTAAAATACCAAGCAGTTCAAACGGAACCAACACGAAAAGGTTATATCATAAGCGCATGTTCATTGGAAAGACAAAATCCAAAATGCTATGTCTGCAGTGGAAGTGCATTAACATTGAAAATTGATACAAAGAAAAATACGTTAGAAAATTTAGTCAAATTAGTATTAAAAGGTAATTTAGGGTTTAATGAACCAGAATTTACTATTGGACCAGATCCATCTAAATTATTTTATTATCCTGATGCTATTGAAGATGATGAAGATAATGAATTTGATTTTTTAAAGAAGAAACTATGTGATTTACCAGGTGGTGGAATGCAAGATAATTCCTCATTTACGGTGACTGATTTGACACAAGGCGATTTAAAAGCAACCATACAAGTTTCGCATATGGATGAAGATGAATTTGATGAAGATAAATTTCCAGATAAATTTCAAGTAATAGGTGGTATTAGTAGTAGTAATAATAATAACAACAATAGTAGCAGTGGTACTTGCATTATTGCTACGACTTCCACCACCACCACCACAACTAACAATAATAACAATGATGAAAGCAAGAAAAGAAAAGCAAATAGTGATAATAATGGTAATGTTGCTGTAAATGATGTTTTAATTATGGAAACTGGAGGTGAAATTGTTATCTTAGATAGCGACGATGATGAAGAACCACAATCAAAAAAGCAAAAAGTCTTATAATAATTATAGACGGAGAAGTATTCTCTCAAAGGAGTGCCTGTATTACGTGTGATGTGTATATGATATAAAGTGTCTATTACAATAAATGGAGAAGTCTTTAAAATACGAACACATATGCATATATATATATGCATATAATATCATATGATACACGCAAAGTATATATGATACACGTGCATACTTCGTGTATTACGAAGTTTTTTTTCACATATTTCAAATTATTTTTTTATAAAATAAAACACACACATTATATTTTTAAAATATTTTTAAAATAAAAATACAGTGTTGCTTTTCTATAGTCGGATTGAAAATATTATTTCTTGAAATAGAGTTGAGCGCATTAAGAGCATATTTACAACATTGGAGGTAAAATTATTACATGATATATATATATAAACGTAGGATTTTAACCATCAATATATATTGTAAATAAGGGAAGTAAAAATTATTACGAAGCGCGTATAACTTTATATAGATTTTAACCAATCAATATATTGTATTTTTTAATACACGTAATTATCATATATGTACACGCGCACTCTTCATTTAACCCTCTGATTTAAACTCTGTAACGTAAAATATATTTACTCTTCGTAATATGATATTTCTTCACCATCCTATTCCAGCATGTATTGTTCTTGATGCAACGCCAATTTCAATTTTATGCCAATTCAATCGACTTCTTCTACCTTTATTCGTTGCATCCATTTTGGAATTGTTATTGTTTGATAAAATTTCTTTTGATATAATACGCCTTAGTCGCCTTACTTCTTTTTTTGCAGGAAAATAAGAATCAATATCATTTGCTGCCAAATAATCTGGTAAAGTTTCCTGTAAACTCTTCCTACTTTTTTGCAAGTCTTGTTTTTCACTAACTCTTTGTCTTCTTTTCATTTTCATTACATTCTTAAATGATCTTTCAGCTGGTATTAAAGTACCAATTGGTTTTTCATATGGTATAGGTTTATCCCCCCACCTTGCGCCAGAACTACCAAGTGGTTCTTTCACATAAATGTTATTATTAGTTACATGTTTTTGTATATTATGTGGCGTTTTAGATATCTTCACGGATGATTTATAATTGCGATTCCATATCGGCAGATTTAGACTTTTGGTGCTTTTCGTCGTAACGGACAAAGCACCGGAACCGCCAAGTAGTTGTATTATATTATTTGCTGCCTTAACTTTGACATCTTTTTGTTTTTCTAAACGATCCACACCAATTACAGGTTTATAATCACGACCTTGAGAGAATGGAATATTTCCTGACTTTACAGCTTCTGGAAAACGATACGTTGGCATTATTTGTACGTGTGTTATATATACTGTATTATATTTCTAGATATAGCTAGTGTTTCTGTATAGATCTATGTATTTTTTGTTTCTTTCTTTGTGAGAGTATGGGGATGTTTGACTTATGACACTAATATAAGAAGACTTGTTTGTATTATTTACAGTAATTATATTACTTATTATATATACTACCCAGGTATTCTTATACTAATACTATACTATAATACTGTTTTATATATTACTTGTGTTTTTTTCATGATGAGACTATACCAGGTATACTTGAAACTTGAAATAGTTGATGGTGTTTACCTGGTATAATGTTAGTTTTTTTTTTTTTTAGCGGATAAAAAAATACCAAGTTAGGGTAGTCTAGAATACCAAATATTGTACTTAAATAAATACTATATATTTTTAGGTGTGGGATTTACCTTAATAATAATTACGATTTTAATTTTTAGCACTTCTTTTTTATTAACTACGATTTTATTACGTATTTTAATATTACATATATTTATAGATTTATTTCATTTATTACGATGATTTTTATTATTTTTTGCTCAAATATTTCAAGACATACTCCATTCTGCCACCCCTTTCCTCCAGGTAACTTTTTAAATGTGGTATATTACCCATTTCTACGTACCATTGTTCTAATATTGGAAACGGTTTCAATTCTTTTTCACGGTTAAAACATGGTAAATCCAAACATGCTTCAATGGAATCAAAAACTGCTATGTCACAATAATACAATTGATTTCCAGCTAAATATTTTGTTTTTTGAAGGCGTAAAAAATCCTCAAAATGTTTTGCCCATCTTGCAAAGCCTTTTTTATGTTTACTTGTTTTTTTATACCAGCCAATACAACCCGGTATACAACAGCAGCATGGCGCTTTTTTTTTAATAATAAATTTATAAACTTCAGGATAAAACAAAGGATAATAAACAGTATTTCTTAAATCTTCTGCCGCAAGGGCTAAACCTAAACAGGTGGCATCAACTTTCTTATCTCCAGGTGAAAGATTTGGTAGGATATGTCCAAGCAGTTGCATACATGCGGCAGTTTGCCCATACGCTTTACCATCCGGTGATACTAAAACAGGCACTTGGTCATATGGAAGTGGCGATGCATCACCCATAACATTTTTTTTTATTCCTGCTAATAATTTCCCACCTTTATATCTTTCGTCAATAAAATCAACTTTACTATATATAAACATTAAACGTAGTTGTTCCCCTCGTGCAGGAAAATCAAAATAAATAACTTTCCATTTTTTATTTTCGCCCTTCGTCGCAACAAATGCAGTCGTTGTCGTTTTGGTGTTTTCACTTTTGGTTGTTAATAATGGGCTATCCGTAGTTGACATCTTGCTAAAAAAATTTTATTTCCTCTTAGGATACACTCACAACAAACACAAAAGTGATAAAATGGGAAGAATGATTGGACAATAATAATGGACAAGAAATTTTATTTATATTATACAAAAAAAAATAAGTTCGAAATTCGACAATATAATATTAGAGGAGTGCCTGGACTGGTGACTGGGGTGCAAAATGATGGCATTAGCTGAAGCAAATCGGCGAGGCACTACTGGCACTCGACTAGATGGCAACAACATCAACAAATATACATGTAGGATTCGAAGAAGAAAAAAATGATGGACTTGGTCTTCTATCTTGATGCGCCATTTCTATTTCATCTGCTTAGTAATGGTATGTGCCTAGTAATTACTTTAAAAATATATTAAGTATATATATTTGTATACTAAGATTCCGATTTTATTTGATAGCACTATATTAGTGTACAAATATATATACGTAATATAGATATTTTACAAAAAGTATGACGTGCTGAAGAGTGCTGTGAGTGCTGAAATCAGCCAACCAGCCAACATAGAAATACCATTGGCCTCACAGCGACTCAAGGATATCTTTTGTATACTCTCCCGAACAACAACTCTCCTCCCAACTCCCAACAACATACATCCGGAAGATTTCTATTTGTAATGAGGCCCGTGTGTGATTGATTGGAAAATGGGAAAAAAAGAAATCAACTTTATATATATATAATGTTCTACAACAACTCTCGTCGAGAAAGAAGATAGGATAATATATTATATTATAGTCGGTGTGTGTGTATTAATAATTTCAATATATTATATACCAAACATTTTTTTTTCCAACGACAAAACCAATTAATAGCTTTTCCCTCTTTTATATTTACGTTTGTGTGGTGTGTGTGATAATATAACAATCTTTCTCCTTACAATATAGCTTGCTGTTTCTTTACAAAATATTGATTATGAAGTCTCCGACAAATTCACCAAGTCATCGTTCCTCAAATCATCGATCGTCTAATGAATGGACGATTAGTATGAGAGATTTAATAGGTTTAACTTTGACCTTTTGTTTTGCCTTTGTCTTGTATAATACAGTAGGAACTTTAAATTTGCATACATCACAACATGCTGTAAATGGTGGTGGCACAAAATTAAGACATCATACAGATAAAATTTTGTCGCATTTGGAACAAATACGAACATTAGCTGAAGCAGGAAAAAATAAAGACGATGGACGATCTGCTGAAAGATTCAAAGCAATGACGTTTAATGATGTAAGAAGTCAAAAGAGAAACATAGTAGATGATGAAGGTGAAGAACCTGTACATAAGAATGGGATGGCGGAAAAATTTTGTTGCAAAGCATTAACTGCAGAATGTGTATCATGCTCGTTAGGTCAAACAAAGGAAAAATTTTGTTCAGAGCATAAAGACTATCTTGGGTGTGAAAGTGGAACTGGTAATAATAAAGAAACAGGTAGCAAAGTAAATGTT
>JACLAD010008240.1_pt1 | contig 12228 bp, 22 predicted proteins | sample 8027901 | NCBI WGS metagenome assembly JACLAD01 (sample SAMN15725071, study PRJNA655200) | protist metagenome | isolation source: fluorescence activated cell sorting (FACS) single amplified genomes of... | place: Spain: Blaines Bay Microbial Observatory, Mediterranean Sea | collected 2016-07-05
GAATTTACAAAACAGGAAATTGAGTACCTTAGACATTTAATACTTGAAGATGAAATTATTAATGGAACTACCCATGGAATAGGAGGACTTTTTTCAAAACTTAATATGCCATTTTTAGATTTTATAACTGAAGTACGTTCTAAACTAGAAAAAATAGAAAAAGAAAATTTTAAAGATAATTCTATTAAAATCAGTAATAAAGGGGAGATTCCTAAATGAACAATCAAAAAAATATTGGATGCTTTAAATGAACTAGAAGTTTTTGAAAGTACTGGTGGAGAAGAGGCTTATGCTCTTGTTTACAAAACAGAAGAAGTTATAGAAGATTTACATGATGTTGGTATATCAAAAGAAACGATTGACAAATATGGTGACGAAGAAACCTTTTGTATTCTAGCACTAGCTTTTTCCGAAGGATTTGCAAACTGGTACGATGGTACAAAATTAACGATGGAAAGTAATGAAATAACTTTTCTAACTGATATTTTAGATGTAATAGAAAAAGGACACACTGAATCAGCAAAAGATTTAATACAAAAAAGATTAGATTATCTAAACTCATTTATTGAATAGTTAATAGAAAACAATCATAAAAAAATATTGAAAACGCAAGGTTTTATTACCTTGCGTTTTTCTATACCTATTACTTCTTATATTAATTTTTAAGGGAAAACACTTAATGCAAAATTAACGATTTAAATTAGAAACTAGTATTTTTTTTATAAAAGAATAATAGTATAATTAAATTATGAACAAATTAACAGGAGTGGTTAAAATTGAATATAGAACATTTAAAGGTCATTCATCCAATTAGTGAATATGATTTAAGATTTATTCATCAAAATGTTCTAAATAAAAATTTTAGTCATTTTGAAAAAATAGGTTGTGGATTTGTAGCCAACGTTTATCGATATAAAAACTACGCTATTAAAATATACCGTTCTAAAAACTCCCCATATAACAAAGACGGAGAAATTCTTGAAGTACTTCAAGATAACCCTATTTTCCCTAAACTATTTCACTATATAAAAAACAAATATGTAGTTATGGAGTATATTGAAGGAAAAACATTAAGTAAACATATTAGTAACTTCACTTTAAAAAGAAACTCTCCTATTAATCAGCAATTAGATAATCTCATATTATATTGTCATAATAAAAACATATTCCCTGATGACATTCATGCTAAAAATATTATTATTGATAAAGAAGGAAATATAAGAGTAATTGATGTTGGACATTATGAATTAGAAGAACCAAATCCACTTTTAAAAGAGCATATAGATGAAAGTTTTCTTGAATTACAAAACTCTATTGATTTTTATTTTACATATGCTTGTCGTTATTAACAAATATAATATACATAAAAATACAAGGTCTTTAAAGCCTTGTATTTTTATGTATATATAGATTTAACTATTTTGATTTTACATAAAAGCAATGTATAATTAAATATAAATCTTATAGTACATATAAGAGATTTAAACCAATACATTATTTTTTTTATACATAAATGAAAGCGATTTCATATGAGGGAAAAATAATTTAGGAGGGATTTTTATGTTTGGATATTTAATACTATTAAGTGGTCTTTTAGCTGGATATTTCTTTTATTTTAGTGCAAATCAAGACTCTCATTCGTTCATAATGTATTCACTACTTATAATGTTTTCCTTTTTTGTATCGTTTTTTTTCTTGGAAAGAAATTAATAATGGTATTGAAAAAGTTTTAGCAATAAGCGGAATGTTATTACCTTTATTAGGCGTTATATACCTTATATTTCATCTATAAATATACAAAATAAAAAAAACAGATGGTTAAAAACCATCTGTTTTTACTACTTTTTTAAAAGACAAAATAAATTATCTTTACGTTAAGTCAACACGCTTTTCAACAGGACAAACCATTTCTGTATGACCAATATTAAAGAAACTTAAACTACCGTCATTCTCCCACAGTTCACCTTTAAATAAAACAATATCTCCTACCTTAAATTCACCAATCATACGACCAAAGGATTGCCATTTACGCCTTTCTAATTCTGTTTCTACTTCACTATCAGAAGCTTTTCGGAAATGTTGACGATGCATTTTAGCTAACTGCTCTTTTACTTCTACCCACTCATCTACAAGACCTTCTACTTCCCAAACTTCACCAGAATGGATATATACTACCCAATCTCCGACTTGAAGGTTTTCCATACAAAGCACTCCTTCTATTAAGCGAAATCGCCTTCTTTATCAAAATCACCGTGTCGTTCCCAACGAATTAAATATTTAGCATCATTTTGAAGTATATCGCACAAAATACGAATTTTCTCTCCAATAGTTAAAGAATATTGCTCTGTATACTTTGATAGACATTCTTCAACTTCACGATGAAATTCTCCTAAGATAACTTTTTCTTTTAGCGTTAAGTTAGCAATAGATTGACCGTATACTTGAATGGTGTCATCATAATGCAGCTCATACTTATTTAAAATGTTTCCTATTTCTAGTTTAATTTCAGCACCAGCTTTTTGGCTAATTAATACTCTCTCATGTAATTGTGTCATAACAAAAACTCCTTTTATATTCGATTTCAATACAATTTAATTGTATAAGAAAAAGAACTTATCTAAAAATATTATTTTTTTCGTGGTACATAACCACGTTCTATTAATTTTTCCCAAGAGTCATCATGTGAACAAGCGTCGATACGTTTTAATTCTGATTCAAAAAACTTAGAACCATCACGAAATGGTTTATTAAGTTTAACACAAGCATGATGACACAATTCATGTTTTAATAAATCCAATAATCCTAACGTATGATAATTTTCTATGACAAATTCACTAAATTCAATATTTCTTCCAACTCTATCAATAACTTTCCCATCAAAATTTCTAATGTAATTATAATTATACCTTGCAGTCCAACGATACATTCTAGGATTAATTATAATAGGAATATCTAAATCCAGACCCCAATATTGTTTGAATAAACGTTTTCCTAAATCATTCAACCACTGTTCTGTTTTATTTTGCATAAAGAAATCCTCTAACGCCAGAATAAAACACAATAATAATCTTTTTTCAGTGGGCTTAGAAATTCTGCAATAATTTCATTTCTATGTTTTTCCGTTTTATCAATATCATACTGGTGATGACTAATAATTAAATGAGACAAATCATTGCAATCTACATATCTAAGAGTATCGCCATATCTATCTAATGAAACACTTTCTTCAAACAAATCAATAATCAGTGGATTCGGAACATTTTTACCGTACTTAGCAGACCATCCTTTTATATCTTCCACTAATGGTCTACGTTCTATCATTTCAAGAACAAAGTGTGGAGATAAAATATCACTTTTTTGTTGAAAGTCCTTTTTAGGAACAATATATAATCTTAAATCTACTGCCACTTCAATCACTCCTATCTTGAATAAGTCGCTCTTTTATCATATCTCTATTATACCAATATAAACATATTATTTCTATGGAAAAGTATAATAGTCAAACAAAAATCCCACCTATTTTACTGGTGGGATTTTATTAATAAATCACTTCAACTTTATATCAAAACAATCAATCTTACGACTCCAAACTTGCTCAGTCGTATACTCAACACTCATATCATTATATTTAGAAAAATAATTATATAAGTTTTTATAAAATTTATCATAATATAAATCTTTTTCTGCTGTTGTTTGAATAAACAACTTTTTAAATCTTTTCGCTGCTTTTGATTTATAATCCCATCCAAAGAAGTTATGAATATGTAAAGCATTACTATAACGAATTTCTTCAAACTCATAATGATTATAGACACGAAAAGAATCATCCTTATAACGAACCATATACTTCTGAATATACTCAATCATATCTGCTAATACCTTTTTTTCGCACTTCTCCTGATTTTTTAACCAGTAGTTATCTTTCATCTTAGTAATTGCATTTTCTGTTTTTGTCCAAGGAATACCAATAACAACCCATAAAAACTTTTGTAAAGCAGATTTCATTTTTCTTTTAAAGCTTACTTTTTTTCTTTGCTTTTTAATCGTATCTTGAAAGTTCATTATAAACACTCCAATCAAATAAAATATAAAGTAATTATAACATATTCTGTAATAATCCATCCAAATTTTGCAATGAAACATAGAGCAGTTAAAATAAAAATATAGAATCAGTAATATAAAACCAAATAAAATAGGTGATATAATGTCTAAAAATAAGAATAACAAGCGAAAAGGCTTAAATCTAACAAAAGAAAAAATTGAAGAATTAAAAGCACAAGGAAAAATAATTGATTTAACACAATGCCCCATTGTAGACGGCAAAATTTTATTAGACCGTAATAACCCCGACCATGTAAGATTAATGGAAGATTGGGATTAATTTGATTTAAATAAAATATATTATATAATATAAAAGGATTGCGCTTTAGAAACCTTTGAGGTCTAAAGCCTGACTTCGAATGAAGTCGTTAGAGAGTGCAAAGGGTGAAATTCATCTTTTGCACTTTTGTTATATTTAGAAAAGAAATAAGGAGTTTTTATGATATTTTTAAATTCTATCAAAAAATTATTTTTGAAAAATAATAAAAGCAAAATAAATAGTAATAAATCTAAAAATTATACTACACATGGAACCATCACTCTAAAAGGCAAACAATTTTAAATAATAGGTGATAAGTAATGAAAGGCGTAAAAAGATTACATATAGACATTGATTGGGAAAAACTAAAAGAATTACACCCAAAAGCAGAAGTAAAATGTATGCAAAAGAAATGGGACCCTTTTAAAAAATGGGAACAAGGATTTGATAGTGATTGTTTTGCGCACTGCAGTAATTACGAACATTGCACTAGTGCTTTCTATGATAATAGAGTAGAAAACAAAAATCACTTTAAAGAAATTATCGTTCCAACAGAAGAAAAATTATTTTGGGGAGATAAAGAAGTTAATATTGAAAACATTAAGTAAACACACTGGATATAATAAGCCAGTGTGTTTTTAAATATACATTTAGAGCAATTTCAGTTAAAATAGATATATTATTATTTTAGAAAGAGTGATTACAATGAAAAAATTAGAAAAGTCCTTACTAGATAAAAACATCCCAAAAGAACATATCGATATATTTCTTCAATGGCTAAACTCTTTAACAGACAATGAAAAACAAAGGATTTTACCAGAACACTTAGCAAGTAAGCATCCAAACCTTCAAGAAAAAGCTAGATTTTTAATTTACCAAGCAGTACATAGTAAAATTCTTAAAACAAATTATGAAATATACTGTCCAGATTGTAAAGAATTAGTCAACACTGTTCATTCTGCTTTAAATATCCCAGAAAAACTAATTTGTAGTAAATATCATACTTTTGTACCAGAAGATAATTTAGAAGACATAATTGTTTCATTTGCGTTCATTCAAAATAATTAAGAAAGAGTGATTAGTGTGAAATTTTTTACAAATTCTAATTCATACTTTGAAGTTAGAGAAGTTAACCCAAATTTATTTCGTATCTTCTATTGCTGGACTGAGGGATACTCTTATCACGATAAAAAACAAAAAGAAAAAATGATTTCAAGCCAAGATACACACAAAAAGGCTTGTAAATCTGCAAAACATTTTAAAAATATATACAACATGGGATTTTATGATGGAAATTCCGATTGGTAAGAAATTTTAGAAGAGACCTAATTATAGGTCTTTTTTATATTTTTAAACAAATAATATCGCCAATACTTTCATTTACTGGTATAATTAAAATATAATAAGGCACAAAAAAGGAATGATTCTAATGTCAAAATTTGAAGAACTCAAAAAAGAATACGCTAACATACAAGATAAAAAATTAAAACTATATGAGCGTGAAAGAGAAGTACTAGATTTAATGCAAGAACATTGTCCACATGTAAACACTAAAATGGTTGACAACAGTTATATAGATTTAGACTTCTTAGACGAAGAGCCTTACAAAAAATGTTCTGATTGTGGGAAAATTTTAAAATAAGGTTAAAGAACAACTGTTCTGTCCACACTACATAATAACAAACAACATCAAGGAGCTGCAAGAACATGTATTTCGCTGAATACCCAAAACTCTCTTTATTCGACATAGAGTGTTTACTTGAAAGAATATATCTAAAATTTTATGAAGAAGATTATGACGAACTTAACCTAAATGACTTAACAGTAACTAAGTTGTACTTTCAAGAGAATTACGGTAAAGAATACGAAGGTTTCGTAGAAGATATTCTTGACTACATAGAACATACATTAGAATTAAAAACAGACAAAGCTGTGTTTGATATGACAAAAGAAAAACAGGAAAAAATGTATAATTTTATCAAAGGGTAGAAACTTATAATATAAAGATTTCTAAGGAGAATATTACTTGGATAACGAAAAAGATTATTTCATATATGGCGCTTACACTGCTTTATTTATATGTTTATCCTTTATAGCAACAACGATATTAGCGTTTCTTTCGATATATCTTGGAGGAATTGTACAAGATTATCTCTTAACATCTAATCACTCCTTCACGGGATGGATATTAGGTATAGTTTTTCTCATTGTTTTGTTAAAAAACAAATGAAGGAGAGACCTTATTTGAATAACAAACAAGAAAATATTTTACTTACCACTATAACAGGGATTATTGTTAGTTTTGGCTTTATATTAATAGTAGTTGTCAACTTTATGTGTATGTTCTTTGGTGGATGGTTAACTGAAATGATATATTCAACAAACACTTCGAATAACTTTATAGGCAGAGTAACAATTATATCACTATGTATATTAACATTTGCACTTCCAACTTTTAAAAAAAATTAAGGAGCGATTCTCATGAGTTATAAATCATGTTCTCACGCTGTTATTTGCAAAGTAAATCTAAATGAAGAAGAAATTCAATCATTACATAAAACTTTTTTTGAAGAAAGCAATGTAGGATATTCCTTTCAATTTGAAAACAATGATTTCCAAGAAGGAACTATCTCTTGGATAAAAAACTTTAAACATCGTTTTGAAGTTAATTTAAAAGAAGATTATGTTAACTTTTTCCGTATCAAAGACTATTTTGTATTTTTAGTTTCTTCACCAAGAATTATTACTGAAAGATTTGGCGCTATTCTTAATCATAAATTTAATAAAGAAAATACTTTTGAAGTGGTTAAGTTTCCATTTCTTAAAGAGATTGAAAAATATGAAAATACTATTAAAACTATTATTCAAGAAGTCTATTATTTAGAAGATAATTTTTATGTGGAATTACAGCCATACATGGTACGCTTTAATGCTCGTCAAAACGATAAAAATTATATTATTTCACAATTTTTTAACGGAGAAACTTCATTTGGAATGAATCATAATAAAGAAGAATGGTTTAATAATATGTCTAAACTTATTGAAGTTTCAGAAGTAATGAAAGATTTATTACCTGCAGAAGATAAATAAGACATAGGTGGACGGATTTTTATGAGAAAGGTTTACAGCTTAGATAAGTACAAAAGCAAAAAAAGAAACAAAGAAAAAAAAGAAATACGAAAATCACAACATATATTACATTCTGGCTACTCTACTAAACGTATAGAAAGTATAATAGATTCTTTATTAAATAAACATCAAATAATAGACCTACCTATTGATTTATATGGATTAGCAAAAAAAGAGAACATTACCATAATGGACTCTTTCTTTGCTAATCAAAATACTAGTTCTGTTGTACGAAGATTTAGTGATAAAAAATTTATATATGTTATGAAAAATTACCATCAAAAAGATAAAAATTTCTTAGTCGCTCATGCTCTAGGACATTTATATCTTCACATGTTTCAAAATAGTAGCATATCTGATGATGATAAAATTTTAAATTTTAATATGAAACACTTAAAAGGAAATCAAAATATTATAAAAGAGGTAGAAGCTAATAAATTTGCATATACTTTGCTATTACCAAAGGATAAATTCTTATTAGAATACAAGAGAACACAATCCATTTTTGAATTATCAGAAATTTTCCAAGTACCAGAAAAAGCAATATTATTTCAAATCAAAAACTTAAATCTTGATTCACAATTTAATTTATTAAAAATACCCTAAAATTAATTTTTAGGGTATTTTTGTGTACTTTTTTAAAAAATTATAATAAAATTACGCTGTTTTCGTATAGATTGTTGCTTTCTTGACCACACTGATAAAAGGTTGTTATAATCGTGTTTCAAGGAGGCGTTCGAGATGTGGTTGGATGTGTATGAAAACGCAAATGAACTTACAAAAGAAGAACAATTAGAGCTATTTAAAGCACTTAAAAACGATTTATTTCCAGATGAACCTGATAAGATTACCAAACTTCTTAAAACCATCCGAGAAACACGCTTTAGTAGCGGTATGGCTTGTGTTCATTGTGGAAGCACATCTGTAAAGCGTAATGGGAAGTATAAGACTCGCCAACGCTATCTTTGTAAGGATTGCAATAAAACGTTCAATGATATGACAAATACACCGTTCGCTGGTTCTCGCTACCCTGATAAGTGGGTTAAGTATATGGAAATGATGGTTGAAGGTTATACCCTTCCTAAAATCGCCAAACGCTTAAAAATACACATTTCAACCGCTTTTTATTGGAGACATAAAATGCTAAATGCACTTCGTTCATTAGATTTTAATCAACTTCAAGGTATCGTTGAAAGTGACGAAACCTTCTTTCGTGAGTCGATGAAAGGGAGAGAAGTTACGCACCGTAAAGTCAAAAAACGTGCAACCAAAGATGAAAAAAGAGGAATCTCTGACCTAAAAATCGCTGTTGTAGTAGCACAAGACCGCAATCATAATATAGTTGCACTGAAAGCAGGAACAGGGCGTGTTAAAGCTGAAGAGATTGATGCAGCAATTGGGAAGTACATTCATCCTTCTTCTTTGTTATGTACCGATACAGCTACGAACTACAAAAAGTTCGCCAGAATCAAAGGGTTGCAACACGAAACAATCAATGAGCGTCAAAAGCAACGGGTAAAGAAAGGTATTTTTCACATCCAACACGTCAATAACTTCCATAGCCAATTAAAAACTTGGATTAGACGCTTCCAAGGGGTAGCTACAAAATACTTAGATAATTACCTCTATTGGTTTCGATGGCTAGAAATAGATAAGCATTTAGCATTTGAAAAACAAGTTGAACAAATGCTTATTTCAGACTGCCAAAAATCGAATAACACAACTGTTGGAATGCTTAGGAGTGCATAAAAAAACTCGATTGAATAAACAATCGAGTTCTCACATCTTGCAATTGGCTCTACGCCACCTCACATAATCATCTTGCGTACTCTCAACGAGTAATCTGTTAAGTAATATCTTGAGGGGTCCACCCTCAGAGTTGCCCTTACGGCTTACGATTAAGGTGAAAACTTGCCCTTTCGGCTTATATTACAGGTTAAAGATAAACTTACATTCAGGGTTAAATGTGTCTGGATTTACATCTTTCGATTACCCTATACACCCATTATAATCTACTAATTAAGAACGGAACTTGCCGTTCTTAATCCCGCAAATGGGATATTTGGTTTCAGCCATTACCCTTGGCTCCCTACGGTCATATAAACTATTTGTATTTTAATTATATAATAATTTTCCATTAAATCAAGAATATCCTTCAAAAAACAACAAACTTTACGAAAACAGCGTAAAATTATAATAAGAAATTCAAAAAAGGAGAGTGTTTTCATTGAATAGATTTCAGAGAGAAGTAGCAGTAGAACATAATGAAGTAATTATTTATCATGATTACAAGGACGGAAGTCAATTACATTATTGGTATAAAAGCGAAGATGGTGAAGTCTTTGATATTAGAAACTTAGATATTCCAGACCAATTAAGTTCAGAAGACCATGAAGAAATTTTAAAACATGCAATTGAGCGTGGTAGATTTTCAAGAGATGGTAGTCGTGATTTAAAGGTAAGGGTTACTTTAAATTATGAAAATGAAGTCACAAATGAAGATAATAAAAAAATTAAAGAGATTTTAAATAGATTATTGAGTTCTGGGTATATTTATTATTTAACTTTGCCAGATAATCAAATTCAGCAAATTAGTATTACAAAACAGTCCAAAATGAAAAATCAAAAAGACAATGTAATTAGATATAGTATTATTATGCAATATGACCACCCTTTATTGGAAACAGCAAGAGAAAAAGCTCTAGAAAAACTAACGAAACCTCTTAACAATAGAGTAGAAACATACAGTGAAAGAGTGGATAACTGGCAAGGAACAGAGCCTTTTAACTTAGATAATAATTCTTTCAAAGACTTTTCTATTTTTGTTAGCAATTAAGCAAGTGGTCTAGGAACTACCTAGACCTTCTTCGTACATATATGATAAAGTAAATATAATAGAAGAAAAGGAATGATTACATATGGATATTATGTTAGAGGCACAAGAATACCATAACATTGAACAAAATGACCGCAAATCAAAATACTGGAATAAATATAAGAAAGAAATAGAGCCAAAAGCAGAAAGATGGATGGAAATAGAAAATAAATTTAAAGAAACCAAAAAAGTACCAAAAGAAGATACTATATTTATAGTTAATGAATGCAAATTTCTTTATGAAAAGAATCTTATTGATAAAGTGCCTTATTTTGATAATCACCAAAGAAGAATTAAATATGAAGAAGAGTACCTTGCATCTTTGGAGTTATATGCAAAAGTAATACCAGAGTTTAAAGAATTAGTTAAGTCTGCTTATTGGGTATCTCCTGGCTGGTTTGGAAATACAAAAACACTAACATCCTTAAAAGAACAAGCTAATCATTTATTAGAAAAGCATAAAAATACTTTAGAATCCCTAGAAAATATACTTAATGAAAACATAGTAGAACTAGTTGAATGGGAGAAAGATAAAGAAAAATTTTACGAATTAGAGAAATTATTTAAGCAAGGGAAAGAACTATCTCACGATGATTTAGTTTGGGTAAAACAACTAGCCGCACGTTCTATCATGGAACAATTAACAACTGGTAATTTATTTTTTGAGCATCACTTCACAAGAGTAAGAAGTAACGAAAGGATTTATAAAGAATTAGAGGCTTGTAAAAAATTATTTACAAAACACCATAAGTTCATTAAATATTTATCTAAAGTCACTGTTTACTCTTTCGGAAATAAAGATAATTTAGAAGAAGTTCGTCAAAAATCAAGAGATGCTAAATATAATGAATTTATGATTGAACAAATTGTAGATAGAGTTATTAAAGAGGTACAAGAAGCTAAAGAAGAAAGTGAAGAGTAAAGGAAAACACTTCTATCAATAAGATAGGAGTGTTTTTCATATAAATTTGTATAAAAATATAGAAAAGTGTATGTTTTCATACAAATTTATATGGTAAAATATGCTTATATTAAAGATAAGTAGTAGGTGATACAAGTGAGTAATTTCGCTATTAAATTAAACGAGCCATTTAATGATAAAGTAAAACAATCAATAGAAGAAAAGGGATATGAGATTAGTTATATTACGAAACTTAAACCTGATTTAATCTTTGTGAAAAAAGATAATGGAAATGTAGAAGAATTACTATCTATTCCACAAATAGAATCAGCTAGGTTATCCAAAAAATATAAACTCATTTAAGTTATGAAAATTAATAAAAAAGGGTGAGTACTATAAATAAAATTATAGTGAAAGATAAAGAAGTAAATGAAGAATTTGAAATTGTGAGTTATTCTAACACTGATGACAAAGTAGTTATTTTTAATGATAATTATAGATTTTGTTCGCAAACAAAAGACAATTTAGAATTTGTTCGTGTCGAGTAGACTAAAAAACACAATGAATAATAATTTCATTGTGTTTTGTTATTAGTTATCATTTAGTTTTTCAAAGAAAGAATCAAAGAATGAAAAAACTAATTCTAACGACTTCTTACTCATCGGATAAATGTGCTTTTGTTTCCTATAATTTGTTTTAGTATCAGCAATTTCTTTTAATTTTAAGTTATGCACAATATAAAGCTCAAAACTCCTAGCAAAAATTTCTTTTTTTGAACGATAAAGTTTATCTAACGAATCCCATTCTTTAGCTACAACTACACCATTTCCATCAACCCAAGTTGTTTTTTCAGCATGTCTTTCATGTTGTTTTCTGAAATAATCCACTAGTTTTAGCCACTTTTCATCTTTTGATAAATCAGAATAAAACTTCTTTTCATTTCCATTTTGATTATCTATATGG
>JACLAD010007681.1_pt1 | contig 12227 bp, 9 predicted proteins | sample 8027901 | NCBI WGS metagenome assembly JACLAD01 (sample SAMN15725071, study PRJNA655200) | protist metagenome | isolation source: fluorescence activated cell sorting (FACS) single amplified genomes of... | place: Spain: Blaines Bay Microbial Observatory, Mediterranean Sea | collected 2016-07-05
TTCGATCTATTAATGGGTAGAAAGATCCATCTGGTTTCTTATTTTCATATAATAACTGGATATTCTTGCTGAAACTAAGAATAGTGTTTTTCTGATGATCTGATGCAATGATTCTTCCACCCAAAACACCATATTGGTAACTATCCTTTGCTTTGGATGCACAAAACCTCGCAGCTTCTTCGTCAAGTTCGCGTGTAGTAATTAAATCTGTGATTTGTGATATTACTCGTTGTGCAACAGTTGTATGACAAACATCGGTTAAAGGTTCACCTATTAAAGTACCATCTCTCAATTCTCCTAAACATAAAAATTTAATACGATTAGTTACCTTTTCAAACTGAACTGGTTCAAGTTCTCCATTACGCTTAGTAACACGTAGACTAGACATCATAATTATGAAATTATTAATTTTCATTTTCACAAAGTTGGTTCAAAATCCAATATCAAAAAAAATGAGCAAGTATATATTATAATGTCCGACAGTTGTGTTGAATGTAGTGTATGTTTAGAACCTATGATTAGTCCCTACAGCTTAGGGTGTGGGCATAATATAAGTGAACGATGTTTTGTTCAACTTAAAGATAAAAAGTGTCCAGTTTGTAGGTTTAATTTGGGAGATTATAATAAATATAGTGTCAACCTACTACTAGAATCATTTATTAGGTCTAAAATAGATAACTATGATGAACTTAAAAAAGAGAGTGACAAATTTGTCAAATCTCTAGGTCTATTAAAGAAATATAAAAAATCAGAACGATATAAAGCTATTCGTGATGCAGTTGAAAAATATTTAGCTGACAACAACAGCTGTGCTAAAGTGAGCGACTTAATTGAAAAAATTACTATTAAAGATTTAGAAATAACCAAAGAAAATCTTGAAATGGAAATGATGTATGTTTTTGACTGTGAAAAACATGAAAAGATCATAATAGAAGAAGAAACATATATATGCGACCTGAGAGATGAAGACTTTTTATCATCTATTTTCAATGAACTAGGTACAAAGTTAAATGATAAACAAGTTATAATTTTAATGTCTCGTGCATATGAATGTGATGCAATCAACTCACTTGGATTTAACATGAATCGCACTAACTTTATCTCTGATAATGAGGTACTAATCGAGTACTTGTCAAAACTACCAGAAAAAGATATGGTTGAAAGAGATTCAAAGAAAAATAGAGAAGATAGTAGCGATAGCGAATGGGAAACAGACGATGAGGGAGCCGAAGGGTCCATTTTCGAGGACTTAGGATTTAATATAGTACTAACTGCCCCTGGGTCAAATGTGTAACTATTCAATCTGCTGCTCCTCTGAGATGCATTGTAGCTGACGAAGAACTGTAATTTGCTCATCAGTAAAAAATACCTCATTGACTACATTTGCAAACTTCAAGTGCCGGGAATCTCGCTCACTGTGAAGCTTTTTACCTCGCTCTGAGAAGTAAAAAGTTTTTCCCTGGCGATTCAATAGTTCTCTGAAAAGTTTAGTGTTTACATGCTCTTTCTCTGCAATCATCCGTGTCCTTGTCATCAGTGTGCTCAAGGTCATACTATTGAAAATAAGCATAAATATAATGAAAAAAGCATACATAAACACCAAATCACTTGCTAAATACAACGCCTTCAGCGTTTCAAAAAAGTATACGTTGTTCAATGGGGAGGTACCGTTGAGAGGAACCATTAGAGACGACATCATGTGTGGAGACATTTTGATACCAGCTAGTACTGATCATTTTTTGCACTAACAGCAAAAAAATGATTTCACTGTTTAGGGTAACCAAGTGTCACCATGTCACGTCAGAACAAGTTTACCGTCCAGTTCCCTAAAGGCGGACTGACCGTCAAGATATCTATACAAAAATCATCCGAAGCTAAAACCACATTACGTCAAACATTTGTTGACGATTCCGGTGTGAATCGTCAAGTCCGTACAGTCAAGGTATTGGCTAAGGATGATGTCAAACCAACATCAGTATCTGACATTGAGAAAGTTATTCCATGGAATGCAGTTCAGAGTTCGTTTCCTTACCATGACGAAGACACAGACCAACAGGTGCTACTTCCACTGGATGACAAGGCCCGATGCCAGGTCTTTAGTAAAAGCGAACATATGAAAGGTGTTGGTTTTGTTGATCAGAGTCAGATCACACCTAATATGTATGCAGGAGATCACTATTTTGTCAAGGTTCAAGTAGATAGCAAGACCAAAAAGAGTGCAGCCGGTGACGTACAAGGTTATAGTCTACTGTATTTTACTCTGTCTCAACATAGCAAGATGTTCATGGTTAAGTTCATCTCAGGAGACCGTGAAAAGTATGGAGTACTCTACCCTGTTGGAGACGGACTCATGATGAGCACCATCATACATCATAATTACCAAAGATCAGCACCTGCAGTACCCAAGGTAGCCTTGCCTAAAGCCAAAGAGCATTCTCGAAAGATGCTTACTGCATTTGAGCTTCCTACATTTATGCCTGATATAACAGAAGACCGTTATGAAGAAGCACTGTTGGCCTATATTGAAGAACTTAAGCGTGTTGCTAAGGGGGGTAAAGCAAAAATGAAGGCTAGACCCAAGAAGCCTGTTAGTTACGAAGAGGACTTTTTCAGTCAACTTGATGCGCTGTAAACCTAAGCTAGTGAGTTGCTTTTATCTTAAACCTAGCCTTAATCTTAGGCTTAACTATTTTACTTTGATCTTTAATATTGACTGAAAGATCAACAGGTGGTAAGCTGCGTAGAACTTCTTTATTACATTTACCCAAATATCTAGGATGACGTGGTTTTCCGGTTTTAGTAAAATCATTACATGCATAACTAAGAACAGTTCCAATAGGATGAGTCTTTTTATAGGAGGCTCTAATCATATCTGACACTCCAGACATACTAAACTCTTTACTTGGATTAGGAACCCCGTCTTCAATTGGATGAACTATAAACGAACCTAATCTACCAGCATTTCTACCATTACCTTCTTTATAACCTACTATAACACATTCGTCATCCATAACAGGTTTTAGCTTTAAAATAGCATCAGTTCTGCCTTCATGATAAAAAGCACTTGGATTATTTAACATAACTCCCTCTCCTCCCCTTGATAAAATCTCATTATAATAGGATTCAAGTTCGCTCTTGCTTGTAATTTCTTTCCTTTGAACTATTTTTATGACATCGGTACAATTTGACAGAACTCTTTCCATAATTTTCATACGGTCTAAATATGTGCCTAAACTGGGATCAGGAATATCAAATACCATAAATCTTGCTTTTTTCCATAGATCATCCCGTAAATTGGCCGCTTTTTTTCCTCTAAAAATACCTGTTAAATGCCATTGACCATAACCCATAAACAGCTCACCATCTAGTGGAATTTTAATAGTTTTAAAACTATTAAGAAACCAATCTGGGGCCAATATAGTATTTCCATATCTACTCTGCAGGGTTCCTGTTTCGGGACACCATTGTGCTCTTTGCCCATCGAATTTTTCAGATACATACCAACCAATAGGAGAGTATTGAGGCTTACCAGTTTTAATATCAAGATAGTTTGTTGCCTTCATAAAGCATACCATGACTTTAACTATTCATTTGAATCATTTTCCGTCCTAATTCGTTTAAATAAGTTCTACTGAATTTTATATATGTCATCCTTCTGCTTTGAAAGTTATGACAGCATATCTCAATACTTTTCAAATTTAGTATCCTACCTTAAGGATCTAGTAGGATGGGATACAGATAATGTATTAGAGGTAGATGAAGATGAGGTAGTTTTTGTTAGACCCCTAACCCCAATACCTACTACAGGTATTTTAGTAGAATCTGATTCACTGATCGAAAAACCACAACTATATACTATTCCAGAAAACAAGCGCTTGGTTTACAAAGACCATACTGTCATTGATATCCCAGAATTGTTATGGGATAACAATATTAAATGGGTTGAAGCATCAGAAAAAATAAAACAGGACTAGTTCCAATTTGGATGATATCTTGATGTCGTCTTAACTTGAACTGCAGCTTTAGCTTCTCCCCCTGTACTAATATGTTCTTTATACGTTATTAATGCCATTCCATAGGATGAAGAGTTAATGTTTAGGTTAACATAAACATAAAAGTAATTACCGGATTTATGGTTTTCAACATTACAACAATGTACAAGAGTATTGTTTAAATATGACGAATAGTTGTTAGTCCAGTGATCAGAAAATGATTTTTTAGCATTATTTTCGGTTAATATCATGAGGCCACCACATAATCCTGGTTGGTAGTTTTCTATTATATTTATAATTTTTGATCGACTATCTGTTGCTGTTAAAACTAAATCTCCAAAAAGCTCATCTTTATAAGGATATCTATTTCCATATTGTTGCTTCTTAGCTCTATAATATGATCTCATATCACTATCCATTTTTACCATTAATGGAACATGTTTTTCCCAACAAGAATCACCTATTTTTTCTGTAAATCCACCCACAATACCTTTTGAACCAGCGGGAATCTTCATAGTATCATAAGCTGAATTAATCCATTCTAACATTAGATTTGCCGATTTTACATCAGTATAACATCTAACTTTATTGTGACACTTGTTATAACCAAGTATCCTTCCCAATAGGGATTGTGCAACTACATCAGGCCCACTCACTGCAGTATCGTGTACAAAACCAATATTATTAGTTTGTAATTGTTTACCTGCTCTAAGGCTACCATATATCCATATAATTGTAAAGCATTTTGGATGTTCTTTAGTGTAATCGTTGAAGTCTGAGATCGTCATAGAACTACAGGTATGGTGATTGATAAAACTAATATTCATGTCAAGCTTAATAAAATAGTCTTCTAAATCTTTGTAATAATACTGGTTGGGTAATCTTATTATGTTAAACTTCAAGTCATTATGATCATGTTGATAATCATATTCAGAGCAAACTAAATCGATGAATGAATTACCATCTCTTTGTAACTTGTAAGAAGTATCATCTGTAATATTAACAGCCTGTTTAATTAATCCATCATTAAACAGATCCTTAATTCCATAGTAACCGTGACCAGGCTGTAAATACACCCTACCTTTAATAGATTTGCAATACGGTGACTCCGTACCTGCTAACTCTGCCATTGCTGTAGCCGAAACAGATAAAACTAGAAGATTTTCATGATTAATTGAAGTCATAAACCTGTCTATCTGACTATTATGAAAACTAGCATAATGAGACTCATCAATAATAACTAACGAAGGAGTAATACCTTGTCTCCCTTGTCCATGGTTATATTTTTGTAGCTGCTTTGAAAACATAATGTTGTCTTCTGGTATTAACCCTTCAAATTCGCTAATAGCTTGATTTCTCAGATCATTATCATTCATACCACAAATAAAAAATATATTATCAGGAATAAACCTCTTGTCGTCCCAACCGGTTGGTGGTGACAACCTCTGTAAAACGTGAACAACATAACGGGTTGTTCCGGTCTTACCAGATTGCATTTCAGCCATTAATACCACCCTATTAATTCCAACCTGAAAGTAATCAACTATTTCAAGACCTGCATAGTACTGATTTTCATGAACATTTAACCACGATTTCATGTAGGGACAATATTGTGGTTCAGTATACTCAAAATAATGTTTTAATCTGGTGTACGGAATTAATTTCCCTTTAAAATTGAATACTGGAACTTTACCTTGAGATAGTTCATTCACTAATCCTAAATCTATTGGATGAGAGATTGAACAATGTCTTAACATTATGTTAATAAAGTAAGTCAATTTTTAATAAATACCTCTACATACCTCATTTCTCAAAATACTGTTTCCCATAGCTCCAAATAATAATATAAAAATACTTACAAACATACCATGAACAATCCATCCTGCATATGGCAACCAAACAGTCATTAATAAAACCGGTGTCTTTACAAATGGAAATAATGTTAAAAATATATTACCGATGTAATACCCTAATACGATCCATAACGATCTTTTAATGGACCGCAGTATATTTACTTTTCGACATTCCTTTGTTGTAGACATCATGCCTGAAACAGTCCCTATTATCATTAAACTTACAACATTTATCATCAGCCCAACAAATCCTAAATAGAGAAAATTTGGTTGTTTAAATGGTACACCACCCCATCTATGTGGATGAAATAAATATGGAACAGTAACTAAATGATTAAATAGAGGTATATATACACTTGATACTGTAGTCATAGCATTACCCATATAACATCACATAGAAACTTCTTTAGCGTTCACCATATCTTTTCCTAGCGATTTTAACAAATCTAAAATAGAGGACAATGTGAATAATTATTACAATTAACATTGTAACTATAAATGTAATAATGCACGGAGTTAAACATTCCATAAAACCACAGTTAAACGCGCTATCAAATGCCATTATAATAATAAAACATAAATTTTTTGCAATTTAAATATAATATAAAGTTATATGAACTTTGACAAAGCTGGATATCCATATATTGCAGAAGATAACATTTATTATAGATTGTCTCAGCAAACTGGGGGTGCCACAGTTGCTGAAATAGATGCATCATTTGCAGACAATGATTTAGTTAATCCTCTAGAATGGAAAACAAATAAAGTGCAAATTGATGGAGAAGAAATTACAGATGCTGATCCAAGATGGGAATCCAAGTTTAATAATTGGTACCATCAACTTGATATTAATCCTGAATACTTATTGCAAAAGTGTGCAGATAAGGGTGTTGAATTAGAGCCACAACAAGATGAAGCTATTAATTCGCCCTTTGCAAACTCTTTTTACAATACACAGGTTAGAAAACCAGAAGGAGATGAAGTAATAACCGTAGAAGAGAAATTTAATATTGATTTAGAGGAAGAAAGAAAAACAGCTGTTCAAAACTATAGCAAAGTACAAAGAGAAAAGGAAAAGGATGTCTATCAAAACTGTCATATTGCTGTTCCTGCACGTAATATTGAGAAAAAAAAAGATATGATGTGTGGTTTACATATGTGTAATAACATTCCATTTAAAGGTGAAAATGATGTAGTAGTAGAAAATCCAAGAGTATCTAATAGGGACGATTTAGATAGGTTAATTGCGACAGGTGCCTTATCATCTATGGAGGAAGCAAAATATAGATACTGTGCAGATCAAAATAAATTTTGTAATTTCATAGATGAAAATGTTAATGTTTCATCTGAACGAGGCAAACCTTTTTTACATTTTAGTAATGCTGGAGGAGGGGCATGTTTATTTGTTGCAGTTGCTCAATATCTCAAATTTGCTGGTGGTTTAGGGGGATTCCCTGATTATGAAAATAATACAGTTGATGAAGCTAAATATAAAAATATTTTTCCATGGAATAATGACAATATTGCTTACAGGGCAGCTCATATTTTAAGATCACGGGCAATAGATTGGGCTAGAAAAAATTTAGATGTTTTAATGGTTAGTCCTGCCTATCAGTCAGAACAAACTCTTGGGCAAGAAATATCATTATACACACTTGCTAGACCATACTTAGATAACGGAAGAAATTCAGAAGACTTTAATAACATAAATTCAATTCTCAGTCATGTAGGTCATTTGACATCCGTAGATGTTTATGATATATTTGTAGATCAATATTCAGAGATAGCCGGAAGACTTAAATTGCAACCAATTGCAACTGCAAGAGGTGATACCAATATGATTAATAGTATTTTTACTATTGCTAGAGATGTTATCAATACGCCCGACAGTAAACTTATTAATAATGATCAGCTAACACAAGATATTGATATATTTGTTAAATTTCTTTCAAACTACTATCTTGACTCAATGTCAAAATTCAGTACATATGGAGGTAATATTGAAGTTTTTATTTTATCCCAACTATTACAGAAAAATATTCATATTTGGGATAATGAGCCGATTCCTGGAAAATACGTTCGTTATGCCTATATGTCTTTTAATAGTGTTACAAAGACAGACGACACGATCAATATATTATATTTACCCAGACATTATGAAACAATACTTCCATGGAAAGGACCGGTTCCAGTTATAGATGATCTAGGTAAAATGTCGTGCAAACAACTTAGAGAAAAACTCAAAAGTCTAGGTCTGCCTACAAGCGGGAAAAAAGCAGTTCTTATTTCAAGACTACAGGATAAGGATGATGTTGCAAAATCACCGTTAGATACTTTCATGACAGAATATAAAGGTCTTGATTGTAATTCAGGATTGAATCTCTTCCTGGAATTATATCTAAGTGGAAAGATATCTGTTATTTCTGATGAGATTTATTTATGGCTTGAAAATTGTTTATTAAATCATGCAGATAGTATTAATTTTACCCTAGTATTAAGCATGTTAACTGATGTAATGATGAGAGATCTCCCTCCAGATGATATTCAAAGTGTAGATGTAATGATACCATCCACCATGCCAAAATTAGTTAAATTATACACTTCCTCGATAATGAAGTTTGTTGGAGTAGATGATTTAGACTCATTGTTTGTTAAAGATCAAGTTATACTACAGGATTTATTAAGATTTAAAGAAGGAGATAACCTTTATGAATTACTACAGAATGGCGAAATTTCCTTGAGAAACCAATCGGTTGTTGCTCCTCTAATTGAACTGCATGAAACCGGAGCTATAGATGAACCTGAAATTTATGAAAATTTCCTTGAAAACTTTGATATTGTGATAGAGAATCATGAGGAATTAAACCCACAAACATTACAGGATTTTATTAAAATTATTATCTATCAGACACACTGGTCAATGTTATATGCTAACTATGAGGTTATTAAGGGTGCTAATTTTACTAGTTATGATAGTTTTTACAATAGTTTTGCTGTTTTAGACCTACCAGCTATCAAAAATAAACTATACGATAGTGTTGTTGACACAATTGTAAAGGTTGATGCGGTTGAAAATCTAAATGGTCCAGTATCCATACCAGAAAGTGCAACAGGAGAACCATTACTATCATATATACCAGAAGATACAGTTTCTCCGATCCCAAGTCCAGGTCCAGGTTCAACTACTCCAAGTCCAGGTCCAGGTTCAACTACTCCAAGTCCAGGTCCACCCACACCGGTCCTTACTCCAGAGCAACAGATTGCAAGAGGAATAATTGAAACATCATGGCAAGGCAGTCAACATGATATTGATTATCTATTACAACAATACATAGATGGACTAGATATAGACAAAATAACCTACATATTTGATATGATGACAGCAATAGGAGATTCACATACTCGTTACAATTTTGATAATTTTGTCAGATCTAACTTAAATTAAATGAGATTAGATCTAAAAAGTTGGTGGAATACTATTTATGATAAATGGTTAATTGAAGGTGAATTATCACTACTGTTGTATTTACAAAAAATAGAGCGTTACCTAGGAAAAGGATCAATTAAATCAAACCAAGAAACGATTAATTTAATATCTCAAATTGAATCATTGATGAATTTAAAATATCATGGACAATACAAGTTTCTTGACACACAAAAATCGGATGTGATGATTGTAAAGAAAATAATGAAGGGAGATATAGGTTTACCTGAAAATAATTTAAAGTCATTATCCTGTTTCTTTGAAAATAAATCTCAAAATAGGATCAAACCCCAAAACACCAGTCTAACTACTCATCCATGCTGGATATTATGGTGTAGTTTATATGACCCCAATTACAAAAAAGAAATATGGGCATATCGCAAAATATTTCTTCATTATATGAATAATATGGAATATACCAAAGCAGCTAAAGTATACCAACATGCATGTAAAATAAAAGTAAGGTGCAACGATTTACCATTATTACATCCGTATATTATTAAATCCGTTATGTACTCCAATATTAAGAACAATATCGAAGTTTAAGATTTGTTGACCTGATCTTAAACAATGATCTAGTTTATTTTATAAGATAAAATATATGACAAAAGCACATACCATTTATCTAAGAGACATATGTAATTCACGAGGCATTAGCTGTCGTGGACCAAATGGTGGTTATTTAGCAAATAAAACACTTGAAAAATTATTAAATCAAAGTGGTGGTACTAAATCAGCTACTGCTAAAAAACCCACTCTTAAACAAGTATTAAAAATGGCTGAATCTTATGAACCTATAGAAGATTATACAAGACTTATAGCAGAAATAATGGTTATGCATGCAGCTGCTCCCATTAATAAAGATATATATAATAAACTACAACGTATGACTATAAATAGAACTGACTGTGCTACCTGTTCACCTTTGATTAAGGAAATAGATCAACTAACTACAAATCATTTATTTTTAGACTCTAATACAAAGAATACAATCGCACCACGCAAGACATTTTCAGGTCTGTATTCAATGTTATCTACATTAGAATCTACGTTTAACGCCCCAGATGATGATAGTGTTCAAAATAACACGGTCGGAGAACTATTTTTAGATCTTCTAACAGTAAATATGGAAGATCCTGCATATGGACAAAGAGATGCGATTCATAAAATGATTTTTCCCAATGCTTCAGCATTAGATCAAACAAGCCAAGATTTTATTAAAAAATTATCTACACTACCTGGGTCTGCGAACAGTGGGGGAGTGGTCAAATTTGATCCAAAATTACATTGTTGTATAGTGAAGGGACTTTATAGACATAAAAATGACTTTTTTTCAAAAATGAGTGAAAATGCTGAAGAATTAGGTAAACCATATGGTCCTGCTTTTGATGTTACCGCAGATACATTTATAGATAGGTACGAGAACATATATATAAGGGCACTATCATGTATTATTGCTATTATTAACCATGTATATTTTAATTATACTAATACTACAAAGGACCGAGTATTAGTTAATTTAGAACAAATGAAAACATCCTCTCCATTGAAAACTATAATTGTTTATAAATCATTCCTAAATGAACCAGTCCGAACATCATCCGAAGCACGTATGACAGTAGAAATGTTTTATCAGGATTCAGTGTTACTTTTAGTTAATAAATTGTTACTTAAACTGATAGATAGAAGTACACAGAGTATGTTGGCCAATCGAGCAATTAATGCTGATAGTGGACTTGATATGAGTATTAAATGGGAAATTCTTCGTCCAACTTTAGGAAGATTTATTGATAGAGATAGGTTTGTTAAAGCAAGAAACATACAGTTTAAAAGATCCAGAGGTTTAATGACCGGTGTTTCAGATACATTAACAAATGTAGTTTCATATGCAACACTAGGTATAGTTGCGCCCACAAAATCAACCGGTTCAACAACCAATGTTGTGGATGATGGACTTAATATATTAGCGGGTGTAACATCATATGTAACTGGTAAAAAAGTAACGGGACATGTTGAAAATCCCTTATTTAATGACATGCGTGCGTTTTTAGTAAGATCCAAAGATGTTCTAGCAACAATTAGTAGACTTAAAGCAGAAATTTTCAGACAATCGCGTAAGAACGAAAAAAAACTAAGAAATATTAAACATCAAATGAGATCTAAATATAATAATCCAAATATGACGGAAAAACAGATAGAAACAACTATCAGTTCTCGGGACCCACTCGATGGTTTAATAGAAAAAGTGTTAGATACTTCAGCAACAATTGCACTTGGTTATTACTGTGTTTGGAAGTATTATAAACTATTTACTGGTAAATCTATTATTCAATATCATGGGGAGAGAACTGTAACAAATTCTGTTGATGATATTGCTGAAGAAACAATGTTTTCAATAATTCTTGAATATGTTTCTCATGATTCTGACAATATTATTGCAGGAGGTGTTGAATTTTTAAAGTCTTACTTATCCAAAAGTGTCGCAAAACTATCAAAGAAAGTGGCTCAGTCAACTTATATGGACAAAATAGAAAAAGCATTTAGAACATATGAAGATGACCTCAGAGACTTACTACAAGATTTAGATCTCGCGGTACAAACCTTTAGACTTGAAACCGATACACGCGATAACCTTTTTGACAGTTTAAAACAGTCCTTTTATGGAGCACGTACAGAAGTTAGTGGATTGGATCTGCAAATTCAGGCAGATCCAGGGTCTCATAGTATTAGTTACGATGTTGCCCCTCCACCGTATACAGAACAATCTAATATTGCTAGGGATCAAGCTGCGGAAAAAACTCGTCCAGACCTCTTAAACCCACAAGCAAATGTTAGCTGGAATATGTATTCTGTAACACCAATTGATCGTTATCATAAATTACCCTCTACCTCTCGTTT
>JACLAD010011654.1_pt1 | contig 12221 bp, 6 predicted proteins | sample 8027901 | NCBI WGS metagenome assembly JACLAD01 (sample SAMN15725071, study PRJNA655200) | protist metagenome | isolation source: fluorescence activated cell sorting (FACS) single amplified genomes of... | place: Spain: Blaines Bay Microbial Observatory, Mediterranean Sea | collected 2016-07-05
AAATAAAATACAGAATCGCGATCTCATACACACAATTACATGTAAACATGCAACTTGCAACTAAAGTCGTCTGCTTGTGAATCATTCAATCATTCAATCCATATAGAATTACACAACAAATATATAAATTATGATCATTTTATAAGTACAAAGTACAGGTTTTTAATAGCACTATCACAGTATAGTAGATAGGATGGAAAAGCGTATAGTAATAATTATAAGTACAAAGTACATGTTTTTAATGGTACTATCACAGTATTGTATATAGGATGGAAAATCGTATAGTAAGAATTATAAGTACAAAGTACATGTTTTTAATAGTACTATCACAGTATTGTATATAGGATGGAAAATCGTATAGTAAGAAAGTAGATTTAAACTTCGCGAAGGGGAAAACAAAAGGAGAATTAAAATTGAAAATATAATCATATATGACGTTGATAGAGGTTGGTAGTTGGTAGTATATAAATTCAATAAAATATAAAATATATATTTAATATTAAATATAAAATATATATTTATGTCTTATGTCCTTATGTCCTTATGTCCTTATCTCCTCACCGTTCCACTTGTTGATACCCGTTTGATCCATCTCTTTTTATATTGTTGTATAGCTTTTAATGGTGAGTTAGTACATGAGTGCAATGCACGAAATAGACAAGGGTACCGTGTCTTAGAACTTAGATTTGTAACAACCATCAAATTTTAATCTTTTATATTTAATTGCACTAAAACAGCTGATATATTATCTGATGATTCCAGTTTCAAAGCAGTATCAACTAACCTTTTAACTGTCTTATTGATGTTTCCATGATATTCTACCAATGCATTCCTCACCACATTGACAGCTTGTTGGTTCGACAATACATCAAAAAGTCCATCACTGCCAATAAGTATAAACTCGTCTTCAATATGTATATGGCCTTCTACAATTTCAGGTGTGCAAATCAATGCATCTTCTGCAACAACTTTTTTACGATCATCGTCGTTTTGTAATGATTTTTTTAAACTTCTCATACTTGGTGTAGCTAGAATACCCATAACTTTCTTCATTGTGGATGGTGCCAATCGATTGACACAACCAAGTTTATGCCGCATGTCTCCAAATGCCCTTGTTACCATTAGACTTCCATCTAATCTTCCAGTTGAAATATCATGTCCAGTTACTTTCGATATGCGATTTTGTTCTTTTTTATTTGTTACACGATGATCACTTGTTAATTGAGTTCCAATCCCATTTCGACAAAGTATAGCGCGGGTATCCCCACACCAAAATATCTAAATGATATATATATATATATACATTTGGTTAGTATAAAAAACAAAAATAAGACTTCTTCAAGTAATTACTACTACTTACGGTGTATCTTGGTGCCACAGTATCTGATTGAATCAATAAACAACAAGCTGTGCTACCTGGACTCTCCAAAGACTTCCATGGTGATATCGATTTTAATGATCTGGGAACAATAGATTGAGGATCTATTTCTTCTAAAAACCCTAAAAGAATCTCTTCATCTGCCTTGGAAAATGTTTCATGTATACATCTTGATAGATCTTTTTGAAATAATTCCGACATGAAAAGTTTCTGATGCAAAAATAAACTAAGACTTTCTGATACTGTATTACCGGCATGTCCATCCTTTAAAATATATTTGGCATATATATATATATATATGTATATGTGTATGTATGTATGTATGTATATATACAATAAATCATAGTATCATGGTGTTAGAAAGAAACGGTATATATATATATATATGTGTGTGTGTGTGTGTGTGTGTGTGTGTGTGTACATACATATATAAACGGAAAAAGAAAAGAAAACAACTTACATATATTGCAAAAAAAGCATCACTATTATCTTTATTGACATAATGTAAATCGCCAGAACGCCCCATATATTGTTGAACATCCCCAATTGCAACCGTCCTATCTTCTTGATACTCCGCCATTCCTTGCACAGAGTGCACGGCATAACTAAATTGCAAATTGCTATTCATTAAATCTCGATTTAATGATTGTCCTGATCCAATTTTTTGTATATCTTTGAACGAGGCATTTGATTTCAATAATCTTTCTTCGAATTTATATTTTTCTGCAGGTGACATCGGTGGAGAAAATTTATCTTGACTTGAATTAAAAAAACTATCTAATGCATCATCACCATCGAGAATTAAATCATCTTCTAAACCATAATCATCATCCGATGAGTCGTCACTCTCAACTTCTACCATTTTATCTACAATTTTGGAATCCGAGTTAAAATTATTTAAATTTGAATTACCTACAGCAATACTTTTATTTTCAACGTCCATATTATTGATGTCTTCAAAAATATCCTCAGCATCAGAAAAATTCGATTCTTCCGATGAACTTTCATGATTAGTATTACTTTTATTTAAAATATATTTTGATTTTTTAGTCTGAAGATTATTATTATCATTTTTTATTTCTACTTTACTGCTGATATTAGTGGCGGTATCAATTTGATTGTTTTTAAAGACTTCATCTTTTGCTAAAGATTTAGCAACAGTTGGATGAATACTTTGTTGTGGAACAATAACATCAGGAGGTTTGAAAAGGCAAGAACATAATGTTTGTAAGATATTTTTCTTGTTATGTTGTTTTCCTGATGACGTCATTAAATCTTTTTTTTCATACATAATCGACCTTTGGCGAACTTTTGACTTCGCTCGTTTCATCCAGTTTCTTGCCTTTATAACAATTTTCAATGTAATTGCAAGCATAATTTCTTCCTCAGTCCTATTTTATATTTTATTGCATCGTAGAAAACAATATAATAATATATATATATATGTGTGTGTGTGTTAGTTAAGATGAAAGATAATTTATCTAGTAATATATATATATATATATATAAATACACACTTACGGGTCAATTACATTCGTTGCTATGGAAGAATATTTAATTAAATCTTGTTCATCATGAAACAATGGATGTGAATTCTCATCTGTTACATAATCGTGTATCATTAGCTCACTCATGGTTATTCGTTTTTTATAATCTTTCATTAATAATCGTTTAAATAGATCTTTTAAATGTGCATTGACCATTTCAGTTTGTGGAAAAGTTAATTTATCATGCCACAATCTTTCAGCAAACTCAATTTCTGTATCCTTCGTTGCATCTCCAAATGGTGTTTTGTGAAATCTCATATTGTATAAAGTTGCTCCTAATGCCCAAATGTCAGCTTGGACACCAACACTTATAATATCATGCCGCTTATCCATCAACACTCTTGTTTGTGTCGTTAATGCACCAGCCCAATGAGAATGATGGTCTTTTGATCTTAATAACAATTCTGGCGCCATGAAAGCCGGTGTGCCTTTTACTGTCACGTGACTACCATGTCGCAAAATTCTAGAGACACCAAAATCACTTATTTTGCAATGCCCATGATCCGTTAACATTATATTTTCTGGCTTAATATCACGATGCACAATTCCTTGGGAATGTAAATAACCAACTGCTCGTACCAATTCCCTGAACATACCCCAAACTTTTTTACTAGATAAATCTCCTTTTTCTATTTTCTCTTCTAATGTTCCTCCAGATGCATATTCTAAAACTAAATATATGAATTTATCATTATCATCATCAATCACTTCGTATAATTTGACTATGTTTTCATGATTTAATCTTTTCATTATAGCAATTTCCCGGCGAACATCTGTTACCATATCACTTGAATTTCTTCTCGATAACTTGTAACGATCTCTATTGTCAAATTTTTGTAAAATCTTCATTGCATAATACGACGACGATTTTTCTACAAGTCTAACTTCACCATATGATCCTTTGCCAAGGAGATGATGTATTTTATAATCATTTATTACTGTAAGTTTCTTTCTTCTTTTTGATACAACACTTTTCTTATGCGTGATAACATCAATTGTACCTTCTTGTTGATAATTACTGTTGTTGCTGTTGTTGTTGTTGTTGTTATTATTATTATTATTATTATTATTGCTATCTACATTATTATTATTTGTACTATTATCTGAAGCATTCGAAATAAGAGACAATGTTCTTTTCTTTTGAATATCATTTGCTGCTGCAGCCAATGCATTTGACATGCGCCGCTTTACCCTCCTACCTTTCCGTTGTTTATCTGTACTGACGGCGATTTTTTTTAGACTTTCTGATCGTTTAAAAACTTTTATAAAATTCTTGGTATCAAAATATAAAATAAATACATCATTATCATTACCGGCAAAAATGGAAGCATTGGTATTTTTAGGAGCTTCGATGTTTTCATCCAATAAAGGCAACATGGAATTCTCACCAAACGTTGCTCCAACTGGCAATTTTGTTAATATTTTAAACGATACGGTTTTGGACATTTCATCGAATGTTGTACATTCATTAAACGGTGGCAATTCACCAGATTTTATGGTACAAACAGTGGCAACACCACCACAAATGACTCCGTAGATCGAACCTGCATCACCTTGGCGAACTATTAATGATCCTTTCGAATATTTCTTGGTTCCTAGATTATTTACACAATAATCAACACTCTCAACTGATAATGGATTGTATAAATCACATTCAGTAAACAATAATTTTCGAATGAAAAAACTATCTTTCGTTGCTTTTATAAATAATAATTTCGTTCCATTTTCATCTGACGCATGAGCGTTATAATTTGTTATTGAATCAAAAACAATCTCAATACTCCCAATAGTATCTGCACTTCTTAACGTGTGAAGATACTGTTTCTGACTACCTACATTTGTGGATAAGCGTAAACTTCCTTTAATGACGATTATGAATGATGTTAATTTTACCCCTTCTTGAAAGATTTGTTCTCTAAATTTAAATGTTTTTTCCTCTGATTGTTGTAACAACACATCGACTTTGTTTGGATCATTCCCTTCTACATATTGCAATAGAAATTCTTTTGCATTAATCATAATATTATTATTATCTGCTGTATGTGTAATAAATGAACAAAAAAAAAATGAAATTACTGTCGTGTGTAATGAAGAATTTTACTATGTTCAACAAAACTAAATCGGGTCTATTTACTATTTAAGTTTGAAGTGGTCTATCCTACAATAAAATAAATATATAATATCCGATGTGAATTATATCTTCCAAAACTTTGTAATCCCACGCTTTGTTTACTTCTGAATTGATCTGAATTAATAAGGCTGTACAATTATAATATCCAATGTGAATTATATCTTCAAAACTTTGTAATATCCCACGCTTTGTGTACTTCTGAATTGATCTGGCCAGTGTGAATTATATCTTCAAAAACTTTGTAATATCCCACGCTTTGTGTACTTCTGAATTGATCTGGCCAATGTGAATTATATCTTCAAAAACTTTGTAATATCCCACGCTTTGTGTACTTCTGAATTGATCTGGCCAATGTGAATTATATCTTCAAAAACTTTGTAATATCCCACGCTTTGTGTACTTCTGAATTGATCTGGCCAATGTGAATTATATCTTCAAAAACTTTGTAATATCCCACGCTTTGTGTACTTCTGAATTGATCTGGCCAATGTGAATTATATCTTCAAAAACTTTGTAATATCCCACGCTTTGTGTACTTCTGAATTGATCATGTATGTTCCCATCTCTTACATATATATTTATCAATTTGTCTATGACAAAAAAAATGTGAGTGAGGTTTATTTTAAGTACAGCTTATAAATGGATATTACGATATACAGAAGCTTTAATATGTCTTAGTATACGATTAAAACACCGCCTATCAAATGAATCTCGTTTTTTTACGTTGGGTGTCGGGAGCGAACAATAATATTAGCATAGGAATAGCATTATTAGAGTTGTAGATTAGGCAAGCTGTGTCATATTGGCATATTTTGGCCTCCATTTATTTCAAACACAATTTGATGGGTTCGTATTTCGTATTATTCTCTGAAGTTTTATGAGTACATGAGTACCAGTGGTAATATACGAACGCTTCGTAATACTTCTACATATGTACCACAGTATTTTTTAAAATAAAAATAATGTGGTTAAAATCTCTAAGTTTTTAAAATATTCGTGTAATAATTTTACTTCCCGTGGTAAAATAATATGCTCAATACTCCTCAACTCTCAACTACGAAGTTCGTACTCAAACACTCTGCACAGTACGAACACGTATTTTTTTTAAAACGTACACAATTCATCCCCACATTTTAAAAATGTAACAGGTTCCAACCCGTTTCTAATTGTCAATAATATTCCAAAATACGTAGCTGAACGCTTTCCACGATATTTGTTTAAAATTTGTAAGTATTCATTATTTTCCACACCAGTATCTGGGTTGATATTTATCATCCTACATCGTGAACATGGGCCATGGATATAAAATGATGGGCGTTCCAATGTTGAATGGTCATTAGTTTCACCAATTTGTTTCATTGCACATGCTTGTAAATATCCATCCCATGTGTCTTCTACATGTGGATTTTTGCTATCTACTGCGTCAATAACTATATTTGGACGAAACCTTCTTTCCAATAGAAGCTTATCATTAGAATACAAATGTATCTTGTCACTTAAGCGTTTCTGAAAGTGATCTACACTAGTAGTATTTATTAGCAGAACTTGTCCAGAATTAGACCAACCAATATCTTTTTTCTTCCGCTCTTTTAAATTGTCTACATGAATTAAACGACAAGCAAAACCAAAATATTCACTAAACCACTTATTTACCCCTTCAAGCTCATTTGATGGTGTCATGTCAATGATACCTTGGCACTTCTCACCGCATACCATAATTTGTGATAAATTACTTATTCTATCCTTTTTATTATTATTATTATTATGATTGGTGGATGGCTTCACCGGTAATTCACAATGTAATGTTTTCATACCTGGGGCATTGATACATAAATGAACTTTCTCATTACTATTTTCATCACTAACGATATTTTTGGCCAGTGGCATTGGCACGGAAATGTCCTTTTCTCCTTCTTTATTTCCTAAACACACCTCAATACCTATTTTTGCCATTGATGTATCTCGTTTACAATGCAATACACGCCATGTCAATTTACCATCTAGCGATGCTTTTGGTGTCACTAATGCCCATTGACGATCAAGGTATAATTTATTTGATACAACAGGCCATGTCCTACCACTTGGGACTTCAAAACCACCACAAGATTTAATTGGATATACGTACATGCGCTTTACATGCGCCTTCACGTCCTTTTCGGCATCTTTTATTTCTAAATTGTTTATTTTTATTTGTTTTTTAAAACTTATAGTAGAAGTGGCCTTTACAGGCACTTTACTTTTTGACGTATTGGTATTATTAGCTTTATATTCTTTTTCTTCCTCAACAGTCCTATTATTATTATTATTATTATTATTATTATCATCATGTTTATCTATGAAGTTCACTTTCAGAAATTTAACAAAATGTAACACATCGGACATGTTGGACATATATCCAAACGATATTCTTATTGCTCCAATTGGTTTTTTTACTTTGGGTTTGTTATTTATAACATGATCAATATCATCACTCATTTCATCATCCCCATCACTTCTAACCTCCATTAAATCATTGTCATCGCCACATACTTTATTACCAGTACGATAATTGTAATCTACTTCATTTGCTGATATATTTAAAAACTTTTGGCATGCACCTGGATTGCAGAAACAACCAGTTCTTAATTGGATATTTGCAAGACTTGCAAGTTTTTCTACATGCGAATATCCTATTGGGTCTCCATTTGAATCAAGTAAATTAAATGCAATTATCGAACCGACTGAGCCATACAAACGATCATAATAATATCCATAAAATTGACACAATGGTTTGCTAGTCTTTACATGTATTAAATTTGTCATTTGAATATAACAAGTGGCAGTTAGATGTTTTACATGTCTATTAATATTTTCCATGCCACCCAATAACATTATTTGTTCCAATCCATTATTGACACTAAGTATTCCTTGGAAATTCAATGTGCCATCTTCAAAACGCTCTGAAATATTATCTTTTAATTTATGACGATATTGTACACTGTTTTTACTAGCATTTATTGATAGCATACTGCTACTATCGTTTGTCGTTACGGTTGTTGCCATGACAACGGAGACGGTACCACCACCAAAATATTTTTTACATTTACCTAATATATGAGCAGATTTATTTTTCACAATCAATGCGCCTAAACCAGTTGGAAAACCAAAAATTTTATAAAATGAAATCGAAACAAAATCGACATTCGTTAAAACATTTAGATCAAGAGGCGAAGTTGCGGCAAATTTAGCAGCATCTAATAATACAAAAATCTTTTGTTTTTTTTTATTATTCCATTTATTATTATTTCTTTGTTCTTCCTCCTCATCCGTATTATTATCATTATTATTCTCTTTTAAAAAATCCATATTTGGTTGAAAACCTGAAAAATTACATTCCGCTGGGAATGCAAATAAAATTTTCTTTCTATTATTTATGGACGATGGTGATGATCTATTATTTGTTCTTTCTGTACATTCTTTATATTTTTTTGCTACATCTATTATTGAAAAATTTTCTTCATTCGACCTTTTATCTAATGCATATTCTCTAATACCTAACATGCTTGTATGACACTCAATAGAATGACAATATGTATCATTTACCATCCATGGAAAATATTCGCCAACAATTTTTAAGGCATGTGTTGCACCTGAAGTAAATATGACAGAATGCGTGGAGGAATCTACATTAAACAGCTTCAATACTTGGTGTCGTACCGCATCAACTTTAACATTTGCTGGGCCTGATGCAGGTCCATTACTATGAGGGTTTCCATATATATTCATTTTAATATCTAAAAAATGTTTTTCTAATTGTTGTATTGATGGTATCGTAGCACCCGCATGGTCTAAATATGTCATATTGTTATTGTTTCTTGTTTTGTCATTGTAATTATTATTATTATTATTATTATTAATATTATACAGTTGTGGAAATTGTTGTTTACGATAATTTATATCATCCATACAATTTGGATAAGAAATGTTGTTTTTTTTCTTTTTTCCTAATAATGGACTTCGATTATTATTCATTATTTATTCTTCTATTTATTAATTTATTAATTTATATATATATATTATTAGTATATTCAAAAATTGAAAGGAAAGGAGATATATATTGGTGTGCACACATATAAGTTTTTGTTGCATATACCCACACAATTTTCCACACCAAGCATTGTTTGCTCATCAAAGTCTATATATTATTCCATCATTTGCATATGCATGCATGCACGCGAACACAAATAATTAATTACCTGCCTCCTAGTCATATATAGGTACTACTACTGAAGAAAAATAATATATTACAATATATAAAAATGGGAAGAAAGTGATGAATATTTCTACAATAATGTGTACTTCGCAAATACCATAAGTCATAGAGTTGCGTGTTATTGTTGAAAAGATGAACCATGCAATTGCATTCACCGCACTTTTAGCATCATATTATTTTCTTGTTGTTGTTTTTGCTCATGTGGATACGACAAGTAGTATGAAAAGAATCAATCCATTTGTTGGCCTTGAGTATTTTGAATCAGCTGATGGGGGTGTGATGAAACTTCACCTACTTAACGATACGGAAAGTACTGGCGCAGTTTGCCTTGATGGAACGCCTGCTGGATTTTATTACTCCCCTGCTGCTAATGCTGGCGCTTCAAAGTCTTGGCAAATATATTTTCAAGGTGGTGGTTGGTGCTATGACGAAATGGATTGCTATGGTAGATCTAAAAATAATTTAGGTTCGTCTAAAAATTGGCCAACATCTGCAAGTTTGAATGGAATTGTATCCTCTGACTGCAAGGTAAATCCGGATTTTTGTAACTTTCACAGAGTATGGCTAGCCTATTGTGACGGGAATTCTTTCTCAGGAAATCGTGATGAGCCTGTCGTTGTACAAGGAAAAGAATTATTTTTTAGGGGACGTCGTATTATTGATCAAACACTGAAAACGTTATCTATAAATTTTGGTATGGACCAAGCTGATACTGTAATGTTAACAGGATGTTCCGCTGGCGGCTTAGCAACTTATTTGCATACTGATTACGTCCACAAGGAGCTGAAAGCAAAGTGGGCTAGAGATTTGCAGAAATTTAAAGCAGCTGCAATCTCTGGTTTTTTTTTGCAGCATGCAACTGTTGAGGGAAAGCAAGTTTACCCAGAGGAAATGAAAAATATTTTCAAATTAGCAAATTCAACAAATGGATTAAATGAAGATTGTATTGCATCATTCCCACCTGAGCAGCAATGGCAATGCAATTTTGCTCAACATGCCTATGCACATACAAAAAGTGATACATTTCCATTAAATTCTGCCCTTGATTCGTGGCAAACCGGATGCATTTATACTAGTGAACTTGTGAATGGCTTTCCAAACCAACAAGTGATTAATAATGGGAATTGTAGCGCAGCTACAGGATGGAAAGAATGCTCTAGCAATCCGGAGAATTGCAATACAAAACAGATGATAACGATGAATCAGTACATGAAAGATTTTCAATCTATTATCAGTGATACAGAAACCTATGTAAGAAACGGAAATGGTGCATTTATCCATTCATGCCATACCCATTGCGAAGCACAAAGTAGTGAATACAATACGTTCAAAATAAATGGTATTTCAATTCAGATGGCTATATCAAGTTGGTGGAATAGTGATGGAACTGATCCAGCTAGTAAACATACTTATACACCTTGCGAATATAACACAGAAAAAGATAAGCCGCATATGTGCAATCCTACATGTAGAATTTAACACACCACATAATTACATTCAATCAAACGATATTTGTATCTATACTTTATTATGTATTATATCGGATGGGAAGAGATGTTTTTATTGAAAAAGTAAATAATTTGAAACTACATTATTTCATTTTATTGATGATGATGGTAACCTGTTCAACGGTTCTTTAAGATTTTAGTACGTGTCGTATGTATGTGTGTAGTAGCTTTTCTTGTGTGTTTCGAGAGTCTATATATTATATTTTTTAAATATGCATATATAATACTACAAAATATACCACCATACCAGGTATCACTCTATCCATTTATATTAAATATCTTATAACTATATTTGTGCATATATAATACAAGGGACAAAAGGAAAAACTTAAAAAAACTCAACCTAGATTAAAAGAAGAGAAGAAAAAATATGTTTTTCCATTATACACCTTCATTGTTGTTCTTGTTGTTCTTTGCAATAATAATATTATTAACCAATCATAATATTGTGGTTGTTATTGGAAATAATAAAATAACAACTAATAATAATTACCATCAACATCAGTATCGTTCTTTATTTATATTTCACACAGGAAGTTATAATAATAGTGGGCATTTAAACGAGTCTGTTTGGCATAATTATCCGTGGGAAAATGTACATACCATACTTATGTTTAGTCTTTATCCAGAATTAGCAGAATATGCACGCTCAGTCGGAGCAAATGTTGCTATTTCTACAGGGGCCCCATCGGATATAAAGAATGCCACTACACGTAGACAAAGCATAGAAAATGCAATTAATAATTGTAAAATATTTAAATTTTGTAATTCAATTAACTTAGATATTGAAAGGAAAGCAGAAAATAATAGTAACATTTCCCACGAGTTGACAGTGTTTGTACAAGAATTAGCACAAGCAATTGAAGAAGCTGGTGAAAAATACCTGCTGATATACGATGCAGCTGCAACACCGGGCTATGAAGGGCGTTATTATGATTACAATGGTTTAAATAATGCGGGGATAGATTTCTTTTTTGTCATGGATTATGATTTAAATGATTATAATGATCCACCTCCTTGGAATGATCATAGCATGGCAAATTCTCCAGCCCCAGCAGTTGCACATGGATTACAAAAGTTATTAGAATTCATACCGGCCAAAAAAATTGTGGTTGGATTGCCATTTTATGGATACGAATATCTAGGTTTCTTTGGAAAACTACCAATTATCTCTCGCCAATTAGGGATTCATGAAATATCTAGTATGCTAATAGACCCATCATGGTCTCATCATTTTGATAATCAAAGTCGTACACCATATTTAATACATGGAAAGGGATTCACCATGAAGCAAATATGGTATGACGATCCAACAAGTATCATGGAAAAAATCAAAATTGCAACGCAACTTGGTATCATTTATTCCGGTTGTTGGACTGGGGATGCATTGGATTATAGTACAAAT
>JACLAD010015506.1_pt1 | contig 12219 bp, 13 predicted proteins | sample 8027901 | NCBI WGS metagenome assembly JACLAD01 (sample SAMN15725071, study PRJNA655200) | protist metagenome | isolation source: fluorescence activated cell sorting (FACS) single amplified genomes of... | place: Spain: Blaines Bay Microbial Observatory, Mediterranean Sea | collected 2016-07-05
GGCCAAGGATCACGTCCGCCATGGTGGTGGCCGCACCGGAGGTGGCGACGATGGTTTTGAACGCCACGGCAGCGCCGACCAGCAACAGCACAGCGGCCGAGGCGAGGGCAGAGCGTTGCAGTACATCAAAGAAATCCGCCCATGTGAGGGATTTGAGGACAAACACACTGACCAGCAGGGCATAGGCCACGGCGATGGTGGAGGCTTCGGTGGGCGTCATCACGCCAATCAAGATACCGCCCAGAATGATGATGGGCGTTTGCAGCGGGGCCACGGCCTTTTTGCAGACCACGCGGAAATCAGATGACACTTGCCCGCGCATCCAGATCAGGAAGACATGGGACAGGACCAGCAGGATCGCCAGCGTCAGCCAGAGCATCGTCCCCTCGGGCCGCGCGACACCTGCGATGGAGGACCCAAGCCGGAACACCGCCCAGAAGATGCCCATCAGGTTGATGCGCAGCAGGATGAAGCTGAGCACAGATTCGACGCGGGTGATCGACTGGTTTTTGGTGACGATGCGTTCAGCCTTGGGCAGGTCGTAGCGGTCGGCCAACAGCCGCACCATGACCATCAGGCCCACGCCCACCAACACCCCCGGAACGATGCCCGCAAGAAACAGCGCCGCCACGCTTTCGCCCATGACATAGGCGTAGATAATCATGATGCCCGAAGGCGGGATGATCGGCCCGATGACCGATGACGCGGCGGTGATGGCGGCGGCGAATTTGCGGGTGTAGCCGTTTTTCTCCATGGCTGGGATCAGGGTGGACCCCAGTGCGGATGTGTCGGCCACGGCAGACCCTGACAGGCCCGCAAACAGGATCGACGACAGAATGTTCACCTGCGCCAAGCCACCGCGCAGGTGGCCCATGAAGGCTTGGGAAAATTCGACCAACCGCGTGGTGATCCCGCCGCGGTTCATGATCTCACCGGCCAGCATGAAGAACGGCAGCGCCATCAGCGGGAAACTGTCGATGCCGGTGTAGACGTTGCGGTAGAGGATCGCGAGGTCGCGTTCGTTGCCGGTGACCCAAGTCATGAAGCCGGGCGCAAAGAGCAGGGCGAAGACCACCGGCGTGCCGATCATCAGGATCGCAAGGAAGAGGGGGAGGAACCAAATGAGCATTATGACGCGCTCCCGATTTCTTCGTTATCCCCCAAGGGGGTGAGGCCGGCATCGCGGCCCAAGAGGGTGAGGATCTGACGCAGGATCAATTCCACGCAGACGAGGATCAACAGGTTAATCCCGACCCAGAGGGCGAGGTATTGGTAGTAGTTGCTGAATTTCGTGCCGCATTTGCCGATCTCAATCCCAAAGGGCCACCGCAGGGTGGAGGAACAGCCACGCCCGGACAGGCTGTCCACGTGATTGTTCAATCCCTTGTCCCACATGACCAGCAGCACGGCAAAGGACATGGCGAACAGGATGAGGGAGAGGATCGCGGCCAGTCGTGCATTCAGCGCGCGTTCCAGCATGTCGATGGCCACGAAGCCGCCGTGGCGGTAGGCGATGGGGGACATCAGGCCCACCAGCCAGAGCATCCCGAACCGCGCGGCTTCTTCGGTCCAGTTGGGGGCATCGTTGAAGACATAGCGCATCAGGACCTGCAACAGGATGAAGCAGACCATGGCGATAAGCGCACCGATCGAAATCCATTTCCCGATGGGATGCAATGTCGCGTTGATGGCCGCATGGGCGCGGGCGCCCGCCATGGGGCGGATCAGGCAGGCCAGCCAAAGAAGTCCGGCGAGGGCGGCGACAAAAGCCATGTCTCCCAACCCTATGGCGTCGGCCAAAGCCTCTCGCCGGTCTTCAAAGGCACCGACAGCAAGGATCGCCACGTAGGCTGTGCTGACGGCGATGATTGCAAGACGTCCTCCCAACGGCTTGCCCTCCCTATTTGGGCCTTTCGGCCTGATTTCAGGGGCTTATGCCCCATTCTTCATCCTTTTATCGCGACGAACCGGCCCCCTTGGAACATCAGGGGCAGACCGTCGCGCACAGATGCGCCAATCACGCGACCGACGATGATCGTATGGTCGCCTGCATCATGTTCGGCGTCCTGCGTGCATTCGAACCGGGCCAGACAGCCGTTGATCAGCGGCACGTCCTTGTCGCCTTTGTGCCAATCCAACCCGTCAAACGCGTGTTTGTCACGGGTAAAGGCATCGCAGATGTCTTGTTGGTGGGCGTCCAGCACATGGATCGCGAAGTGAGGAGCGCCTGAGAAGTCATTGAAACGTTTTGAAGATTTCGCAGGCGACCACAGAACCAAAGGCGGCTCCAGCGACACTGAGGCAAAGCTGTTGGCGGTGATGCCAACGGGTCCGTCCGCACTTGGCACGGTCACAATCGTCACGCCGGTGGCATAGGCCCCCAAAGCGTCGCGAAAGGCGCGCGGGTCGTCTGTGGGGTTGAAGACCTCCACTTACGGAACCTCATGGCCGAGGGCGGCCTCATAGAGTTTGAACCACGTGGGCCGGTCAAGTTCTACTTTAAGAGCGTCGGAGAACCCTTTGATCCGGCTGAGGTTATTGGTTCCCATGACCGGCATGATCCCTGCGGGGTGCGCCAGCAGGAAAGCCACGGCAATGGCGGCACGGTCCACGCCGAAATCGGCGGCAACGGCGTCCATGGCTTTGGCCACGGCGCTGTCGTCGGTCATCAACGCACCGCCGCCCAAGGGCGACCATGCCATTGGCGGGATGCCGCGTTCTTGCAGATAGGCGAGATCGCCGTTGGTGAAGGGGTCGATGTGGCCCAGTGACATTTCGATCTGGTTGGTGACCAGCGGGGTTTTCATCGCCGATTGCAGCAGGGTCCAGTCGTGCAGTTTGAAGTTGGACACGCCAACGCTGCGCACCTTGCCAGAGGCCACGACCTCATCCAGTGCCGCACCGGTTTCGTGATGGTCCATCAGCGGATCGGGGCGGTGGATCAGCAGACAGTCAATTTTGTCGATCCCCATCAGGCGCAAGGAATGATCGACCGAATTTACGATATGGTCACGGCTGGTATCGTAATACTTGCCAGGGCTGTCGGCGTAGCGGCCTGCGGGGATGAGGATGTCGCATTTAGTGACAACCTCAATCTGGTCGCGGATAGATTGGGTAAGGCCCGCACCCATGATTTCCTCGGCCATGTAGCCGCCGTAAATGTCGGCCTGATCCATGGTTGTGATGCCCTGTTCCAGACAGGCCTCAATCTTGGCTTGGACGGCTTTGGGGCTGGTGTCCTCCACATCGCCCAGACGCCACATGCCGTAAACGATGCGCGAGAAGGAGAGGTCGGATGTGATATTAACGCGGGTCATTGTATTGGCCATTAGGTCCGTGGTCCGTTTCCGAGGGGGGTTGCGGGGGTGTCTGCGGGTACTCTGCCGTAGGCGTGGGGCAGTGAACAGGTCTCAAGTTCTGGCATGACGAGTTTTCCGAAATATTCGGCCTCGTCGATGTGGGGGTAGCCCGAAAAGATGAAGGCGCGGATGCCCATTTTGCGGTAGGTTTCGATCTTGCTGAGGATTTGATCGGCAGAGCCCACAAGGGCCGCGCCACAGCCAGACCGCGCACGGCCTACGCCTGTCCACAAGCCCGGTTCGACGTAGCCGAATTTATCGGCCAATTCGCGGGCTTTGGCCTGATGCGCCACGCCAAGGCTGATGCTGTCATGGGCGCGGTCGCGGATCAGTTTGCCGTAGTCATCGTCAAGTTTGCTGACGATGTAATCGGCGTATTCGCGGGCCTCGGCTTCGGTGTCGCGCACGATCATGTGGACGCGCAGGCCGTAATCCAGCGTGCGGTCGTATTTTTCGGCCACGGCGTTCAAATCGCGCATCCGTTGGGCAAGGTTTTCTTCGGGTTCGGGCCACATCAGATAGACGTCACAGTGCTGACCGCACAGGTCCAACGCCGCCGGAGAATAGCCACCGAAGTAAAGCAGCGGTCCGCCGGTCTGGTAGGGCGTGGCGGGGGCGGTGGGCACACCTTTGAACTGGTAAACCTCACCCTCGTAGTTGATTTCGTCTTGGGTCCAGGCCTGTTTGAGGATCTCAACCACCTCGCGGGACCGCTGATAGCGAAAGCCGCTTTCGGCCACTTCGCCTGGGAAATCCGACGAAATGATGTTGAGGGTCAGGCGGCCTTTCATCATGTGATCCAGCGTCGCCACCGTGCGCGCCAGCATGATGGGCTGCATTTCCCCGCAGCGGATTGCGGCCAGTATATTGATGCGGTCGGTCAGCGGCGCCATGCCGGCCACAAAGCTCAGCGTGTCTTGGCCGACTTGGTAGGATGACGGAGCCAGCACATTGCGAAATCCCTGTTTTTCAGCGGTCAAAACGATGTCGCGACAGTGTTCCCATGAGGACCGCAGGTCACCATCGGGCACGCCGAGGAATTGGTAATCATCTGAACACAAAGCGGAAAACCATGACACTTCGGAGGCTGCGAGGTCCGCACTTGTCACTGGAACGATTGTCATGATTCCCCTCCCAAGGTTCGTGTATTGCCTCTTGCGTAGCACGGCGGTTTCATTGCATCAATCCTGTATCAATTTTATTCGCGCTTTGGGAGGAGGGCGATATGTCAGACCGCCAGCGCCGCCCTGAACAGACCGGAGCGCTTCCAAAATACGTCCAAATCGCCGAAGGGTTGATCCGCGACATCGCTGCGGGCCGTTTGGCCGATGGCGCACGCCTGCCGCCTGAACGAGAGATGGCAGAGCAATTGTCGATTTCCGTCGGCACCCTGCGCCATGCCTTGGAGGTCCTTGTGGACAAGGACCTGCTGGAACGGGTGCAAGGGTCCGGCAACTACGTGCGGGCGCGGGCAGATGTGTCGTCCGTCTATTCGTTTTTGCGCATCGAACGGCGCGACGGTGGCGGCCTGCCCACGGCGGAGGTTTTGTCGATTGACCACATGGCCGCCCCGCGCGACGCAGGGTTTCGCAGCCCCAACGGTTTCCGGTTCCGCCGGTTGCGGTTCATGGATGATGTGCCCGCCGCGATGGAAGAAATCTGGCTGGACGGGGCGGTGACCGACACGGTGGATGAACGGGCGGTGTCGGATTCCCTTTACCTGTATTATTCCGAGAGCCTCGGGCTGACGATCACCTCAGCCGAGGACCGTGTGAATGTCGCGGCGGTGCCTGCTTGGGTGGATGTGCGGTTTGGCCTCTCAGCGGGGCAGATGGCGGGCTATATCGAACGCACGGGCCGGTCACAGGCGGGTGAAACCGTCGAATTTTCAAGAACATGGTTCGATCCGAACCACATCAACTACGTCTCAAGATTGGGGAAAAGCTGACAATGGCAACTGGCACGCAAGACATGGTGAATTACGGGCTGATCGGCTGCGGTATGATGGGACGGGAGCATATCCAGAACATAAACCTGCTGCCACAGGGACGGGTGTCCGTCGTCTATGATCCGGTCGAAGACCTCGCGAAAAGTGCGGCGATTTTGGCGGGCAAGGATGGGGCTGCGGCCCCGGCCCATGTGGCCGCAACCTTGGATGATCTGTTGTCGTTTGAGGACCTGGATGCGGTGGTCATCGTCAGCCCCAACAACATCCATATGGACCAGTTGCGCCAGATCGTGGCCAAGCGGCCCATGCCGATCCTGTGCGAAAAGCCGCTTTATACGGACCCCGCCGATGCCGCCGAACTGGACACGCTGTTCAAGGGCTATCCGCATCCCGTCTGGGTCGCCATGGAGTACCGATATATGCCGCCCGTGGCCGCGCTGATTGAACAGGCCGAACAGGCCACCGGCGGGATCGCAATGCTAACCATCCGCGAACACCGGTTCCCGTTTCTGCCCAAGATCGGCGACTGGAACCGATTTAACGAGAATACCGGCGGCACATTGGTCGAAAAATGCTGCCATTTCTTCGATCTGATGCGGGTGATCCTGCAGTCAGAACCCGTGCGGGTGATGGCCAGCGCGGGGCAGAATTTCAATCACGTGGATGAAGACTATGACGGCCGCCGTCCGGACATTTGGGACAACGGCTATGTGATCATCGACTTCGCCTCAGGCGCACGCGCCATGTTGGAATTGTGCATGTTCGCGGAAGGCAGCCAGTACCAAGAAGAGATTTCAGCCGTAGGCCCCAAAGGCAAAATCGAATGTCTGGTGCCCGGTCCGGGCCGGTTCTGGCCTGCCAAGCTGGGGCCAGCGCCCGTGCCGCAGCTGATTATTAGCCCGCGTGCGCCGAAAGGTCCGATTACCATGGATATCCCCGTTGATCCCACGTTGCTTGAGGCTGGGGATCACAACGGATCGACATTTTATCAACACCAGCGGTTCAACGCTGTCGTGCGCGGGCAGGGCGGGGTTGAGGTCACGGTGTCGGACGGGGCGAAGGCCGTGGCCATGGGCCTTGCGGCCCAGCACTCGGCGGCCACGGGGCAGGCGGTTGATCTGACAGCGCGGACCTAAAATTCCGGAATTTTAGGGGCGGGGCCAGATCTGCGGGAACCAGTCAGTCCGCAGTTTTTGGCCCTGCTGCATGTCATGGCCCGGAAAGGGCGGTGACGTAGGGCCGGGGCGTTCGGTGTAGCGGGCATCATCGCCCATCAGTCGCAAAGAAAACGCTCGGCGGCGCTGCGTTGTCTCATTCCCGCGCGCGCCGTGCAGGATGTTGTAGTTAAAAGCCACGGCATCGCCCGGCTCCATCTGCCATTCTTCCACACGCATGCCTTCGGCATCGGGGTCCGGCACGGGCATATAGGTGTCGTCGTCTGGATAGAATGACGTCTGCGCCAACCAGCGCGTCGGCAGCACCGGTTTTGGCCACAGATGTGACCCCGCCACACAGCGCAAGGATGCGTCGGTCACTGGATCAAGGGGCGACCAAAAGCTGACGGTTTGTCGCCCTTCGACGAAGTAATAGGGGCCATCAGTGTGCCACGGTGTGGGTTTTGAGGTGCCCGGTTCCTTGACCAGCACATGATCGTGAAAAAGCTGCACCGTTTGGCTTCGCATGAGGTCGGCTGCGACCTCAGCCGCGGGGCTGTCTGCGATGACCTTTTGAAATTCAGGGATGCGTTGCCAATTGCAGTAGTCGTCGAAAAAGCGACCCTTTTCGTGATCATGCAGGTTTTCTGCCGCATAGGGTCCCGGATCGGCCATGTTGCGGTCAACGCCTGCGCGCAGGGCGTCCACGTGACCCGCGAACAGCCCCTTAATCAGGACAACACCGTCGCGCTGGAAGGTGTCGATATGGGTTTGGGAAATCAACGAATGTGTCATGCCCCAAGTGGTGGCCGCCCCGCGCCGCGCCGTCAAGGGATGACAGGGGCAGGTGGCGGGTCGGGATGATCCTGCAAAAATGTTACGGGCCCGGCGGCATTGCGGCGGGGGCGGCGCTGCTGATGGCGCTTAGTATGGTGATTGCCGAAAGCCTTGTTGCGCGGACATTTGCCACCTATCTCTTGCGTCCCTTCGACATTGAGGGCGGGCCTCTGGTGCCCATCCTGGCGGTCGGGGTGATCCTGTTTGCCTTCCTCGTAAACATCGCGGGCAACCGGTCCATCGGGCTGTTCTCGATGATCATGGCCGCGATCAAGATCGGGGGTATCGCGCTTTTCGGGATTGCGGCCCTGTGGTCGAGCGGGTTCGGCTTTGCCGCCGCGACGCAAGATGCTGGCGACTTTGGCGCGATGGGTTTTGTCGCCTCGGTCGCGCTTGCCATTCTTGCGTTCAAGGGGTTCACGACGATCACCAACAGCGGGGCCGAGGTCACTGATCCCAATCGCAATGTGGGCCGCGCAATCATCATTTCGATTGCGCTGTGTGTCGTTGTCTATCTGCTTGTGGCCTTCGGTGTGGGCTCCAGCCTGACCATCGATCAGATCATCGCCGCCAAGGATTATTCGCTGGCCGAGGCGGCGGAACCGGCATTGGGGCAGGTGGGTTTTCTGCTGACGGTCCTCTTGGCCGTGGTGGCGACGGCTTCGGCCGTGCTGGCAAGTGTGTTTGCCGTCTCGCGGATGCTGGCGATGCTGACGGATATGAAGATGATCCCGCACAGCCATTTCGGCATGTCCGGTTCGATCCAGCGGCATACGCTGGTCTATACGGTGGTCATCGCATCCTTTCTTGCCGTGTTTTTCGATCTGAGCCGTATCGCGTCTCTGGGTGCGTTCTTCTATCTGACGATGGATATGGCCGTGCATTGGGGCGTCTGGCGTTATCGCAGGGCAGAGATCGGTGCCTCGGGGGCCGTCATTCTTGCAGCACTCGGATTTGATGCAATTGTTCTGGTCGCATTCACCGCCATGAAGCTGCAAAGCGATCCCGCGATTGTTATTTTTGCCTTAACCGCAATCCTGATAGTCTTCGGCTTTGAAAGACTGTATTTGCGTGCGTGGATCGCAGCAGCAGCCACAGAGTGATGCCCGCATCCGGGAACGAATGACAGAGGATCTGAACTGATGATGTCAATTGCGCGAAACGCCTGGTGGGTCCGGCATGTTCTTGTTGTGATCTTTGCGGTGCTTGCAACTGCGCTGTTTCTGTACAGCCGCGCCGAATGGTCCCCGATGCATCGCTGGAACCGGGCCATCGGAGACGTGTCACTTGTCCTGATTGCCATGGCGATGATGCTTGGGCCTCTGTCGCGGCTCTGGCGCAGCGCGGCGCGCGTCTTGCCCTACCGTCGGGAACTCGGGATATACGCGGTTGTTCTGGCATTCATCCATGCCACGATCATCCTGTTTGGCTGGGTCGAACTGGATCTGATGCGCTTGTTCGGGTTCGAGTTCCACCCCGGGCTGCAACGCTATGTCATGGTCAATCATGGCTTTGCGCTGGCGAATGTTCTGGGTCTGCTGGGATTGATCTACGGCCTCGTTTTGGGGCTGACCTCGAATGACCTCAGCCTGCGCCTGATGGGGAATAGTATCTGGAAATACGTGCAGCGGGGGACGTATGTGCTTTGGTGGTTGAGCGTCGCACATACCGCCTATTTCCTGTTTATCCACTTTCTGGATTACCACCGGCAAACGCCCGAGCCGAACTGGGCGCAATGGCCCTTCGTTGTGCTTGTCGCCGTTGTTCTCGGCTTGCAGATTGCAGCGTCCACGGTGACGTGGCGAAAGTCCTTGGGTGGCGGAGCGAGGGCAACGGCAGCCGAATAGTGCGGCGGGTGCTTTCACCCGTGGTTCAGGTGAACTGCCTCGGGCAGATGGTTGCCGGAACGCCCGTCAGCGGCCCCTGTCGCCGGTCGTTTGCCGGGCGGGCCACCTATGCCTGAATTGCACTGCTAGTCTTCCGGTTCCACGCATGGTTGCCAGTCCCACAGACGGTTCATTGTCGCAAACAGGAACGACGCCGACCAGGCAATCAGCAAGAGCCCGTTCAGCGCCTCGACCCCGACGAGAAACCGCAGATGCCCGGTCGGGACGATGTTCCCGATCCCGAGCGAAGTGTAGATGACGGCGGAAAAGTAAAGGTAGTCTAGCGGACGTGCCATAGCGGCCCCTTCGAAGCCACCGATCTGCAACAAAGCCTCCGCAATCCAGAAGCCGCCCACGAAGAGCCCGATCTGCAACAGATGCGTGACAAACAGAAGGCTCACAATGGAAAGCACGCGCGTATGTGGCCGCATCGGTATGTATGACATGCGGCCGGAGCAGAAGCGTAGCGACAGCAGGTGCAAATAGGCCGTTGCGACGAAAAGCCCGACGGATATGGCGACCGAGATGGGCAACCTTTTGAGCCTATGTTAGCCCTGATGTCAAAGTCTTGGGTTTGATCGAACGTTTGGGGACGGGATAGCACAGAATGTCCTGAAGTTTCAGGTCGCATGTGCCTGGCAATTCACACTTTGGGCTCAAACGAAAGAACACGTGGCATCGCATCGGCGTAATCGGGTATCCCAAGTTTACCGGACGGCGTTTGGGGCAAACCGCGATGGTGACCGTTACAGTCAATCAAGTTTGGCTGACAACGGATAACCGGACGCAACTGAGCCGCCAGCTTGTCGAGCGGACTCTTATGATTGACCTTGATCCCAAGATGGAAAACCCCGGCGAGCGTCCGACATCATCATTCGAATACAATCTTGATAGCTATGTGCCCGCTAACGCTGGCATGTATATGCACGCTCTCTTGGTTCTTGTTCAAAACTGGATTGCGAAAGAGTGCCCAGCATGGAAGGGCCAAGCATTGGGTGGATTTGAGAGCCATGCCAAGGTCATCGGCGGCATTCTGGGTGCAGCGGGAATTCATGGCTTCATGCAAAACCGCGAAAAGCTTAAATCGTCAGTCGAAATCGACAATCCAGAACATGAATTGCTGGACGCATTGATTATTGAACACCACAAGGGCCGGGATGGTACGGTGTTCCGCAGTTGGAGCGTTGACGCCATTTCCGATGGGTACAAAGACGACGAAGGCAAGCTTGTGCCTTGCGAGTTTGCAAAATGCCGCGTGGTCGCAATCCGTGACATCTTGAACGCACATTCAATCGCCTTGCCTAGATTTTTGCTCACTATCGACGCAAGCTTGCTGTTCTTTATGAACAACGCCTATCCGAAATGGGCATCGCCGATTGTCCGATTGCATACCGTCAAATTCCCAAGCCGGGATCAAACGGCGGTAAGTGTAATATCGACTTCGCCAAAGACGCCTTTGATCAGGTAGACCGGATAGGCGATTGCGTAGCCGTGGCGTTGGATATCAAGGGTTACTTCGAAAGCCTCTGTCACCAACGTATCAAGCGTATCTGGCGCGACCTTTTGGGCGTAGATGAACTGCCGCCCGACCACTACGCAGTCTTCAAAAATATCACGCATTACCGCTTCGTTGATCAGAAGGCAGTTTACCGACGCCTTGGATATCTTGGCCCGGTTCAACGCGGAAACTTCATTGTTGAAGGCTACACACGACCTTACCGCGAAATGGATAAGCAAATCTGTTCAAATGAAGACTTCAGGAACAAGATTTGTGGTGATGATCCAGCATTCTCCAACCTAGTCCAGCGTAACGAATTGCCTCATGGGGTACCACAAGGTGCACCAATTTCTGACCTGATCGCCAACTTCTACTTGATGGACTTCGATGTAAAAATGAACGCCTACGCGCGTCAGCGTGGTGGTGTCTACATGCGCTATTCTGACGACATCCTGTTGATTGTTCCCGGCGGAAAGAACGAAGCGACCGCCGCCACGGCCTTTGCCATGGAAGAGATCAAAAACCACGGGGATGGCGTAAGTCATGAAAGTGCAAGTCATCTATCTCCAAGAACTTGCAGGCGTCGGTAAAGCGGCGACTGATCGTATCTGAATGATATGGGAATATGAATTTCTGTTTCCTGTCAGGTTTTGGCAGTGCCGTTATCATTTCGCGGCAAGGGTCGGGCAGGGTGCACCACGTATCGTTCCCTTGCTTGTCGCCGGGGTGTTTCATGTCGCGAACCATGACGCGGGTTTCGTTGGCGTTATCTTCGGGCTCGTAATCTGACCACGTAATCCGACAAATTTCCGCCTGACGGCGGGTGCTGAACAAAGCAAAGGCCGTTATGACGTGCATTGGAACAGCCCTTGGGTCATGTGTGCTAGACTTGTGAAAATGAGCCATGATCCGGTTCATTTCTGCGAGCGTTGGACGTCTGTCTCTTTCTTTGGCTTTTGCCCTGACGCCAAGCTTACCCAGTGCTTTCATAGCGTCTTTCATTGCCATCTCATCGACCGAAAAGCCCCATAAGGGGCGGGCAACTGAAAATACGCCGGACAGGTGTTGTAGATAGTTGTTGACGGTTGCCGCCGACGTAACGTTGGGGCGCTCCCACAATTGGTTCGCAAAATCTGAAATGTGAGCGCTCGTTATTTCTTCGAACCGCATTTCCGAAATGTCGTATTCCTTACGGATCGTGGTGAGGACTTGCTTTTTGGTCTTACCCATCCCAGTTCGATCTTCGGCAATGTATCTATCGATTGCGTCTCCTAGAGTTCGTCGCTGTGTGCTGCGCTTGGTTGGCTTCGTTCCTGCATCGACCTGAGCGTCTATTTCACGCTCGCGCTTTGCTGCCCATTTCTCCGCAGCTTTCATTGTGGTAAAGCCACTCTTGCTATCAAAGAAGTCGGGATTCTTTCGTTTGATCTGCGCGGTAAAGCTTGGCTTACCGCTTTTCAAAGTTCTCTCTCTATAGGTGGCCAACTTGGTATGACTCCGTGGGTAAATGTATGACTCTGAGTCATACTGTATGTCA
>JACLAD010014865.1_pt1 | contig 12218 bp, 11 predicted proteins | sample 8027901 | NCBI WGS metagenome assembly JACLAD01 (sample SAMN15725071, study PRJNA655200) | protist metagenome | isolation source: fluorescence activated cell sorting (FACS) single amplified genomes of... | place: Spain: Blaines Bay Microbial Observatory, Mediterranean Sea | collected 2016-07-05
ATGAAGAAAGAAAAGGTGCCAATCAAGCAGAAGAGCAAGTCAAGGAATGCCGCACTTTCCTCGTGGTCATGCCCCACGTGCACTATTGACAACAAGGCGACTGATACTTTGTGCACGATGTGTGGTGCAAAGAAACCGGTAAGTTTGCTTGACGACGCACCTGATACTTAGCAAAAAGTATTAGCACCCAATAACTGAATCCCTGTTTTGTTGCCCCTCTGCATATAGGATGTAGAGAGCAGCAAGAGTAAAAATGTTGCTGCCGCCAAGGCCAAGACACATAATGGACGGGAAAAGAGGATAGCTGGAGCGAATGGTATATTTTGGATGAAGGTTGCCGCCAGCCCAGCATCTGGTAACAAGGCTTACTTCTGGAACCCTGAAACGGGAAAGAGTGCTTGTAAGTCAAAGATAAGGAGTTGATCCTTGGGGTGAGACAATATATAGGTGCAACGGAACTACTCCTTGTGCGTCACTAGCACAAAATTGTCACTGAAATCAATGCTTTCTCCAACGAATTGTCGCTACAGGGACCTTGCCAGCAAACGGGACCACCTCGTTGTCGTTGGCCACGCAGAATGTCACCCTTGCGGATGTTACGGTGAAGAAGCTAGGCAAGGGCACTCTCGAGGAGGTCACAGGCACATTTATGCCATACCAGGTCATTGTGACAGTGTATAAACTCAAAATAGAGGCAGGAAAAAAGACTCAGAAAAATGTCATAGATGCCTTTCAGAAATCGTGGAAGAAAATTGAGGCTGTCCAGGATGCACAGGCCGCTGGTGGCAAGGCAGAAGCTACCAGTGTCGGAGGAGGGACCTGGAAATGCGCAGTTTGTACGTTTAGCGACAACGCTAACGCAGTTACCGAGTGCGAAATGTGTGGGTCAGCAAAGCCGTGAGGTGAAAGGGAAGAAGAGAGTAGTAAAGAACTGTACTCTACAGCACTGTACATTATCGACTGCACTTGCCTCTCTACATTGCCGGCTTTGTTGTCGTAGACTCCACCCCACGGCGTGCAGCTCCATCACAGGACGCTTCGATAGCTGCAGCGTACCTCCACATAGGTAGCACTTCGAAGGGCTCCTCGATAACGACACCGATGTCTTCAATTCCGAGAAAGACGTAGGCCATGACCATTGAAGCCGGGACTGTACCGTAAAAACCAAACATATCCCACAAGGCGAAGGGAAGGAACATCGTCCACATGAAGAGGAATCTTGAGGTGTGTCGCGTGTAAGAAGTGGGAATCGGCGTCCTCATGATCCGTTCGCATGTGCCTAGCGCCGCCTCCAGTTTTCGAACCTCTTCGTCTAGACGTTCTGCGGCAAACGCCGCCGACAGTGCTTCAGTCATGGTTTCACCTCGCGCCTCATCATGAAATTTCTCGATTGTTGTTGACAATTCTGCCAGTATGAGGTTTGGGACGTGGTCCTTTCCCGTTGTGGTTTGGTTCGGTGGAAATTATGCTTATGACAAGACAAGCCCTCACGGGCAACATATAGTGCTGACGCTTCTTCCAACTTACGCTTCCAGGGCGACTCAAAAGAAAATCCGTCCTAGACTCGCTGCCGATGACGTCAACAAGGTCATCCCGCAAAGCTTGCCTGACATCTTTGGATCCGTCTCGGCGACGGAGCTCGACATCACCATCGTCAGTCAAATGATAGATGAGGCTTCTTGGAAAGGCCGCAGTCAAGCCAATGAGGTCGTGAAAGGCTGCAACATTTTCCCTCCCAACACGGGTGCTGGAGATGCGGACCTAAGGCGCCCGGGCAGGAAAGAAGGTGAGGGATGTTTACAAAATGCAACGGCACTACCGGGAGACACAATTCCAACAATTTTCTTCTCTCACAATCCCTACAGTCGACTCACGAGTGCACGGCTGGAGTTGATGATCGTCCCCCATGCTTGGCGTGCCTCTATGTAGCGGCTATTGCTTGCGTTTGTGCGGAAGACGAGTAGGAGACCAAGCGCGGTGCCTGTGATCTCTAGAATGAAACGTGTGCAAAGGATATCGCTTGCGTTCAGACAATAGTAGTGCGAGCACCAGGAATGACAGTGCAGCTGAGAAGAAAGACGCGGACTTACTGAGCGGGAGGTGCGGAACAACCAGGTCGTAGCTGTGCGGCACGCAAGTTGAGGGCGCGTCAGTACACTGTTGAGCTATGATACAGTAGCTGAGCGATTGACGCGTTCCCTGGACGACTCACAAGGTGTACGTATTGATGTAGGTTACAGCAGAAGCGACCGCACCCACGAAGATCACGTCCGGAACGAAGACGCGAAGGAAGGTGCGATCTCCGAACATAGTGGACATGTGCTTGATGTGCCGGAAGGGCGAACGGTGCCTTTTTTGCGTTTCCGTTAAGTGAGCGATAGTTTGGAGTGGAAAGATAGCACCGTAGCACAACTCACTCGTCCCAGTCTTCGAACTCAAAGTTGTTGTCTCGAGACATACGCAGGAGGTCGGATGCCTTCCTCGCCTTGTTCAGGGCCTGAAGTTCTGTGCCGAATGACCCAAACCCCTGCCTGAGCTGTTTTGCGTTGCCTGGACTATCCTGAGCGCCGTCCTCGCCGGGTCTCGTGGTACTCAGGAAGCGCCCGAGCCGAACTCGGATCCAATGCCTTGCCCCACCCTCGCCCCGGAATTGAGACCCTTTCGTGCCCAGGGCTGCAACCCGCAGTTTTTGCCCATTCAAAACGCGAAAAAACATCCAGGAGTGGATCCTTCTTTGCTTCTTACTGTTGTTCAAAAGATGCGGATTAAGTGTGATGCTATTTTTGATTTGCTGCTGGCACAATCAGGCACTAGCAGACCCATGGTAGTGCGAGCACCAGGAATGACAGTGCAACTTGAGAAGGAAGAAGCGGATTTTTCTTTTTTTTAGCAGCCGTTTCCGCGGGCTTACAGAGCCGCATCTTCAACGCTAGGACTACCAACCTCACCCTTGATGTCGCCACAACCACCCCCGTCACCTTCGTCAGCAGGAGGAGCACTAGCACCACTACCCTCACCACCACCACTTTCACCAAAAAAAATTCTAGACCGTTAATCCGCCGTGTCAAGATATTGGTGCGCCATGCGCGAGGCAAAGTTTGGCGAGCGGCCTCCCTGAACCGCCAAGCGGAGCTCCTTATCCACGGCCTCCTTCATTGCGGATGCCTTGTGCATCAAGACCGCAGCGTAGAGGTGGGAGAGAGCTGAGACAAAGTACATCGAATGCTCGTCCGCAGCCGCCGCAGCGGCAGAGAGGGTCGCAATCGATGACGACTCGGTTCCTCCGAGCCCCCAGGCAATGAGGGCTTTTATCAGCAACACGTCCGGGTAAGCCCATTTCGAAAAGGCGCCAAATTTGCTTGCCAAGGTCGTGGCTTGGGCAGCTTTCTCCTTGAGCGTTCTGATCTGCTCATCCGTCATCGTGTTGCATGTTTTGTGGCTAAAGACGGGAATGAATGATGGTTCTCTTCTTCCATCTTGCTCAACGCCTGGCCCCTTGCTTGCCTTCACGGGTCCGTGGCGCTTGCCGTCCTTGATCTCGCGTGCCATGCAGAGAAGGATCGCCAGAGAGAGACCTCTTTTGGTTGGTTTTATGATCGCAGCGATGTGAGAAGAGTTGCGTGAGTTTGGCGTTGGTATTTATGCTGCATTCCCACTATCCCCAACACGTACGGGTAGATGAAGATCGCGTACATGGTTGCATTGTTCGGGAGAATCCTGCCACAAAGTAGGAGGGGAGGCGACGGGCGCGTGCAAATGATCTTTCTGTGAGTTGAGAGTTCGAGCCTAGCAATCTCGATCCCTCCTTCCATCATCCATGCATCCGCCTGTTCCTACTTCGATGCTGCTATTGCTTCGGTCGCGACTTACCCAGCACGATCGTCCCCGAGCATCCCAATCGTCATTGCGGCCGCCCTGCCATGCTCCCCGAGCCAGGCGAGGGCGAGGACGTGCACCTCTCCTTTCCAGTCAGTCTTTCCAACAGTCTTCTGGTAATCCTTTACCACATAAACTTTCATCGCCTCCTCGCCGCCCCAGACGCTTTGTTTCAGGTCCTCGAACGCGCCGAGGTACACATGCAGAAGGGCATGGTTGACCATGACCCATGCCTTCCACTGCGGCTTGAAGTCTTGCTCTTCACGATAGAGCCCCATCATTTGCTTCTGCAAAGAAGCGGCTTCTTCCAGCTCAAGGAGATGGCAAAGGAGCTGAATCTTTAAGAACGAGTTCGCAAGGTGGTAGTATCGCGACCCCAGCTCTTCTGCTTCGGATATCGAAGTTGCCAGGATTGGCCTCGCCTCCGTCCACATGCCCAGGCTCAAAAGGGTGTTGCTTTGCGTCAAGTTGTGCCTCAGAGAAAGGCCACCAGCAGCCATCTTACACAGCTCCAAGCTTTCAAGCAAAGCGGTTTTTGCAGTAGAGCTCATGCCGGCAAGCAGACAGAAGATCGACCATCCGCACTTCAACTCTGAAAGGGCTTCTATGGTGTCTATCTTGGTTAGAGTGGTGACGCGAATTCTCGATGCCGAGATATTTCCCCTAATTAATGCGTGGACGGCCTCTTTGGTCTTTCCAGCCGAGGCATAGCACGCCATGAGCGTGCTCAGCATAGAGAGTTTTAACTCTTCCTCCTTCTCGGCGTCGGCAGGAATGCCGCGGTTCCAGCAGAGGCAACACCATGGAAAGAGGAGGGCACAGATACCAGTTGCAATGTCCCAAGTCGACGGATCCGGTTCCTCTCCAAGCAGCTCCAGCGCGTCTTTCAACGAATTTGCGGCCTCCGTGCTTCTCGCAACTTCCATTAGGTCGCTTGCGAGGTAGAACAGATACTCTGCTCGCATGAAGGTGCTGACATCATCCCCGAGAGAATCGGAAAGCTCGAGGCACGACCGAAACATATCGATCGCGCCCTCCAATCCCTGCTCGCTCATGGCCCGCCCTGCTCGGAAGAAAAAGTCCAGCGATTTGAGACGCTTGTTCGCCTCCTTCAAGTGCGACGCGATCTTTGGCAAAATATCGACCGTTTTGACGTGCCGCTCCTGCGGAGGCACAATGGATCCACGCCTCCGCGAACGCCTTCTTCTGCTCTTCCCTGCTTTCCACTCTTGATTGCTTGCGGTTCTACTGGTCCCATCGTTTCGAAACGACCCGGTCAAAAGCATCGCCTCCAACGCCTGCGCTACGCAGAGGTGATTAATCTGGCGCCCTGCATCACTCTGCATCCCATACACCGCTCGCTGCGTTTCCGAGCTCGAAAAATGAAATGTAATCGCCTTTTGATCAACATGCGATTCATCATGATCAAGCAGAAGCACTCGCGCGTTGACGAGCGTCTTGAGGACTTTTCTTGGCAGGGTCGTCCCAGACACTGTTGGACGTTGTTTGTACGCCTCTTCAAGCAAACCTAGGGAGAAGTAGAAACCGATGGTGGAGGCGAGAAAGAGAAGGTCGAGGCAGGATGGATTGAGCTTGGCCATCTGGCTGCGGATCAGTTCTCGTACCGAATCTGGCGTCTCGAGCTTCTCAAGCTGCGACGGGTCGCGGACCTTCTTGTCGTTTAGCTCAAGGACGCGATCTTCAGAGATCGAGAAAATGTGATTTTCCATTAAGGTTGAGAGCAGGCACTCCAGCGTCGCCGGGACTCCCCCCGCCCTCAAGTGGCAAAAGGAGAGGACGTGAGGATCGATAGCATCCAACTCAAATCTCTCAATGAAAAATTCTTCCGTCTCCTTCATGTTGAAAGGCTGCAGCTCGATCTTCTTGCTCGCAGAGATAAATTTGCGAAAGTGGCTCTCCTCAGGGCTGCTATCACTCCTACTGGTGACAACGACCCCAATACCCGAGACCTCGAGAATACTTTCAAGGAGAGCAAAACTGTCGGCGTCCATCCATTGGATGTCATCGATCAGAATCAAGATCTTCTTCGTGAACGACCGGGCTGCGAGAAAGCGAACCAAGCACTTTACGGTAGCTTCCGCTCTTGTTCGGCCCTTCATTTTGCAAGTGGCCTGTGTTTCACTTATGTTGACGGCAAGCACAGCCTTGAGCAACGAACGATGCGGAATCGTCCGGAAGAACCCGTCATCCTCGATGCAGGAGAGTAGTGCTTTCGTCCGATCCTTGATGCTGCCCGAGCGCCGGGTTCCAAAGAGAACCGAAAAGACTTCGCGAAACGGAAAGTACGCCGTCTGACGTTCTCCGACTGTACACGATCCTCGGAGGACGACGATCTCGTCCCTGTCCACGTGGCACCCCATCTCGTCCAATAGCGCGGTCTTACCAATTCCAGACGGGCCGACAATGGCAAGCAAGGCATATGCACTTTTCGCATGCTTCCCATTGGAGTCAATGAGCGTCTTTGCCATGGCTTTGAACGCCTTCAGCTCTTCCTTGCGGCCGGTGAAGACAGAACCGAGCAGGTCTTGTTCACCGCCGTCACTATCACCATTTTCGCCGCTGCTTCCGACGGCAAAACTCAAGAAAAGGCTCTCTCCCGCCATGTGAGAGGACAAGGAAGTGTGAGCGACAGACCTCTCATCGCCTCCTCGATCCGAGCCAAAGAGATCAAAAAAGTCAGGCTCCTCTAGGACTTTGTTGTAGGCCTCAGCGCTGCCCTCGACGCCTTTATTGTTCAAAAGTGAGAGCGAGTGGAGGTCGCCGGCTCGGACGAGTTCCTTTATCACGTCAGCACTTTTGTCGTCAGCGTTCTCAAGTGTACTGCTGTCCACGCGCACAAGCTTTGCTAACGCGGCTGGATACTTGGATACTCCGGGAGCGCTGGCGCACATGGCAACGCAGACGTCAAAGAGCGCTTCGGCCTTGGTCTCTTCGAAATCCATCCTCGCAAACATCCCCCGCCAGTAGATAAGGTAGGGCACGTTGGCGACGGCCGTTTTGACGTGCCGCTCTAGCGAGGAGAGAACCTCCCGAAAGGCCTTCTTTAGGCGATCGATCTTTGACTTTTTCCGGAGCGCGACTGCCTTGCAGTACATCTCGTAAATAACAGTGCAGAAAGAGTGGATAGACGTTAAAAACCACGGTCCGCTGTAGTTTTTGCTTGTTTCTTCAATCGCCCTTTCAACCCTTGCGTTTGTGTCTTCCTCTCTTCCAGACCGAAAGAAAGCCAACGTGTTGACGGGAGAGTGAAACTGGTCGTAGCCTAACTGTTTCATGACGTTATTACCGACTGAAAGTAGGTGTTCCGCAGTCCCGACTGCCCTCTCGGGGTTGTTTAATATACACAAAAGGCCAACGCGAACGTACACCGCGCGACCGAAGTGTGTCCAGTTCGATTCTTCCAAGGACAAAGCGTAATAGTCCCTCGTCATCCTCCAGCAGCTGCGAAACGCGCCGGCGTTGAAGGCCGCATGGACGCTAAAGTTCATTTGTTGGCGTAGGAGTGTGACAATCTGTAGCTGCTTCGCAAGTGCCACAGACTCGATGCCTTTTTCTTTCCCAACCTCGGCATTCGAGTACAATCCCAGCACATTTTCGGCTGCGAGTACGTAGGCCCGCATATAGTCCGACTTTTGATCCTTGTTGAGTCTCTCTGCGTGTTCCAGGTACTCGTGAGCATATTGGGGTAGGCCCGCAATCATCATGACGGCACTATGGAAGGCAAACGACACGCCTAGCAAGACATCGTCATTGAGAAAGAATGCAAGCCTCATCCGCAAATAGCCGAGGGAGATGAACGCGAGAGCTGGTGAGGCTATTGGTATGCCCTTCATAAAGCCAGTATTAACTTCAATTTGCAATGGTCGAAGGATGTGGTAGCACTCGCGAATCGCGGCAATGTACTCGGGCGACTTGTCTGCGCGTTTGGCGGCCTCAGCTTTGCCTTTGTCTCTCATTAGCATAGAGTGGCGCACCAAGAGACCGCATGCCTGAGTGACTTGGCCACAGAGCCCACCACCGCACTCATAGCCCTCGCAGAGGAAGTTGATGGCTGCGCTGAGGTTAATTTGCGCCTCGGAGTTCTTATGCCTGTCCTCGATCATCGTCTCATACTTCGCTTTGAAGACGAGGATGTCGATGCGCGAGAGGAAGAGCCTTTGCTCGCTGTCAAGGTCGCTTATATGGTTATGTATGAGCAAGAGCTCCCTTGCTCTGCCTGTGCACTTTAGGACGCTTTCAAAATTGCTGACAGCATCAAAATGTTGCGCAGCCTTAAAGTAGTACGCCATGGCCTTTGTAGGGACCGACCCAGCTTCCCAGTGTTTGGCGATTACAAACGCCCGACTATCGAGCTCGTTTGGGAACGTGTATTCGAACCCTTTGAGCGAAGTGATGAGGAGTTGCGTGAGTTATTACACACGATTGAGGGAATTAGGAAAGAGAGATGCATGGTAGGTGGATGCAGGAAGATGCACGGATTGATCAATACATAAATTGATAGGTAGATAGATGATAGACAGGTAGGTGAACATAGAATTGTATCGTGCCGCCCTCTCATAACCTACACTCTGCAATCTTCTTGTGAAGGCTACGGCGGATGGTGAATGTCAGCTGCTCGTACGCCAATTCTCGAAGCGAATCGCTTACAAAGACAAACTTCATATTCAAGAGTGCGTCCATGCTCTTTCGAGTAGTTTCAACACTCTCGCGCTGAAAGTAGGACGTGCTTTTCCGGCTTGACAACATGGCCACTGCCTTGGAGTGGTCGACGGCCTGGACGAGGTTCTCGCGTAGCAGAGATGCCATATCTTCTGCTATCTGCAGTTTGTTTGCACCACTTGGATAAATATCGACAACTAGCGTCAACGAAAAAATAGGGCCGATCACGCTCGCAACCTTCAGCGTAATCTGCTCGCTAGAGCTCAGCGTGTCGAGCCGCGACACAAGAACCGCCCGGACATTCGACGGAAGAGTGAGATTCTCGTAGTCGTTCTTGTCGACCGTGCACGTCCCCCCCTCAACGATGACCTTTTCTTCCGCGAGTAATAGCTCGCATACCTCCAAGACAAAGCGTGGATGGCCTCTGCACTTGTCAAAGATGGCATTGGCCAAAGGCCTCGGCATCGTGTTGGTCTGAAAGAGGGCGCAGGCCAGCGCAGTGCAGTTCTTCTTCGACAGTTCCCCAAGATGCATACACAACGTCTGCGGGGCCTGTATGAAGAACATTGCAATCGTCTTGCTCTTGGCGTGCTTTATCGTCGGACGCTGGCCTAGCACAAGCAGGAGGTTTTTCCGCAGCGCTTTATAGATGTTTTTCAGCACGGTCCAGCTCTGGAGGTCGAGCGAATGAGAATTATCGCAGACGACGACTCGCTTTGTTCTCTTTAGGTCGACCAAAATGATACCAGCTAGAATACGGATGAGAATGGTAAAGACCGAACCTGGAGGCAAGCTCTCGGCAGCATCGTCTTCAAGCTTGAAACTGAGGTCCTCGATCACGTACTCAAGCAAGCCGATGTGCTTCATAACAAAAGGCGACGCCAGCTTTGCAATCTCCGCCTTCACGAGAGTCGTCCGTGCATTGATAGCCATCGACGCATCGAGATGCCACTGCTCCTCAAGTAACGCCACAACAAAGGCAAGGGTTCTTTCGCCCGGCATCCTGCCAAACGTGAGCGATGCGCGGGAGAAACGGGCGCGCGCAACCAATGCCTCGGTGAGTTCCGGGTTACTTTGTGATTGGGATTCAAGCTTGTATAACTCAAATACCTACGTCTCGTATGTGCCCCGGTTCGGTGAGACGGGAAGCTTTTGCCGAAAAAGGATTTCTGTAGTCTCCTCAATCATCCTCGACTTGCCCATCCCTGACTCTCCCTCGAAGATGATTGCAGACGTGTACCCTAAATCTGCAAAGGCGTCGACACTGCGAGACACCATGGCCAACTCCTCGTTCCGCCCAGTGAGGGTAATCTTACGCAGCGAGAGTGCAGCAGAGACGGATCCTGCAACTGGTTTGAAGACTTTGATCTTGGCCTCCTTTCCCTTGACGTGAATAGGCTCCAGGTGTTCAAAGACGACCCGTTTGCAGCTCCTCGCATAGGTCTCAATGTCGCATCTGATCTGGTCCTGGGTTGACGCCATGAGGCGCGCTGCCATGTTGACGACATCGCCAATGAGGGCGTATTCGCAGCGCGTCTCCCCTCCGACGAGCCCGCAGAAGACCTCGCCAGTCGTCACGCCTGCGGAGGAGCTGATCCCAATCTTTTCCAGGTCGTCGGCAATACCCATCGCGCATCTCGTCGCACGCTCGGCGTCGTTATCGTGCGCAACAATACCGTAGCACGCGATAAGGACCATTCCCTTGTCATCGACGAGAAACTGCCGAATCGTCCCCTCGAACGAGTAGACGCGCCGCTGCATTGTTCGGAAGAGCTCGTTGTACAGCTCTGCGTCCTGCTTGGCATCGGCCTCGCCAACTCCCATTCCGCCGGACTCTACAGCTAAGCAGCAGAAGATGGTTGATATCGTCCGAAGATCCGATACCCACGACTCGGCGGTATTGCCCGACTCTCGGCGGCCTCTCGACCAGGTCGAGGCAAAATCCCCCATTTTGGACAAAATCGCCGCCGGAATATAGGAGGAGAGAGCAGCCTCGATCCTCGAGTCCAGTTTGATTGGTTGGGCTTGCCGCACGGGGATCTTATGCGTGACGGCCAGCAACTTGACGTCCCCGGAAGAGAGGACCGTTCCCTCGCACTGCTCCATGACACATTTCCAGGATTCGTTGGAGAGAATGATGTCGCCCGGCTGAGCCTGATGCTCCGCGAGTGTCACCTGAACGAGCGGAGCGCCCGCCATGAAGAACTCGAAGCGGTTGTTCTCTCCGCCGACGTGAAAGGCCGTGACGCGACCGTACCCGAGAGAGATTTTGATTGAAAGAACAGAATCTTCGGCATCGGTGCCCACGTGTATCGCGTAGCGGTTGAGCTTCTCCTGGAGCTCCATCGCGCACTGTGCTGCTCGGAGGCAGCTCAGGGGGCGTGTGTCGGCCATATTCTCCTCCCACATCGCCATGAGGGCGTCACCAGCAAATTTAATGACGTCGCCGCCGTGCTCTGTGACGAGTGCAATCTGCTCGCCGAAATACTTGTTGAGCACACTACTGAGCTGCTCGATGCCAACGGCTCCCCTGGCGCCGAGCCGAGCGCTCAGAGGTGTGAAGCCTGAGATATCGATAAAGAGCATCGCGGCGACAATGCATTCGTATTGGGTCATGTTCCCAATGATGTCCCCTTCCACCTTCAACTTTTCGTTGAAATGAGAGACGAGTATCGTTGGGACAAATTTTGCGACCATCTCAATATTACCGCTGAGCTCAAAGGTGACCTTCCTCGCCGCTCCCTCGAGGTTGTCAAAGAGCGCGCCGTACTTGCGGCTGCCTCTGGTGGTGGGTCGCTTCCACCTTTTGTTGGGTTGAAGCGTGCTCGCATCGCCACCGTCAGAGAGTAGGAGCAGCGACGAAGCATCGTCTCCACCAGCACCTCCTTTCTCCTCCGTCTCCTCGTTGGGGCCCTCCTCGATCTTGACCTCGTCGCCGCCCAACGAGAATTTGCTGTTTTTTCTCATCGCTTTTCGGCTCGTCGTCCGCAGTGGCTTGTCAGCTTCGTCAATTTCGGAAAATATGTCATCGCCAGAGGCATCGGCGTTGTTGCCGTGGATGGCACCAGGCGCCGCTATTGAAATGGGCGCGGGGAAGAGCGTAGCGACGGTCGCGTACAAACGTTGTCTCTTTTGAGTTTCAAGCGTCTCTCTCTGTTTCTCTTTCTATATATGTATATATATATTCAGTGCCTGAGGGTCTCCCTGCGGAGCTCAAGGCAGCGATCGAGGCGTTTTTCGCGACGAAGCGCGCGAGGGAGAAGAGGATGAAAACTCTCGGAGAGAAGGCGAAACTTCCCGGGGTCAAGGTGAGAGGAGAGATGTTATAGATAGATAGATAGATAGATGGATAGATAGATAAATAGATAGATAGATAGATAGATAGATAGATAGATAGATTAAGACTCACCGCGCGTGCCGGCGGCTCTCCTCGCAGGGTCTCACCGCGAAGAACGAGCTCGCGCAGATGAACGCAAAGGATCTCACGGAAATGAATAGGTGATTCTCTTTCTCTCTGCGTCTCCCTCTCTGTCTCTACTCTACTCTACTCTACTCTACTCTACTGTATCTAATACTTGTAACGTATCTCTCACATAACATAGACTGGAGATCACTCTGAATGCTGCGAAGAGGCGTGCCGCGAAGAGCAGCGGGACTGAGGC
>JACLAD010011520.1_pt1 | contig 12216 bp, 15 predicted proteins | sample 8027901 | NCBI WGS metagenome assembly JACLAD01 (sample SAMN15725071, study PRJNA655200) | protist metagenome | isolation source: fluorescence activated cell sorting (FACS) single amplified genomes of... | place: Spain: Blaines Bay Microbial Observatory, Mediterranean Sea | collected 2016-07-05
CAATCAAAATATCATTGCCGCCATATGATTCTAAAACGGTTTTTGCTGATACCAAGGCTCTCATCACGGCCTCAAAATCATATGTACCACATCTTTCAAACAAATCACGTAATTCGTCATTGCGGTCTTCGAAATCTGTGGCATCAAGAAGTTTGGCATAGTTGAAAATGTCATTACTCCATGCTCGTGAGAATCCGTTTCCGAGGAGAATTGAAGGTTTAGCTCCATCTTCGACAGTATCCATTGCTTCCTCGAACGAAATCATATCCACCTCACAACTTGCTTTTTGGCACAATAATTAAATGATGCGGTCCATTTGAGCCGCTATTTAGTTTTATCATAGTGAATTCAATCCAAATCTTTTACTAAGTCTGTGTGGTAAAGTCTTATAACCGTATGAATCATTGTTCACATGTCTAATACAGAAGCTTTAGGCACATTAATACAGATTAACGTTACTACTTTTACTAACTCTGGAAGTCGCGAATTCGCGACTTCACATTATCATGATCAGTGATAAACCTTTGAGGCTCTGTCAGAAGTAGCTTAAGGTGGTTCATTCTTTCCTGATAAGTATTCTCAAGTACGGACTTGAAACTTGCTCCGCGATCTAATCGGTATTTTTCCATTTTCTTTTTAAGTATTCGATGGTCAGAACCGTCGAGCAACGTTAAAGCTTTTCCGATACCAAACTGTTCTATAAGTGTATATACACGGTTTGGCATATTTACCAGAATGTTTGGATCGTAAAATATTAGGCCTTGAAAAGAGTATTTTTGCTTATCCATCTCAGCAACTTTGAACATTGACTTTGCCCCTCTAACCCTAGGCTTTTGTTGCTTTTCTATCCTGGTGTATTTTGTAAAACCGAGATATTGACCACCCTGTTCCTTCGCCTTGTCATACGCACTGATTGGACATCCAGTTTTATCACCATATCGATAGCCAGTTCTCGAATCATGCTCAAAAAATGGATAGTAGGAGGGAGAGTAGGCATAGTCAGTTATCACATGTCTAAATGGAACATTCGGGAGATCAAGCGCCGGTAATCAACTCGCGTTACATTGCCACTGAGCATCGAAAGTTGATAGCTGCAATGGCCTAGAAGATCCTGAATAAGCTGCAAGATCGTCGCAGCATTTCTGAGGCTGACTCTATTCGGATTAAAGAATATTTTTACTGGATTTTGAAGTTCATTCAATCCAAATAAGAATATACTCAGCGTAGAGCCATCAGAAAAGTTAGCATCCAATCTGCGCTTATACTTTTGCTGCCCAGCATCTTTACCATCTAAATGTTTTAACTTGAACCGGTAGTCAGCCGTCCTATACTTTTGCAAACTGTAAAACTTCCTTGCTTGCTCTTTTGATAATGGGATAGTTACAGAGATCATATCTATAGATAAAATCGCGTGTATCTCAGGTTTTTTAAATGCTTTAGACAATATAAACGAACTAGTTTCTATTATTTTATCATTAAAATTTTGATTCATAATAATCTCACTATTAAATTAGTACAGCGTTAATAATGAAATTATTATTAGTTGTTTTTTAATTGTGTTTTTATAGGTTTTTCAATGTTTTTTTATAATGATCCTTGTCAAATAATGTGATCTTTATCCCTCTTTTTTCCTTGTGTTTTTCTGGGTTGTTAGGTTTATCTTTTTTGTACTCTATTATATTATTTTTGTCCAAGGAGGTTAAAGACTCAGAAATTGCATTTGTACTAATTTTTTTTCTATTAGAAAATGTGGATACTTTATTAGCCAACACTTCTAAATTCGAATAAAAGTATTTTCCGCCTCTTCGTCTTGATTTTCCTCTTGTAGCTAAGTAAATGCCTACTTCCACATCGAGCTTTTTCAGTTTGAACACTGAATCATCTTTATTGTTACTAAAGTGCACTATGCATCTAAGCATTAGGCCTCTGCGCGTATTATGAAAATATAAACCTTTTGTCTTTGCCATGAACAATTTCCCTCCTATTTACTAGGAAAGTACCTAAAGCGATCGGGATATTCAACAGTTTATTCACGAATCATGTTCGTGATCCGCGAACGTTCGTGATTTGAGAATCTAGAAATAGAAAGGTTCGCAAAATGCGAAGCTCAAATAATTAATATTCAATTGCGCTATTATTAATAGCGTTGGAATTGTTTTGAGTGCCTATGTCTGATTTTGATTTTTTTAAAGATGAAAGTCCCATTAAAAATAATATGGTTATGGATTCGTCCCGTTTTTTTGAATGTAAAGAACAAATTAAGGAGTTGTCACCATTTGGAAGCAGGTCATGCCTGTATGAGGTTTTTATATGTAAAGGCTACGAAATCGAAAGTTATAAAACTATGGTAGCTTTTTTAAAAGAATTGCATCCGAGTTGTTGGAGTGCTTATAACAAATCTTTAGAGTCGGCAAGAACTGAAGTTTTACTTTGGGGTGATTCCGGCATAGGTAAGTTGGATGATAAAACAGCTTCCTTATTAAAAAGTATTAGGCACGATACAACAATATTTAATCGACTTGATAAAATGATGAAAATTAATGGAGGGGAGTGGAATTTTTATAATGTTTATCAAGCAATGTGCAAGGTATGTAACATAAGCGAAGCTAAAGAAAAGCAAAAGGCTTTAAGGAAAAAGAAAGAGGGGTTGAACAAAAAGGAAAGGGCGATTAAATATTTTGAAGCGTTATCTCCAGAAGATAAGCGAGAAGTTTTTAGGATTCTTATAAGAGATAAAACTCAACAAGAAATTTCAATTGGCCTTGATAAGTTAATTAGAACCAGAGCGAGAATGGTTGCGATAATGAATATTTGTCATGACGCTTTAGAACAGCATTATCAATATATTTTGGATCCAACTATCTGTAATGAAGATGTTTTTCGATTTTTTGGATATATAGATGACATATGATGAAATTTTTGAATATGAACGGGAAAAGTTAAAAACTCTCTGTGATGTGGATAGTGTTCCCGCTAAGTATATGAATTTGGATGGCGACGCGAAAAGAGCGAGATTTAGAGCTATCGATAAAGGAGCGGTTGAGGAACGAAAGACGCTTTATCTATCAGTTGCCTTTGGCTGGTATGCAGAGTTGGGCTTTGGTAGCAGCAAAGAGTTGTTTAATTCAGACTTGATAACCAGCAAGTGTACGGCAGAGTGTTACAAACAGGTAAACAGAGCAAAAGTAGAGCTTATTGTACACAATGGCAATTTTGAGGAAGTTGGCAAAATGCCATCGTCTCATTTAGATGCTTTCTTAAGAATATCTAGTGATAGCCGTACGGATGAAGAATACAGGGTAAGGGTTAAGGCCGTATATGATGACCTGTATATTAAAAAGGTAGAAGGAGATGACCTTACTGCTATTCGCATACTGGACTACATTCGTGAAAAGTATGAAGGTAACTCTCAAAAAGAGGCCAGAAAAAAGCGAACAATTGAGAGCAGTGCGTCAACCGCGCCAAAAGATGAGGATTTTAGTGATTTTAACTTCGATGAAGATGATGCGGGCTCTAAGTCTAATTCCGATGACAATGCAGAAAATGAATCTTCATGCAGCCATCAGCAATTGCCATCGTCAGGTACTTTAGTAAAGTTTCCATCAAATTCTAGTGATGATTTAACAGAAGAAGAAATGGACCTCTACTTGCGCAGTCTTGCAGAATGGTTGAATGATGAAGGAAAAATTTCACTTACCAGAAATTTGATTGCGGAAATTTTGGAAAGTAAGAAGCGATCACTAAGGTTTCTATTGCGTAATTACAAATCTAACGTTGGTGTTAGCCAATATAAAAAGTGTTTAAAAAGGGCGATGAAACCCAAGGTACGGAGGAGAGTAGGATCAGTATCATAAAAAACCTTTTTGCAGTCGCGAATTCGCGACTGCAATTATGTATATTAAGTCGGTACAAAACAGCCGTTTTCCTGCCTTAAATCCTCTGTTAGTTTGTAAATAGCTTATTCAAGCAAATCCCACATTTTTATCAAAATTCACATAAATTCGGAGCAATTCAATGGATGCAGCATGTCCTTACACGCTGTATATGGGGCGTCTTGCGCCTAATAGTCAGCGTTCCATTGCCTCTCAGCTAAACAGTATTGCAGCCATGCTTGATTGGCCTGTACATGAACGGCAAGAAAGGTTTCATCATATTGACTATCAACAGGCCAGCCATATCAAGGCGATGTTGTTATCAAAAGGCTGGTCAGCTCGCTCAATTAACCGTGCCATGACAGCCATTCGCAATATCGTCAAAGTGGCCGTCATGACTGGCATTGCACCGGAAGCACAGGTAATACAACTGCAAGCTATCACAAAGGTTAAACACGGTAGCCACAAAGGCACACCGTTAACCGCTCAGCAGGTCAATAAACTACTAAAACACCTGAATGCTGATAAGTCTGCTACCGGCAAACGTAACGCGGCGATAGTGACTACTTTACTTGGTTCAGGATTGCGCCGAAGTGAATTGGTGGCACTTAGATACAGTGACTTTTCACTGGAGGGGAACACGCTACATATCGAAAAAGGCAAAGGGAATAAAAGCAGGACGGTATACCTACCTGATTGGACTGCAAAAGGTTTGCTGGATTGGCTAAAGATACGCGGGGATGGTGATGGTTATCTTTTTGTGCGTATTGTGCGTGGTGGTCATATTCAGCATGACAGCAAATTATCGTCGAGCTTTATCTATTCGCTAATCCGTAAATCACTTGCCGCCATTGGTGTAGAAGGTGTGTCACCACATGATTTGCGCCGAACTTTTATCACACGGTTACTGGAGCAGAATGTCGATTTAAATACGGTTCGCCAAATGGCAGGTCATGCGGATATTGCGACCACTATTATGTATGACAAGCGCGACCAACAAGTGATGCAAAAGGCAGCGTCACAACTCAGCTATAAGCAGAAGTGAGGCATCGTATGTTGAAACGGCAATTAAACAATCCTCACTTGTTGCAATATCTGACCTGCCAGTGGGTTAAGCGGCTTTTAGGTTATGTAGTGAGTATCGATGTCGACTTTATCAATCCAGAGGTCTTAACCTATTTACGAGGACAACCAACGTCCATATCTGCATCGAAACTTACTAAAAAGGCACTTATTGCCTTGTTAAGCATTGACGACCGGCATCCAAAAACAACCAAGGTATTTTTAGATAACTGCACCTTTATCCGTAAGTTGCTCAACTTGCCGAGAGGAGCAGACAAACTGATTCAGTTTGCATTGCTATGTCAGGCAAACCCGTGGTTTCAAAGTGTGGTGAACATGCTGGATATCCAAGACAGCTACACCGGATTAAACAGCATATTGTTGGATATGACTGGCCTCAAGATATCCGAATTCAGTGCTATTGCTGAAAGTTTATTGCAGTTTGGTTTGCTGAATGACAAAGACTTCGGTGTTATCGATGGCAGTGAATTACCGCAACCAATGTTGCTTAACCTGCTTACAAACAAATTGCATTCGAGAGAGCAGTTAATCGAACCATTATTGCAACCCAGTGATAAGGCGCAGTTTGCACTCGGTGACTTTCCTCAGGTGAACACCGCACTACTAGGTGATTACCTGTCATCGGCAATGAGGAAAGCACAGGTCGGCACCAGCGTCTTGCTTCATGGTATATCAGGCTCTGGTAAAACCGAGCTGGCACGAAGCTTAGCCAAGTATTGTAACTGTACGCTCTATGAGGTCCGCTCGACAGGCATGGTAAAGCAAAATCCTGATGAAGCATTGGAATCACGCTATCCCTGTAAAGACAGGCTACGGCATTTATCGTTACTCAATGCCTTACTCAGCGCACCGAGTAATGCGGTGCTATTGATTGATGAATGTGAACATCTCTTTGAGTTAGCTGATAATCACTACAGCAAGGAGTACTTGCAGCGGTTTATCGAGCAAAATGCCATACCGTGTATCTGGATCACCAACCATGTGCAGTGTTTGGAGCCAAGTTTCATTCGCCGGTTTAAGTTGGTTGCTGAGGTGCCATCACCTAGGCCGGAAGATATTCAGCATGTATGCAAGCGTCATTTTAAAGGCTTAGGACTATCAGAACGCTTTAAGCGCAATATCACGCGTATCGACAACGTTTCACCGGCACTGATAGCAAATGCAACACATGTCGCGAAAACACTGAATGTAGCGCGTACAGATGCTGAGAATACGATACATGACGTTATTGAAAGCACATTGCAGGCGTCAGGACTGTGGGACAGCAAAGCTCAGTATCAAGGCGAGTTAGACTTTGATGCGTCACTGCTGAACTTAAAGCAACCCGCAAGTTATCTGGATGAAGTCAGTTTCGCACTAAAGCACAACAAACCTGTTCGCGTATTGTTATCTGGGCCACCCGGCACCGGTAAAACCGCCTTTGCGCATTACCTCACAGAAACCAATCAGCGCGACCTTATTCGTGTGAAGTGTTCCGATGTACTCAGCAAATGGGTAGGCGAAAGCGAACAGAACGTAGCAGAACTCTTTCACCGCGCACACGTTGAAGAAAAGGTCATTTTGCTTGATGAGGTCGATAGCCTATTGGTCAGCCGAGAGACATTAACAGCACACCATGAACTGCAACTGGTTAACGAATTTCTGACGCAAATTGAGTGTTTTACGCATCCGCTTTTTGCAGCTACCAACTTTGATAGCCGGTTAGATAAAGCAGTAATTCGGCGCTTCGATTTTAAGCTTGAATGTACTTACCTGAAACCGGAACAAGTCTGTGCCTTATACCGGCAAGTACTTGGTATCAAACGGTTGAATTTGGAAGAGCAGCAACGCTTATCCACATTAAAATATCTAACGCCAGGTGACTTCGCCATACTGGCAAGGCGCAAACAATTTAGACCAAAACAGAACCACCGACTCTCTGCTATCACGATGTTGGCAGAGGAAAACCAACGTAAACAACCACAAACCCCAATGGGCTTTATCCGCCCTCACTAACCTAAAAGGTAAACATTATGACTACATCTGTATTGAGTACGCTCAAGGTCATCGCTCGTCCTAAAATTGAGCCTAAACCTCCGGTCATCGGTAAACGCATGAAGCTAATTGAAAAGCTGGAACAGCAACAAGAGCTGGCTACCTGCATGATAGAAAAGCGTCCGTTTGAGGCGTACCGCGAAAAGATGGTGAAAGACCCTGTTACCGGCGAGCGCAAAAAGCAACGCCGCCAAGTTACCGTTAGGCCGTGGTATTACGACAGCGACGGCCACTATTATCTTGAAATAAAGGTGAACAACAAATCCATTGAATTGCAAAAGGATAAGCATGCCATTGATGTTGGTGACAAAGCCAAGTTACCAGAGCTCATCGACACCATCATCAAGGCTACCGAGAAAGGTGAACTGGATACCTTTTTACTGGCACCACCGGCAGCAAAGAAAGCTCCAACTAAACCAGATGCGAGCAAAAAGGCATAAGTAAACCAGGTCTGTGGCGTGACCTTATCCATGTTCACAGACCTGCCGTTAGTAACCTGTAAGTGCCTCAACCAGCGAGATGCAAAGCAACTTTATTCGTTTCTTCTATCGCCGCTAGGTTAACGTCGATATCAATGTTTTGATTGTTGATGTCAGCCAGCATCTTGTTTTGCCAATAGTGCAATACCTCATCCACAGACTTGGGCTCTTCGCAATGGTGCACAATGAGTGTTGAGCCTAGGCAACTACCGCTACCGACATAGGCCCAGACAGAACGCTCCTGTTTGGTTTCTCTAATGCAATAGAGTTTATCAATCAGGTGAGTTGAGCCTTCGGCTGCGCGGGTGTGGAGGAGGAAAATATCGCTAATGCCATCCTCAAGGTCTGGAAATTGAAAAACCAGTTCCATGTGTTTGGCATCATCCGCGCATTCTTGCCGGAATAGTGCAGACAGAAACTGCGTAAAGCGGCTATCAAGTGGCGTAGTGATATTTGAGAAGCTTAGTTGAAGTGACATACGAGAGTTCCTTATATGTGTATGTCATTAAATTAGTATTTTCAGCAGGATAAGTACTTACAGGTCTTTTCTCACAATCCATTAAAAAGACCAATATCATGAACATTCAATATAAAGAACTGGCACTGCCGGTATCCAAACGATTCAGCAATGCCATTGCCGAATTGTTAACTCAACACCAAATAACTGGCGATAGTATTACCATCAACTTTCGTGATCCGAACTACTCAGCTGAAAGCGGTGGATTTCATCCCGTCGAAATGCGACTAGAGAAGTACGGCGATACTTGGCAATTCTGCTATATCACCGACTTTACCTACGTAGGCATTGGTCCATTTGCAGAACTGGCAAAAGATCTCGATTTTGATTTTCAGGCAGGTGTATTTCAAAACCTTCATGGCCTGTTTCCAATAGAAGTTGCACTGGATATTTACCAGATATGGGAGGGGAACTTTCTGCATTACTGGCAAGCGTTAAACGTTTTTACCATTCAAATTTCCAGCAACTAAACATCCCAAATCAAAAACTGTAAAGCGTAATTATGAATTACCGCCATTATTTACAGGAGATTAAAATGGCTAGAGACATGTTATCCACTTCCCAATCAAAGGTACATTCTAAACGCCGATACTATGTTGTTTTCGAAGGCTGGAAACCTGGGATTTACTACGAGTGGAAAGAGGTAATTACGCAAATTAAAAAATATCCCTGCGCGATGCAGAGCAAGTTCCCCAGCAAAACTGAAGCGGAGGAAGCGTTTGATGATTATCAACGGCGGCAATCCAAACCAAAAACAAAGCGGCGATCTAAAGCCGTAGTTGAGCTACCACCTTGGGATCTTGACTAAGGCGTTGCAATCTTGGGGCGATAGAAGATCCCATTTGTCGCCCCTTTACCTTTCAACTTAGTCATTTCAAATATGGCTGACAGGCCAGCAACTACGCCGGTTACTTTGGCAGAACCATAAGTACGAGGATCAAAGTCCGGTTTTGTGCGTTTTAAGAAGCTTCCTGCCGGACCAACGTTAACCCAACCATCATCGTTCTGATACAGTTCCCATGCTTTCAATAAAACTGGGATCAGTTCTTCTGCGCCATTGGTGGATATCGTATTATCCGCCTTTGGTGTATCACTATTTGATACCGGCTCAGCACCTAAGTTTTCGGTGAAGATGAAATCATCACAGGCATTTCGAAACGATACGGGTGTTTTCTTCTCTCCTACGCCAAACACAAACTTTTCAGACTCTCTTAACCGTGAGGCAAGCTTGGTAAAGTCACTGTCACTGGAAACCAATGCAAAGGCATCAATACGGTCGGAATACAGTAGGTCCATGGCATCAATTATCATCGATGCATCGGTGGAGTTTTTACCGGTGGTATATGCGAACTGTTGGATAGGTTGGATCGCCAGTTCATTGAGCGGCTTCTTCCAGTTCTTCAAGGTGTCGGCAGACCAATCACCGTAAGCCCGTTTAATCAGCACATGGCCATGCGCTGAAATCTCATCCAATATGGGCGATAGCTTGGCTAACTGTGCGTTATCCGCATCAATCAGTACAGCCACCTTTTTATGAACATCCAGGTCTTTCATCTCTATCCTTACTTATTCTGTGTAACGGCATTTCGGAAAGTTTGAACACTCCAAAAACGTATTACCAGCATTAGGGCCGCGTTTCGCCGTTCTTTCTACTAACTCACCAGAACATTTTGGGCATACCTTATGTTTTTCAATAGTAACCTGAGGTGAAACCTGCACATCGTTTACCAGTGCCAATAGTTTTGGACCATCAATCAGCTCGATAGGTTTGCCTGCCGCAAAGTCGACTGCTTGCTGAGTAAAGGTGCCGGAACTGATGATGATAAAGTGGTTAGCCTGATGTGCAGTCAGCACACCAAACATTTCCCGTACCACATTCACGCCAACCTTTTGCGTTTTCCACTGTTTGCATTGCACCAAGGTAAGCTGGTCATCTTTTCGAAGCTCTAAATCAATGCCACCGTCTGCTCCGAAACCACCTTCAGTTACTCGGTATCCCTGCCTGCGATAGGCTTCGGCCACCAACTCTTCAAAGTTACGCCAGTGCAAAGCACGCACGGTTTGAATATTACGCTGGCTATCCAGTTGTTTGGCCTTACGGCGAGCATTTAAAAACGCGAAGGGGGCGGCAAGCAATATAATGCCAGCTATATAAGGGGCAGGGGTCACAAAGGCTTTAAACACCATGGCGGTGATTTGGTTATCGGTTTGAATGGATGGCAACACATACGCCATCATCACATAGGCCGTGGCGGATACTAGTACCGACACCCACCATGGTAACTCTACCAGTAGGTTAATAAAGGTGGTTTTGTTTCTTGGCATTCACAAACATCCTTGTGTTAACTACCTAGAGTGTACTCTCTTGCTACAAAGAATAGGGTATATATCTCTATCGTGTAGTATTAAGCTAAAGCATCCCACTGCAACGAAAAATAAAGCATGTTGCACTAAGCAAGGAGGCGATAAATGGACGTGTATATTGGCATTGATGTGGCCTGCGCCAAGGATAAATATCTGCCGCTAGTCATGTGTTACTGGGAAAGCGAACGGTTAATACCACTGCCTCTAGCCAGCTCTCCTATCAAACCACCAAAATGTAGCGGGTTAGAATCGGAAGGTGAAACTGAACGAAAGGCCGAATTTAAACGGAAGTTTATGTAAGCAGCTTAATGCATACACTTTACAACCATATCAAAATGAACCACACTAGACTAAAGTGTAGTAAAGACAGCAGGGATGATGCTCGAATCCATTAGTTTTGCTCAAAAACAACGACTCGCCTATATCGACTTTTGCCTATTGTTCAAAGGCTCGATTTACCGCCAGGACTTAATCAATCGTTTTCAGGTAGGCCTCTCGGCGGGGTCGCGTGATTTCAGTATTTATAAAGAACTTGCGCCAAACAACCTTTCCTATGACTCACGGGAAAAGCGATATTTTCAAACACCCGAGTTTAAACCGGTATTTGAGCATGATGCCAGCCGCACGCTAACCAAGCTTGCTAACAACATTTCCGATGGGTTTGATGCCATTGGTGATATCCATTTTCCCGTAGAAGCGCCATCCAGTTTAAACATTCCCGATATTTTTATAGTGGCAAGGCTGGTTCAAGCCATCCTCAATAATAAAGCCGTAAGTGTTATTTATACTTCACTCTCAAGTGGCTCTGGAGCCAGAGAATTAGTACCACATTCCATTGTGGATAATGGCCTTCGTTGGCATGTACGAGCCTATGATCGTAAAAGCCAGAGTTTCCGAGACTTCGTGTTAACTCGGATAAGCAAGGTAACGATAAAAGAATCCTCAACAGCAGAAGAAAGCGAAGAAGCCGATACCGAATGGCAACGCCTTATCCCGCTGCAACTCGTACCACACCCAAAGAATGTTGAGTTCCCCACCGCAATTGAAATGGATTACGGTATGGACAACCAACAACTACTCATTGAGGTGAGAGCAGCTATGGCCGGTTACCTCTTAAGGCGTTGGAATGTGGATTGCACCGAACGTGGAACGCTAAAAGGTGCGGAATATCAGTTGTGGCTTCAAAATAGGTTTACGCTGAATAACGTTCAGAACTTGGCAATCGCACCGGGATACAAGGACGTATTATGAGTATTGTTGATAAGTCTAAACCTGATGTACTCAGGGTAACAGAATATGTTTTAGAAAAAGGTAAGCGTAAAGAGCAATTTAGTGTCTGTGAGGCAGCTAAAACATCAGAACTTAATGGTATTGATGAGTATCGTATCTCTGAAATTTTACGTGATATTTGCCTGCAACCAAACGGTCCAAACAGCCTTGATTTGCATACGACCATCGATAACACAAATATGCATAACCTTCCTGCACATTGGCAACTTAATTCCAATAGTTACTTTAACTACCTGTCTTATCTCGCACTCTTGCGAACTGAGGAGGGAACAGCGTTAGCGAATGAATCTTTAAAGCAATCCCGTAAGTCTAACTATATTAGTTCAGTGGCATTAGTTATCGCGGTCTTAGCTTTTGTCGCTGATACAATAAAAGAGTTCTTCAAATGATAGGAAGAGTAATAATAGGAAAAATTGGGGCTGTGATGTTAGCACCTGGGTATCAGCTATGATCCTGCATTGCACAAAAAAACTTTACGCCAAACTTCCCGAGAAGGTGAAAGCTGCAGAGCAACCTGCAACTGCTATAGGCATTCAGGCACAGTGGCTCAACTGGCATGCAAACCTCATTACTATTC
>JACLAD010017346.1_pt1 | contig 12210 bp, 12 predicted proteins | sample 8027901 | NCBI WGS metagenome assembly JACLAD01 (sample SAMN15725071, study PRJNA655200) | protist metagenome | isolation source: fluorescence activated cell sorting (FACS) single amplified genomes of... | place: Spain: Blaines Bay Microbial Observatory, Mediterranean Sea | collected 2016-07-05
GATACCATCATGTGTTGAATGGTGTGTTGAAGTGTTATCAAAACAAGAAAAGAAATCGATCGATAGTACCGCTCGTAAATTCGTAAAGTTTAAAGATTTTTGCAATAAGGTAATATCCTTTAATATGGATATGCATTCAAGCGAATGGGAAACAAATTATAGGGATAGTAAACAATTTAAGCATATTTTATCAAGCAAACAAAACAAAACGGCGTTTAATGCTCTTCATGTTCGTGAAACACAAAAACAATCTGCAGCTACTACGTTGCGGACAAATATGCTTATAAGAACATTCAATCAAATATTAGCTGACGTAAATAATAATATTTTGCCATGGGGTGTTATTAGTTTTGATACGTAAGTATATGCCAAGAATATATATATATATACCTTCTAGATAAATATACATGTTGCAAATTATCATTATTTTGATATTGTTATTGATGTATTTTGAAATCACTATGTGAAAAATAAAAATAACTAACCTGGATGCTCAATTTACGATATATATGTATGTGTGTGTGTGTATGTGTTTGTGTGTCATATATATAGATTAACACCAGATCAACTTCAAAATACTACTAGCGATACCAATAATAGCATCAGTGACGAAAAGAATGATAATAATAAACGACAACTAATTGATAATATAAAAGATAAGAAGAAGCCACATCGGAAGTTTTTATTAATATTACCTGGTATCATATGGGATTGCCATACTGTTGAAGTAGAAGAAGATTTAAAGAATAAATTATCGTCAAAGGAAGAAAAATAAGAGAGACGATCTTGAAGACAGTGACGATCCAATCAACGAACAACAACCATTTTTTTTTAAATATATAATAGAAATATTATATAAAAATATACGTGGCAAGGGTGTGAAAAAGAAGCATTTTTTTTTAGATATATACAAAGATTAAAAATATAAATATCATATTAGTACGTGGCATAGGGTGTGGTAAAGACGAGGGAGCGACCACCACGGGAGATAGTGTCACATGTGGTGTGTACATTTTTAAAAATATACAAAATAAAAATACGTACACACATCATCATTATTATAAAAACATTATCATACAAATAACATGGTTGCAAAAACTAATATATATTTAATTTTTAGGCACACGCGTTAATTTAAAAGTGTTCGACGAGCGTGTACGTTCAGCAGATTTTAATGGAACATGGAACATGAAAGTAAAACTGGAGACTGGAGAGTTTTTTATATTTAAAAATAATTAATCATATTTTTAAAAAATGTTTTTTATGACATTTTTTAAAAAAAATATGTGATTATGTATGTTGTGGGTGGCCGGAGTAAAAATTATTTTTATTTGTACGAGTAAGTTTTACGTTCCGTTAATTATAGATTCGTGTGTCTTTTTATCTTTGCTTTCATAAACATTTACAATACGAAGCGTATACATAACACGCGTGTCTCTAAAAAAAAATGATATATTTTTAAATATTAAAAATGTTTACACAAATATATTTTTTATATAAAAAACACTAAGATGTATCTTGGAGATATATGTATACAATAGCGTACATGTCTTGATGATATATCTATCATGTTGTAGTACATATGTCCATCATCAACATATATGTTATGCAACGTGATTTTGATCTAATATGTCAAAACACATACACAACACACACACACACACCAATGTATGAAGTATATATATCTACTATGTGATATTTTTCCTTACAGATGTCATATTAATTATTTTCACGTCATAAAACCATACGATATATATATGTATATATACAATCGTGTATATATAGATATACAATCTTCATTCCCTTCTCACTACAGCTATCAAACATTCCTTATATAATATTTTTTATACTAAAATATTTTCATTTTATTTTATATATATATATATTATTTTTTTTAAATATGCATGTATATTATATATTAATAATTAAAGTGCTTGACTGTCTTTCTTAGCGCGAAGACGTGCAATTGCGGTACGGATAGTAACAGCAGCTGGGTTACTTAATTGGTATGCGCCACCTGCAATCTTAGCTTTACATTTGGTACATTTCCAAATACCTACCACTTCTCTTTTAACAGCTATACTTCCGCAAAATACGCAATTAAATTTACTGTGTTGTGAAACTTCGATTTTTTTAATGACTTTACGTAATGAACTACCATAACGTGTACCATATTTACCGGTGATACCAACTTTCTTTGTTCTTCTACCCATGTTTTATTATATTACTATATTTAAAAAAAAAAATGCAAATGTGACTTCTTGATTTGTTTTTTAATTTTCTTTACTATTCTTTATATCACTTGTTGTTGATCCTTCACACCTTCTACTAATCTATCCTTTTTATTCATTCGTTTTTTGTGTGTTGAAATATTTGTTTTATTGATTTTTTATGAGGTGGAAGTTGATAGGCATGCAGGCTTGGCAGTATACAACTTAAATCATCAAAAAACCTCCTCCTTTTTTTCATTCAATACAAGAAAAAAATAAAAACTTCATTTCTATCGTATTTGTACTTGTTAGTATATTAAATGTGTTTCTAGTATTGTAAATAACACTGCACACTATTGGAAAATGGTATATGTGCGCGTTTGTACTGTTTGTTGTTGAGTGGCCTAGGACGGCCATTAAAAATAGTATAGACACAGCAGCCCGAATCAAAATAAAGAAGTACATGTACATAGCATTACCATTTAATACAGGCACACAGCAGGATCAATGAGATTTCCTTTGGGGTACATCGTACATAGCATTATACCATTTAATACAGGCACACAGCAGGATCAATGCGGCCCAAAAATCAGTAGGGACACAGCAGTTAGAATAGATTCTTTACACAATGCTGTGTTTTGGTAAAGTGGTATCAATGCTGTGTCAGTGGTATTAGGGGTAAGGCCACAGCAGGCAATATGGCAGTACGAGTAACAATTAGATATATGGATGCTATTTCCTTGTAAATGAGAAGGATTATTAGTATACATTTCAAAATGGCAGTTAATTTAAGTACTAATTTAGTATACTAATTTATGTATATCTGATAGGGAGGTATTGGATATTACAAAAATTCCAAAAACAGCCAATAGTTATTTTGATGAATAAACTAAGAATATCCGATTTTTTGTAATATCCAATATCTCGCTATCAAATATGCATAATTTAGTATACTAAATTAGTACTTAAATTAACTTTCTCATTTACAGAACTATACTATATGCTATTTACATTATAAATGTTATTAAAAATAACTATATATATGGCAAATTATTCCGTTGGCTCGGAAGTACTGTCATCATCTTGTATAGCAGCATAGCAGCACAGGTAATAACATCTCAATCATGATACTTGCATCGCTTCTTTTGCATTTTGCACGCTTTTTTTCTGTGTTTCTGTGGCTGGCAACGCTGTGCAACAAGCAACAAACAAATTAACAAATTGCATGGAAGATGGAAGATGGAAACGAATTGCAAATACAACACATGTAATAATATATCCGCAGTACGTATATACATCGATATCGATCATCCATCCACCCATCTAAACAAACAAAGAGACACACAGTCATACAAAAGAACAAAGCCAATTTCCGTTTGCCAAAACTGCATGCGAGGGTAATTATCCTATTTGTGGGGGTGTAACGTCAAATTGCAGTGGCAGTAACGAGTATTGCACTGGAACGTCAGGGTACAAGTCATTACAATCTAATTGTAATGCTAATGAACGTGCGTATAAGCTTACGGGAAACAGTTCCATGATGAAATTTTGGGAAATGAAAAAACAATTGGAGGATGTAATTGATACAAATATAAATGGCACGAAACTTGAGGAAACACAATATTGGCCAAATTTATGGCTGAACAAAAACTCGTATGGCTTTGATAGAGCTGGAGATCCTTTGACGGTAAATAAAAAATTTACAGCATTGAATTGCGTGCTGGCTTGTAGACAATTGAACAATAAAGAATGGTTAAAACAGAGAGATAAATCATCTCTTGCTAGTTACGGAAAAGGATACACCGGTACGCTACGAAACCGGGATAATAAATGTTTTTGTTCTAGGTTTGACTGCAATACGAAAGATATGAGTGACAGGGGAAATTACACAACTTATAATATTAAGTATCGTGTAGTCTATGAACGGTTGTTCGTTGCAACAGGGTTAGGAGAAGAAGGGCTAAATCAGAGAGGCTATAGGCTAAGACCTTTTCTTGTTATCGAAGAAGGGTTATGGGATAGCCGCACTGAAATGGCAGAGGGACTTCATGCTAACGATAATGCCATTGCCATTGATGGCCCAGACTGGGAAACGGTCCTTGCAAAAGAAAGGCAGTAGTGAAAGATACAAAAGCTAAAAAGGAATTAGGGCGAGAGATAGAAGGGGGGATAGATGTGAAATATATGTACATGTACATAAATGTATAATATTCGTATCTTGTTCTGACAAGCAGTGTATGATTTGAGTAAGAGAACGTTTTATATAAGAGAGAGTTTCCCCGAAAATAATGAAAGTCGGTATATGTGTAAATTTAATTTTTAAAAAACGGGGTATAAAATGTGGTACACACTTAAAATCTCTCCACCATTCTCTACTACGAACGTACACTTTTATTAATCCCCACCACCACACCAAAAAAAACAATTAAGCCGTTAAGCCGGCCTCTCTTGAACTTTTGTTGAGATCGTATATCAAAATGTTCTTTCTCTCTAATACTTTGCCTTGGAGATGACCCATTGAATACCAGTCATAGGATCTTTACTAGTATCCTCTTTACCTCTTCGTAATACACCATCTTTTTCCAATTTCAACACAACTAACATAGTATTTCGACTTGCTGGTGGAATTAAATGAGATGGTGTATCTACATAAATCAATTTTGTAATTTCATAACAATTTAATCCATCTTTTGGACCATTCATTACTGTTTGTTGAACTTGTGCAATACGTGTTTCCCTATGTTTAATATATTCTGTAAATTTATCAATACCATTATTAACTAATGGTCCATGTGATGTATATAATTGGACAACATTATCTTTCACTGCTGCATCTTTCATTTTATTTAATGAATTCATATATTCATATAAATCACGAAAAACACTTGTACCAACACCTAATACATTATCCCCTGTAAACATACCACCAGCACCACGATGTAATAATGCTACATGATCATTTGCATGTCCAGGTCTATATATATATACATATACATATAGATTTTATTGTTGTTAATGATAAGTAAAGTGTTAGTTTTTATTATCATATGTATATATACATATCAGAAAAAAATTATACATACGTATGAAATGCTTGTAACGATGCACCTTCTGTGCTAATAATTTCACCATCACGTATTGGTTTAAATTGATCTTTTGCCCATATTTTATATGGATTACGTGCACCTTCCCCACCAAATAATGTTTCATCTTGTATTGGCATAAATTTACGTACAGGTATATCTTCACCAAATTGTTTCACAACTGATGGTACACCACCTAAATGATCATAATGCCAATGGGTAACAATAATTTCTTGTAAACCGGTTGCACCTTGTATGTACGTTTTATTTGTATATATAAAATTGTTAATGCTTTTTTTTATTTTTCTTTTTTTTTTTTAAATATATGTATTATTATATATATATTATATAATTATATAACTTACCAATATTTTTCAATGCTTGTTTTAAATTACCAATATATGCAGGTTGTCCTTCACCAGTATCAATTAATATTCGTTTCTCACCAGTTCCAACTAAATATGTATTTGTACCTGTCAAACTAAATGGCCCTGGGTTCATTCCTAATACAGCATAGACACTATCCGAAACCTTTTGCAACGGTGGTACATTTGGCAATACTTGTTTACCATCTTTAAAATGCGACGTAAGTTTATCTGACATAATTAATTCTTCAATTTGTATATTATATTATATTTATATCTATATATATAGAGAGAGAGAGATGGCTTATATCCTTTCTATATATTATAATACGATCAAAATTATGATATATTATATATGTTGATATTTCCTCTTCTTTGTAACTATAATTTATTATATACGTATGATTCTCTCTACCTGGTACCCGCTATATCCTCCTAATGTTATAATGGAATATGTACATATACAATCGGATGATATATATTATTTTTATTATGAAGAATGATGAACGGGAGATGATTTTATTAAGTACAACTAAAATATACATTTAACATATACACAATGTGTATTATATCAGTATACGAAAAAACACACCTATCAATTTCCACGTCAAAAATAAATAATTATTAAAAAATGAATAAAAATATTTAAAAGAAAAAGGATTCGACTGAGAATAGATAAGATATACTTATATAATATATAATGGGAATATCATTATTACAATGCTATGTAACTGTATATCCAACAATACAATGCTATTTACCCTATAGGGGTGCAAAATATTCATATATGGATATAAGATAGACATACCATTGTATATATTTGATAGATATATTACAGGTATTTAGTATAGCCATAAGTACGAAGTGATTCACGGCAAGAACCAAAAATTGGAATGCAGGAGATTTTCGCAACTTTCGTGTTGTAGCCAAAAACCATAAATCAATATATCTTAAAATTTATGTTATAAGCATCAAATTGCGAAAATGGACTGATAAAATTAATGACAGTAGCCAATGGTATGTACCTAGTAAATAACTATAATACTATTACAATGCTATGTAGTGTACTATAGCAGGTGAATACTGTGGACCACAATGTATCTATATATTATTCTGATGCTATTCCTATGTTCCCACAGTGCTATCCCATGCTAAATGTTAAAACAATGTGGCCCAACAATGCTATTCCTATGTATATCCACTTTTTGGGAACAACTCTGTACCGTCCACCCAAACGACTCAAGATATTATTCGCAAAAAAAAACACATTTTAACTTATTTCTGTTGTATACTACCAAGCCTACATGCCTATCAATTTCACTACATAAAAAACACATAAAAAATAGAGTTTTTTTTATTTATTCAAGCACAAAAACGAATTAATAAATATTAGATATCATAGAAAAGGTGTGATGGGGGTGTGATGTATATAGACCGACAAGTGAAAAACAAAAGTAGATAGAAACAACGAAGAACTTATACGTATAATTATTTTTTCGATCACCTTTTTGTTTTGTTGTGTTTTTGTATTTGTTTTTTTCACAATATAATATCATTATTATTATATTATTAAAATTGTAACAGAATACTACAAAACATAATTTAGTATATTTATTGTAGGATAAAACCATTTAACAGTATACCCCCCCACACACACACAAAAAGTATCATTATTTTATACACATATATAATCAAACATGTCGTTGCGTGAAGATATGGTAGAAAATGGTGTTGCATTTTGGAAACATGATCGTGTAAAAGATACACCATTTAATGAACGTATATCATTTTTACGACAAAAAGGATTAACACAAGAGGAAATAGATGAAGTCAAACGACGTAGTATTGAAAGTGAACAACCAGGTGCAGATCCAGGAATGTATCGACAACCACCACCACAACAAAATTATAATAATAATAATAATAATAATTACAGCAATCAAGGTGGTGGTGGATATAATAACGGTGGTGGTGGTGGTGGGTATAACAACAACAACAACAACAATATGCCACCACCACAAATGCCATATCCACCAATACAATATGTATCACCACCACCACGTAGTGTTGGTTTTTTCGAAAGAATCTATAACATGTTAGCACCTATTGTAACTATTGGTGCATTAGGTTATGGTGGTTTATATTTGTATCAACGTATGTATGGTCCACCCCAATCGATGTATCAAAATGGTGGTGGTGGTGGTGCAAATGGTTTATTTTCCCCATTTCAACAAAACAATCCAATGGGTACACAACCTGGCACACCTGTTACACCACACGGATCTGTTGCACCCACTACACCTGGACAAACACCAGGTGGACAAACTCCTGGTAATGCATTGCAAAACGGTGGTGTAAATACACCAAATAATAATACGAATGGAAACAATAATACAAACAATTCATCCCTTTTAAATGATACGCCATGGACTACAAGTAAATCGAGTGCACCTGAAATTACTAATTTAAGAGCTGAGATGAAAAGCATGACAGAAAATTTTGAAAGTCAATCAAAACAATTACGCGATGCAATTGCTACGTTAAATGAAATTGTTCAAACGCAAACAGCACAAAGTGCAAATAATACATCGATGGGTTTATTATTAGCAAACCATGCTGCAAATCAATCCGCACAAGAACGTGATATTAAAAAAGAATTAAGTCAAATTAAAGTTATCTTAGCAACTGGATTAACACCAAATGGTAAAGCTGGGGAAGGTACGCCAGCGAATAGTGGCGGTGCAAATGCATTTGCTGATATTTTAAAAGCAGCGGAAGAGGAAGATGCAAAAAAGAAAGAACAAGAGGAAAAAGAACGTAAAGAGAAAGAATTAGATGAGAAAAAAGAGGAAGATATGACGGATGAGGAAAAGGAAATGAAGAAAAAACGTGATAAAGAAAAGCGAGAGAAGAAAATAAAAGAAGAAGTCGAGAAAAGGAAGAAAAACATCGATGGCGCCTTTGAAAAGATGATGAATGACAATGATGATGCAACGAAGAAAAGTGCACATGGTATGTTATCCATGATTTTGAAAAATTTAAAGGAACAACCTGATGTACCACGTTATCGACGTGTGAAAAAAGACAATCCAAACTTTAAAAAAATGGTAGTGCCATTGAAAGGTCATGAAGAATTTTTAGTATCCATGGGATTTACATCACGTGGTAATTATTTTGAATTTAGTTTAATACCAAAATCACATGAGAAAAATGAAGAAGAAATGGAAGATGCTAAGACGATTGCAAAAGAAGTATTGGAATATGCAGTGGAACAAGTTGGTAATTTGAAAGAAGCACCAAAAGTGGAAGCAGCACCAGTACAACAACAACAACAACAACAACCACCAGCACAAGTAGTAGCACCAGTACAACAACAACAGCAACAAGTAGTACCAGTGCAACAACAGCAGCAACAAGTTGTGCCAGTGCAACAAGCTCCTGTACAACAACAAGTAGTAACTCAACCACCCCCTGTAAAAGAATTTGTTGAATCCGCTTTACCATCTGTAAATGCGCCTCAAACTCCAATAGTAGTACCAAATACTGTTAATGGTACGGGAAATATCCAGCAACAACCAGTAGCTCAACAACAACAACAACCAGTAGCTCAACAACAACAACAACAACAACAACAACAACAAGCACCTGTTCAGCAACAACAACAATCAAGTGGATGGCCACCAAAAGGTAATGCATTGCCAAATTTACAACAGCCAGCACAAGTGTGGAATGTAAATCCACCTGCAAATGTCCAACAACAAGGAGCAACGACAACAACACCATCAGCAAGTAATACAACAACTACTACTGCAAATGGAAATGGCCTTGCGCCAAATCAAACATCGGCAACTATATCATCTACACCTGTACAACAACAACAACAGCCAAATGGCGAAAATCCAAGTTATCCCTTGAGTTTTGGCGAAATAATGAAAATGACACAAGAAGGAAAAACACCACCAGGTATTAAACAAATTCCAAATAATTTATCCACCGATCAAGCATCTGCTTCAACTGGTGTAGCACCAAGTAAACCATGGGAACAAAAAAAAGAATAAAACAAAAAATCTAATTATTTTAATATATATATATAAATATATAAATGTCCGCAAAGGTGTGTGCCGATGGTGCGGTTGTGCGGTTTACAGTGTATAATACTTCGTAGATTGATTGATGAATAGTGAATTACGTACCCAGTACGAGTAAATAGAGTACGCGTAATTTTTATCATTTTATACATTCAGTATTTTAAAAAAACCGCATTTGTTTTGTTTTTAAATTTTTTTTTCAAAAATTTTATTAATCTCACATTTTATTTGTGTCTATTTTTGACCCAGGTTCTAGGTTCTAAACTTTTTACACTCTTTTTTACACACACGCGCACGTACGCAAGTACCCTCCAAAATGTTCTGTTTCCTGCCCTCGTAAAATCTTTTTTTTTACGCACCATATTAAATCGAACGTAATTTAAAAATAATATTTTACTCTCTTCCTTATTATTACATCTTATTTCAATGCGTACCATGTACACACTTCCTATCTCCTCTAAATATATATGTTCATATTTTTGCATCATAACTTTTTACTAATTTTACACCGCGTCCACACATTTCTGGACTGACTTCAGGATAGTACCTGTTTCATCACTTGTGCTTTGAGTACATTTTTAAATGACATGCTATGTCCTTTTTTATCTTTATGTTCTGGAAATTCTTCTTGAAATTCCTCCAGAAAAACTTTAATATGACGTAATGAACGTCGTAAATCATAAATTTCTTGCCCTTCCTCGCTTGGATTTTTGTCGAGGTTGAGTTTCTTCAATTCTTCTTGGATCTGACTGAAATACCAACGTGTGTCAGATTCATATTCTTTTTGTGAAGAAATTTCATGTTTTAAATGATTTTTGCCTTCGTAAATGCCATGGATCACACGCACAAATCGTAATAAGCGAAATGAAATTTAAAAATGTACTACTAAAATACCAAGCAAATCCGTATTTAAATAGATAATCTCGAATATTAAACTAATATATACTACGATGAAATCCAATACATGTGGGAAATGATGCCATAATATTTTTCTTTTTTTTTCACCTTCAGCTTGAAATATTAATGGCCTTGGCAAATCTCGTACTAATTCATTATTGTCAGTAAACACAATATCAATATCACCTGTTGCCTCATTTCTATGATCAACTTTACCACGTCGCAATTTTGGTTTAATGCCACCAGTGCCTTTAATTGTTCTAGATGTCATACCTTCATGTACTGGTTGCTCATATACATTCACCAAATCACCTTTTTTAAGTTTTCGATAGCATGAACAAAAGAATTGTTGAAAACCAAATACATATAAAGAACAACCTAATTCAATAGCAAAGAAAACTAAAATAGTAAAACTAAGCCAATGTGCAATCATTTCAGCAGGATAATGCGTTCGGTGCGGTGTAAATCTGTGGGGCGGTTCATAGCAATGAGGCAATGCAGGCCCATGTGCCACAGTAGATAAAAGATACCTTCTACGATGGTTTCCACTACTACTACTACTACTACTACTACTACTACTACCTGATGTTAAGACTGTATGGTTGAAATGTGCATTAAAACAATCTGATGTACTAGCAAATTGACTTGCACTAAGCATCATTGCATTATAGTCTTTACAACATTCAATTAATAAGTTTTCACTTGTAACCGTGCTACTGTCAGCACACACATAATTAGATGGTACATATAATGTTCCTGAATATGTATCCGTGTGAAGCGAAGGTGGTACAATACGATAATCAAACAATATTTCAAACACTACACAAATAATATCAATCATTAAAAAGATCACAATTAACCATCTCATCATAGGACTTTCCAGGATGTGGAATAATTTTGTTCTTGATGCAGCATTGCGTTTACCACAACATGTTGAATTTTTTTCAATATGAACACCATCATGAACTAAATGTTCATCATTTACATAACATTCATTAAATTTATTAATAGAACGTTTTGTTGCAGTTGCCAGGTCGGCTAGAAGTTCTAATGATGTATTTGATCGATACCTTCCATGTTTATTTTTACTATCGTTTTCCTCATCCTCAATATTTGATAATGCCCTTTTACGTTCTTGGTAATGTTGGTTTTTTTTTTCTTGTTTTCTTTTTTCTAAATATTCCAGTGATGTATTTCTTGGTTTCAATTCTATCTTTTTTGTTTCCATCTTTGTTGCGTTGGATATATATATCAGTGGGTATACACCGGCATAGATGCTTACAATACAATACAGCACAGGCTCATTCATACATATACATATAGACATGCGCGCATGCATGCATTGTATATATAATAATTATATTAAATTATTTATTGAAAAAATGTGTCCAATAAATGTGTGCAAATGTGAAATTGTGAAATTTGTGCAACCACCACAACAGAAATAGGGGTGCAAACACCTGTTCTGCAGTATTCTAATTCACCTGCTATACCTTGTAAATAAGACGGAGGAAACTATCCTAAAAACATGCGGGTTCTAATTAGTACAGATTTAGTATACTATAAA
>JACLAD010010930.1_pt1 | contig 12205 bp, 3 predicted proteins | sample 8027901 | NCBI WGS metagenome assembly JACLAD01 (sample SAMN15725071, study PRJNA655200) | protist metagenome | isolation source: fluorescence activated cell sorting (FACS) single amplified genomes of... | place: Spain: Blaines Bay Microbial Observatory, Mediterranean Sea | collected 2016-07-05
CACATAGCCTTCCTCTCTAGATTACGCCGCGACCATAATTCGATGTTCCCGATCCCATCCACAAGTTTAGGGTGTGTTTTAAGGTATGAAATGAGGTCGTGGTCTGAGAACATTTTGAATTGATGCAGTGCGGACAATTCTTCTGGGGATACTTCTTTGGATTTGGGGTCGCGGATTATCTTTTGAACTTTTTCTTCTGTGGACAGAGGCAGTTGTTTGGCAGGTGGAGACGCGACAACTTCAGCAGCCTCACTTTTAGTAATGCTTTTCTTCTTGCGAGTTTCATTACCCTTCCATACCCTGTACGCACATTCAATCAAATCCCTCCTATCCCAATTTGGGAGGTCCGCAATGACCTCAGTATTATTATTCTTTTCGATGTAACGGATGAGGGATTTGTCATCCATCTTGAGGAAGATCTGGTACTGCGGGTCGGGGTTCACGACGGGGAGCATTTTGTTTTCGTGCTTTTGGTGATGGAGGTTCCACAACCCGAAAGCCGTATCTTCGAGGTTTTTGCGCTGGTAGGAGTGGATTATGGTGAGGTCGTCTGTGGTGATGATACCGTTGCCCTTTTGCTTGATGTATTGGATGAGCTGGGTGTCGGACATGCTTGCGAAGATGGCAGCCTGCTGTTTCTTTGCGTCGCCGGATCGTTTCTGCTCGGGTGTTTTCACTCGTTTTGTTGGCCTGAGAAGGGAATCTTTTTCTTGTTGTACGCGCTCGTGGATTAGTTTGGCTAGTTGTTGGTCATTTTGCGCAGCGGCGGGGAGGTTCTCTTGAACTTCAGCGATGATTTTGTCTGTGTCAATCGCTTGGACGGCTTGCTGGAATTTGAGTGCACTTTTTTCCTGGCCAACTTTTTCTGCGATGAATTTGGACAACTCTTGAAACCCATCTGAATTTGCATAATCCTCCGAAACTTGCTGCTTGATGTGAGAGATCATTTCCAAAGCGTCTAATTTTTCAATTGCTTTTTGCGTGGTTTGGAATTCAACCCTATGATTAAACAGCTCACGCAAACCTGCAGAATCAAGCTTATTTTTTGCTGCACTCCATCTCTGCAATTCCTCATCACTCAATCGTTTTGCATGTCCAATGACATTCTCATACAGAAGCGCATCACCATACTGCTTCAACAGCTTTCTCTCGATCAGTTCATAGAAAGATAACGCTGATGTACAGGCACATTCCCAGCACGATTTCTCGCCAGTGCAAACATCATCACATTCATTTGGAAATGCATCGATGTTATTGATGATTTGCTTATGGATGAAATTATGTAGCTGGTCAATTGCACTGCCATCGAAAAAGAAAGATAAATCCCAGAAGCTCACTATCTTCTCTTGCATTGGCGGGTCACACAAGGATAGCGGCCCAATCGCAGCTAGAAATTGTTCAGGTGAGCAATTCTTTTTCAAATATTCAAAAACCACAACACCAATACTTTTAAACGCCAATTCCTCCTGGTCACGCGCCTCTGGGTCATCCCTCTCCTGATCCCTTGTAATCTTCAACTGATCCCGGTAATCCCGCAGTGCGGCAACCGAATGCATTTGTGGAATTTCCACGGTGAGATGCTTTGATAGTAAACTATAAAACTCAAGCGCGATGCCGGTGGCACATACCCAGCAGAGGTCATTTTGCGGGCAAGATAGCTGGTCAAGCGAACACTCCGTTTTGGAGAAGGAATCTGGCGCTTCGATGATTTTGAATCGCAACAAATGTAAGAATTCTTCCAAGTGCTGCTCGCTAAATTCTGTTAAATCACAATATTTAAATATTCCATTCTTGTTCTGAAAATCAAATTCAAACAACCTCCCAACGACCTCCACAAACGCCTGCGCCGAGCCCAAATTCGTAATGTTAATCAGCAACGAGCTCAAATTTCTACCAACCCTCCGGTCAGCCAAATCCTTCCTCATATGTCTAAATCCAGAAAACCAACCTAACAACCAAAAAATCATTTTTTGATGAAAAAAATTGAGAACATCATGAAAAACATCAAAAATGAATAAATATATCCCTTTGTTCGACCCAACACGCCTTCAACATGAACCGCTTCAAATGTTTCAGATTGTTTGCAATTGGCAGCTTGAATCTGCTCCTGCCAGAACGGGTGCTGGTAATTCTCTTCCAATAACCACGCGTAAATATCATGAAACATGGCTTCAAATTCCTTGAGGCCGTCTTCATAGCTGACGTCATCATAAATTGTATCGTAATTCTCAGGCTCGAAGAGGGACTCAGTTAACTTATCTACATTTACCATGATAAATTGAAAGACGCCATGCCATGATTTATCTACGATATGCTCATGGTTAAGGACGAGGCTGGTGTCCAGTGCTGGTTGTTTGTTCTGGCACATCTTGCAACTAGCATTATGCTGCTTGAAAACCTGAAATCGCTCATTGACCATACCCCATGCATGCTTCCAACGGATGAACGCCTTTGGTAGCTTCCATGTGCTGATGTCCGTGCCGAGCCAGCGGTAGAGGGATTTGATGAAGCTGTTCCAAAGGATATTGCGTTCTTGACATTGGTTTTTCTTTTTGCGGTTTCGTTTCCTTTTGGATTTGGAATTTTTGGTTGCAGATGCGTCGAGGATCTTTTGTAGTTCTGCGTTGCCTTGCTCAAGCTGGGTGTTCTTCTCGATAAGCTTTGCTTTTTGCTCCTTTGCTTGTGCTAGTTCGGCTAGTTGCTTATCTAGATGAGTTTGTGCGGCCTGCTGAGATGCGACCTGGTGAAGAGATTTCTTGAGAAAAATCTGTTTGGTATGTTCATCTTTGAGATCTTGAGAAACGCGCTCCATTTCCTCCTTCGCTTCTAGAATTTGGGCGTCGAGATACTGCTCTGCTTCTTTGCCATGCTTTTCTTGGGCTTCAAGAGCGAGCTGCTTTTGGAGGTTGGTCCTTGCAAGGTCTAATTCTTTTTCCATGCGGTCGAGGTTTTGCATTCTCTCAGCCAGCTCGATTTGCTGCTCCTTCTTAAAAACCGTCTGCTGCTCTGCGTGTAGTTCTGCGCGGGTGATTTCCAATTCTCGTTCTATGGATGCTAAATCGGCGGTTGCTTTTGCTAGCTTTGGATCGGTGGTTTGCTGGGGTGGATCGTCACCGTCGTCTTCTCCGAGTAATGCAAACTTGAGATCTTCTATGCTCAAATCATCAAAAGCTTCGTTTTTGTAGTGCTTGACTTGAAGCTGGGATAACTTCTTTTTGTCCATCAATTTATCAAGGAGCTCTTCCCGCTGGTTCAGTATGGATTGACGTTCCATTTCCTGCGTTCGAAGAGCGTCCTGCAATGCAGCTTCGCGTGCTGGCCCCGTCAGCGAATCGATATGCTCAACCATAGCTCTGCTTGATTGCTCGTGCTCTAGCAAAATCTTCTTCTTCCGTTGCTGCTGTGTCATAATTAGCTCACTCGAATACTTATCCTTACTCGTCAGCAAATCACATATATACTTGTAATCGTTTGATATCACTTTAATCCCAGTATGCTCGTATTCATAGAGGGGGATATGGTCTAGAATGAGCAAGAGATTGCGAATGTTACGCGGCGGCGCGGCGGTGATGTAATGTTGGTCTTGATATGGGAGCATTAATCGCTTCATATTTGAAGATATGAAGAAGTAGACATCAGCCCAAGACTGCCCTTGAATGGAAGGATGGGTCAAAATGAAATCAAAATCAACAACGCAATGGTCGAGTTGGCAAGTTTCATGGTTGCGTAACTCATCCCACGCATCAGCAACCTTTGCTAGAGGCTTGTCCCACTGAATGACAATGCGAGAATGAATTCTCTTGATTTCCGCTTTCTTCTTTGGAAACGGTTTTGAAGCACCGAAACATAGCCACTTGAAGAATTGGTTGATGAGATTTTTGAATAGTTTGCTCTCTTCTAAACAAACGACGGGTTTGAGCTCTGGAGAAGGGATCTTTGGCAGCGGCTTCGGCAGAGGGATGAGGTCCTGATCCAACTTTTGTGCAGTTGTATTCCTCCTTCCCTGTTTTTTCTTCTTCTTACCACCCTCTCTTGACACTTTCTGCCCTGTTGGCCGTGGATTTACTTTGGAAACGGCATCGGCGAGCTTGATGAGCGTTTCACGAGTGTAGGTTTCAAGAATAGATTGCGGTGAAGCGCTTGCACTCTTGTTATTCTCTAGAATGTACTGAACCAATTCTTCTTCGCTCATCGATGTGAAAACTTCAGTTGGCAAATGTGTTGCTTCAATATTCTCTAAGAAGGCCTGTCTTGAAGACTCGGGGAGTGCTCGCCACCAAGTTTGGATTTTTGTCGCGTGAAACTTGCGCTTGAAACGCTTGAGAAATTCCTTAGTCTGCTTCTTTGTCATCTGCTTCTGCTTTTGTGTAGGCTCAGGTTTTTCTACGTCTAGCGGCTGTGGGTTCAATGCCCTCCACCATTTTTGGATTGTAATCGCAGCCTTCTTTTCTAATTTTCTCAACCGATTAGCACCCTTCTTGGTCTTCACGTATTGAACCACAGGTGCTCCATTAGATTCTGCAGCTTGAACAGGAATAAATGCTCGTACTGGACAATTTGATAATTGTACAGGCTTCGAAATCGGGTACTCAATATCCGGACAGACTGATTCATATTCTGCGGGTGCCGCCTCGTGAACAGTTGGGACGTACAGTGCAGGCTGGTGCTCAGTGACTAGAATTTCATATCGAGGCGTGTTACAAACCATGCAAGAGTCTATATTCACTGCATTACAATTTTGACACAGGTCGCAAATCCACTTTTGCAATGCCATATCCTCCTTGGGTGTGGTCCTTCCACTGGAATTACTCGTCGCGGGAGAATCACCACGGCTTAACGGTACAAATTCTTGGGAATCCGGGCGTAATTGAAAGGATGGCGATGTTGGTTTAAGATCACTTTGGAGAGCCATGCTAGTTACATCGATACTCGGCCGCCGACCCCAAGGCACCTGGATAGCTCGAACCATATTCCAAAGCTGTTGCTTGGCAATCGCCGTGACGCCACCGCTACTGCGCATGCGGATTTCATGCTGCGCATCATTCATCAACATCCACACCCGACCGCAGTCGCCACCAAGCCAGGGGTTCTCAATCATTGCCAACGTCTTCATGATCCCCCCGCGCTTCGCATCAAATTTAAAAATCGGTAACGCCACAATAGCATCGTTTACACTATTCACAAACCTACCCACCGCCCACTTATCATACAACTTCTTCGAACTCAACATCGCGTTGCCACTTTGCAGTAGTTCAAACACCCTATTCTTATGATGCCAATGCTCAAAATTCGGTGTAGCATGACTTGCAAATGCGGCTTTGAAGAACAGCACGACAAAATACTTCAGCACGCTGCGCGGAGGCAGCTCTAAGAATCCATTTGGAATATTATACTGCCGGAGCGCTCTTTGCATGACGACGAACTCATGGATCGCACAAAAAGTTGGAATTAGTAGCTGGGTCGTGCTTGGCGACGATGGCTGGCCGTTAAAAACGTCATGCTTGATAAATTTAAAAATCTCAAGAAGTTCGTCTTCATTGCTCCTATCCATCATAAGTTGGATGTTGAACTCATTCAACTTTCCTGCTAAATTTCGCCATGTCTTGACCTCCATAACAAAAACATTAATCAAAGACCAAGATTTTTGAAGCAAATCTTAAAAAGTTAAAAAATATACCATAGCAATTTCCTGGCTGTCATTCCAAAATTGGTTCATCTTATACTCATTAAAATTACAAAAGAGGGATACATCGAATTTCGTGTATTTACAACCTTCAGCCGGCGTGATCTGAAAGGATAACTTCCAACTTATTGCAGGTATATTCATTTGATTGAACTCTTCCGACTTCCACCATTTTCTCTCGAATATTTGCTCGTGATTGGGCTGTTCAACTGCCCAGAATTCATCTACGTAATTAACTGTAAACCTTTTCAAAAACCTTTCGGACGCGTCGTCCCATCCTCCAAATGTGTTTTTTAACTCCTGCTGGCTCGTGTTGATAAAGCCAACAACGTCAAGATCTGTTTTGACGCCCTCCCGCCTTAACTTCGGTCCAAATTTTTCGTTTGTATTCTCTGCACCGGAACCAGAAATGTAAAACTGAATATCGCTCTCCGAGAAATGGCGACCGGGGAAAGCTATTCTGACCATCTCGTGAATCGGATATGTTTCCATCATTCTCCAATCGACAACCTACAAAAAACATTGCTTTCATTTGATGAATGCTTACTAAGAAAAAAATATTAGCAAAAACATTTTTTGGAATTGTACGTCATCAACTGGTAGGCTGCTGCTGTCAGAACTCAATCCAAGAGCATCTGCAAATAACATTGCGTACCATAAAAAAATAATCTGCGTCATGATCACCATCATGACAGGCTTAATCGAATCAAAATCTAATTAATGTTGATAATAAGTAAGAAATACCACAAATATGGTATAGTTTTGCTAGATAATTACATAAAAAAGAAAAATATAATATTGAATTTGATAAAGGTTGAAGTCGACCAAAAGATAAATTCAAACCAAAAAAATAAAAAATAAATCACCATCAAAAAACTGATATCAATATAATAGTTGAATTGTGATGTGCTATCTAATTTCTAATTGCATACCTACCAATAAAAAACAAAAACCAACAATCAAATAAAGAAATGTACCGGTTCTGAAATTCTAATCATTATGTTCGGTTAACCTTTGAACCGCGCGAATCCTGTTCTTCACATCTCTGAGTAGCGCATCCCATTCTTCGCAAAAATCATTCTCAACACTCGAACCTTCAATTTTTTGAACAAACACATTTTGAAAATTATTTTTTAGGTTTGTCGGTCCTGAAATATTTTGAAAAATCGTACCGACCGGATTTCTCTAATCCTGGTTTTACCAAATTATAGATCATTACATAACATGATAAAAGTAGCACCGGTGCTACAAGATACGTAAAAACTGCAGCTATCCAGATCATTCCGGCCAAGCAGCTTTTTTTAATGAATTTAAGGGATAATAAAAAAGGGTCCGTTCTTTTGAATTTTGACAAAAAGGGTTATCATCGAAAAATTAGAAAGAAGATTTATGTAAATTTGATTGATGAACATTAATAATGTTCATCAATTTATGTTTTAAATTTTGGATTTTATTAAATCATTATTTAATATTTATTGAAAAGGGATCATATTTAGTTGATGAAGGGTTTTGATAACGATGATAATGATGATGAACCAAATGATCAAAAGCAATGATGAATCTACAAGCTAAAATCTGCCTCTAGAAAGAACATCTTGTTCCTTCCACGCGTCTTCAACGTATGTCATCGCGAGAAACAGAAAAAACATTCTTTGAATTTTGAAAACATGATTAATGATGATGATGATGATGATGAGCGATTAATTACTACTTCTAGCCGTAAATCTAGTGCTACCTGACACAACACAGAAAATCAAATGTCTTATATCACACAAATATTCAAATTCTGATGTTATAGTGGAACTCAATCAGAATCAGTCAAACCATTCGTGTCCGGTATGACCGTACGGGCTTCGGATCGCAATTCTTCAACAATTTGCTCGCTTAACTTCATGCAGTCTTGATGCGATTTGTTCACTGCTTCGACATTAACGTTTGAAAAAGAGCCTTTCAACTGCCGTGCAAGAACTTTCTCACTCTCGTCATTTTCCCTTTGCGCTACTTCCCTCTCTAATAGTTCAGTCTCTAACAGGCTTTTCTCAAGCTCTTTTTGTGCAACAGCGAGTTCGGCTCTCAAACTGTTTTTGTACTGCAATTCGGCCACTAGCTTTTTCTTCGTCTGCTCCGTTTCGTCGGTTTTTCTCAATCGCTCGCTGTTTTCTCTTTCTGCCTGCAGCTGCTTTTTTTTTACACGCAATTCTTCTTCAACTTTTTCCCTTTGCTCCTTTGCATCCTCGAGATCCCGTTTTGTACCCTCTGTTTTGGATTGATTGTTCTCTTGATACACTACAAATGCCAGGCACTCAAGAAACTCTTTTGAGTATGAATCAATGAGATCGGATTCTTCCTTGGTCCAAGTTTGTTTCTTGCGGATGTAAGATCGCAGCGCGGATTCATTCATCCCGGAAAATATTTCGCGTTGCTTTGCCGTAGCCTTGAAATCGACGGCGAAATCTAATCCTTTGGTGATGCTCATCAAAACGTCATTGGAATGGGCGTTCAGAAATTGCAGTTCCTCATTAGTGCTGTGTGACTTGTTGCTGATGTGCTGGATTAATTCTTCGCGGTCCATCTGTTCTAACTGTTGGTCCTTATGAGAGTCCAAATTTGAATTGACAAATAATTCGGCGTCTGCGACACAACTGAAGAGGTCATTTTCTTGTAATGATATGACTTGCTCTTTTTTGGATTTCGTTTTTAGCGACTGTGCGTATTGTTGGGCTTGCTCTAGGATGGCATTGCAGTCAATCTGTGGTGCGGTTGGCTTGCAACAACTTTGGTCACACGAAACATCCGCTTCTTGCGGGGCGGCGTGCTTTTGCTCCTGCGGTTTGCCCGCCTTATTTTTTGATAGCGATGTGGCGGCCATGATACCATCAAGAGCCGCACCGAACACCTCATTCTGCTTCGATATCGCCTTCGCATAAGGATTCCTGTCACTTGCTAAACCGAGTTGTTCTTTTTTATGGTCGCGTAGTGCTAACAACTGCGCATGGGATTCAAGGTTTGGAAAATATGTTTTTGGGTCCAGACTTGGCATGTGCTGTTCAATAATTTCATAAAAGAGCAATGTCAAATTTGTCATGCATAGCCAGCAATTCAACGTGTTTTTTCTGTTGCAAATATCCGCCCGCACATCTTTTGACATCTTACAAGTGGTACATGTAAGACATGCAAAATCATACTCATTTTTGATGACACGCGTGATGAAAGAGTGTAGGTCTTTCATTGGTAGGCAATCTGGATGCTTGATTGGAAAGAAGAACGGCCCGTCGGCAGTGGTGATCAAATAATTCCGCATTTCAAACGCAAGCTGCTGCAACGGCGGATGGATATTATATGAAGAACTTCCCAAACTATCCAGGAAACGAGAAAAATGAGATGGTGCGGCCCGTTCTGTTTGCAAAGCATTGTCCAGCAGAACAGCTGCAGATGCGTTTTCGATTGACTTCTTGTCCGATGATTTTCCTGCTTTTTTCCTTGCTTTCTTTGCGTTATTCGCCTCTTTCTCTTTCAGGGCAGATGCTAAAATCTTATCCCGCATTTCTCGAAGCGAATGCGCGGTTTCAAACCCTCGAATCATCTCCGGGCTTATTTTCATAATCTCGTCATCAAAGCTTAAATCAATGTTCTCTGGATTGAATTGCTGATAATAAAATAAAAAGATATTGGTAGCACAAGTATAGCACTTTGATGGATCGTGAAATGCACCCATCGTGACGTGATCGTGCACAAACTTAAAAATCTCCGGACGCTTGATTACCTTTTCCTGATGAACATTTGAATCTTCATGACGTCACGCGGGGAAACGAGCACCTGTAAACCCGTTTCATGCGGCTTATAATTGTCCTTGGTAAACTGGCCGAACATCTCTAAGCGTTTGATACACTGCGAGACATTCTCATTTGCAAAAGCGCGCCGGATAAGCTGGTCTTGCAAGTGCTCTAGCAATTTAAAAATCTTTGGCAGCATTTCATCTTTCCACGCAACAATCTTTTCTTTTTCTTCAATCAAATTTGGGTCATTCACCAGGCATGCGCTGACATGAATCATCATCGCACGAAAATACTGCAGCCCTTCCTCATGTCTGGTATCATCCAGGAACCTATCCACATTTCTCGCGTCAGAAAAAACAACAGATAAACGCTCAGTATTACTCTTAATGAAATCCAACAGACCATCAAGCGATTTGTCCGGTAACTTTTGGTAGTTCAATGCAGATGTCAGGCTAGCATATGTAAGATCCTTTTTGCAGATTTTGCATGATATTCGGTGATCTTGGACGAGTTGAAAGCTGGTGTACACCTTAGACAATGGTGCGGCCCAACGGTTTAGAGGTTTGGTGTTGTCCACGAATAGCCAGGATAGGAAGCTGTCCATAAAATCGTCAAAGCGCTGCTGATGGACTGTACAAGATGCGGGTTCAATTTTGGACACTCCGTCTCCTTCTTCGGGTGCTGCTGGAGGCGCCTTATTTTTTGCGCGCTTGCCTCGGCTTCGCTTCTTTTTTGCTGGTGTACGTCCTGCCGTAGTTGCATTGCTCTCTTGCTCAGTATGTTCTGCCGCGGCTGCATGCTGTACTGGTTTGTACGGCTCAAAATCAAATTTTGATTCCTCTGTCGACTCCACAGGGTGCTCATAAGCAAGCTGGATGGAATTTGTCAGCACATCTCGAACGTTCATTATATCCGTGTTTGGGAGGTCGGGCAGTGCAGAAGATACGGGATCTTTCTCGTCCAGCTGACCTTCAACCTGCAATTGATCGGTGAAACCAGGAGTAAGCTTCCATAATGGACCTTCTATTGGTTGATCAATCTTTTCAAGAACTTTGCTAGACAACGTTTGGATCTCCTGATGGCATTTTTTCAATTCATGCAGTTGACAATTCTGCTCAAACAGATCAATCAGCATTTGTGAATTATACATCGGATCACGCCCCACTCGCTGCTCAATGAGCCGATACATGCTCGTGGCAAAACGACAAGCGCATTTCCAGCATGCATTGTGTACAGAACATATATCACCGCATGGGGATTGGAATTCCGCTTGGTCTGCATAGATAATTTTGTTTCGAATGAAGGTATGCAACTTCTTGTTCATGTCTTTCGAAAAAGAACTCAAATCCCAGAAACCTATTAGTTTGATCTGCAATTCCTTATCAACTTTAAAGATCTGTTCAAAATTCACTAGAAAATCCCGAACAGAAAGCGTATCCAAATGCTCAAAACTTTCCAGCACCTTCCTTCCAATCCTCTTGCCAAGCCTTTGACAGTGCCATACTACTGGATCACGCGTTGCATTACTAGGCAAATGATCAACCTGTAAACCGTGTTCCTCAATTCTTTGATGGAACAAGTCGTTCAACTGTTTATACATCAAAATCTGCATACATGCCTCACAGTCATCTTCTGTCACGGACATAGTTTGGCACTGCTTCTTGTAAGACTTCAAAAGATGCTCTTCAAGTAAACGGTAAAAATCCAAAACCATTTGAGCACTGCATGACCAACAATCTTTGCTTACAGCGCACTCTCGCTTACAATCATGATGCGGAAATGTTTCGTATGCGTTGAGAATCCTGTCTTGAATCCATTTGTTGAATCTATTGATTTTTTGCAGCGAAAACTTGAACGCGACTTGCGATAGAATTCCCTGCTGCATTGGTTGATCGGACATCAAAAATTCTGTGACCCTCAAGCGAAAGGTCATCACGGACAGTGTTTCGATTTCTTGAAATGTCTTCAATAGTAATTCAGCAGCAATGTTGAGAACTTCATTTGCTGTGTGGTTCAAAGATGCTCTGAAAGCCATAAATTGTTCAGCGGTATCAACGCCAACGAGTGGGCAATTAAAATTCCATTTATTCGATCGCACACTAAGTTCGCGACAAAACTTCAACGCAAAGATATAGCTGCACAGCCAGCACGTTTTCTTCGAATCACATTTTCTATCGTCCAACTGGCATTCCGGCATTTCAAATGAATTTGGTTCAGATAGAATATTCCCGGTCACAAATGTTTGCAACCCCTCCAATGCGCCGCTGCTATACAAATCATCAATATTAATGGCATAAAAAATACGATTTTGCTCATCACCTGATTTTTCAAAGAAACGTCCGATAATGTGAATAAATTGCTGAGGGTTCACAGTGCTTAAGTCGGTAAGCACGTTGCGCAAGAGATTAGCGAAACTTGCCAACTTCCCGCGGTCGACTTTCTCTGTGGTTGTCGCAAGGGTACGTAGGGCTGCAAACCGCGTGCACAAGGTCTTGAGTTCGTAGTTGTCCGCTACTTCAGATAACCAAACTATAAAGAACGTTGCATCAAAACCATCCTCATTTATCCGAATGAAATCAATCACCTCACACATCATCTTTGAAAACTGACTCAGCGCTTCAGACGAGGGCTTCGCATCCAAAAACATATTGACCCTCGTCAGTACGTACGTAAAAAAGCTATCAAAGGATGGGTACTGTAATACCTTGTTTTGCAGAATCACATCGAAATTCAGGCCGATGACATC
>JACLAD010008983.1_pt1 | contig 12201 bp, 11 predicted proteins | sample 8027901 | NCBI WGS metagenome assembly JACLAD01 (sample SAMN15725071, study PRJNA655200) | protist metagenome | isolation source: fluorescence activated cell sorting (FACS) single amplified genomes of... | place: Spain: Blaines Bay Microbial Observatory, Mediterranean Sea | collected 2016-07-05
TTGTGGGGTCAAGTGCATCTGCCTGTCTATATCTCTATCTTGTACAAATAAATAACCACCTACTTTCTAATTATTTGCTGCAATAAACGAGACAGCAGATTCAACAGTGTGCGTTTCCTATCAGCTGCTTTCAAAGAAAGCTCTCCTGCCTCACTTTTAAAAAGTTTTGGTAATAATTGAATGACTGCCTGAAAAATCATATCAATCCCACTTGTTTATCCTTTTCTCTTGAATGTCTGATTTCACGTGGATTTTACTTACGGCTGTTTGTTCCGCGATATTAGATCTATGGAGTGCAATCAAAGGCTTAACATGCTTTTGGAGGCCTGCTATGGATCTGGGCAATGAATGGTCCCAGCAAATGCTCTAAATTCCTACAAATGATACGGATTCTTGGGCAAAACCAGGGAAACCACAATATTTCGCAGGCGTTGATAGAACGTTTTGATGAAATGTACGTCTCTCTCTCTCTACTCCAAAACCCTTGGGAATGCTAGCCAGCTGGCAAGTAGAATATCACTTTCATGATGGAATGGCTCGTCCAAATTTGAACGGAAAGAAAAAGGGCGTCGAACCACGCAAAACGCATGTACAGGGCTTTTTCACCAGTATGAGCACGCCTTCCGGGATTCCATGAAACCCAAAACAAAATAAAATCGTGCTTGCGTGGACTTTTTGTCTATGGCCAAAATGAGCTGTAAATAGTAGGAATTGAGCGTTTATTCACGCGAGCAAATTGGCTTATGTTACCGAGGTTTTAGACGCGTTATGCTTCACATATGTTTATCTTGCGTTTTATGTGGTGACGCTTGGCAAGCCATTCAAAATTTGGACGATCGTTCTCCTGAAATCCGATATTTTGAAATCATGAAATCATGAAAACGTGAACGGAAAGTTGTGAAAGTTGTGAAATCTTGAGAATTGTGAAAATGTGTGCCGCGTTGGTGTGTCTATTTTGAACAGAGAGCGAAGCCTTCAATTCAACAAAGCTCACTTTCTTCCTCTCTTGCGTCCGATGAATAAGTCGGGGGTGGGAAGCGGTCAGCGTGTCTTAAAATTTGCGTGAATTATTGAACGATGAAAAGTTGGAAAGAGTCAGCTGAGGAATGATCATTCCCAACGGTGCACTCTGGCACAAAAGAGACAGGCATAGCTCTATTTGCACTTAATAGCTACTCTGCCCTTTCTCTCTTCGACTTGCACAATTTATGGAATGGAAACTCCTGCAGAAACAGAATTCGCGAGTCAAGAAGAGGGCGTTATCCGCAGAAGTCCTCAAACTTTCCATAAAAGCTAAAGCAAAGCTAAAGCTCAGACTTAAGAGAAGAAAGCTAAAACAACATGAGGAACAGAAGTTGTGCACTATGCTGGGAAATGTTCGCATCACCAACGGGGGAACAACTATTGCAAGCTCAGCGTCATTTTCGACCGTATTCACATACCTGAGTTGCGCAACCGTACCGATAACCGTACCGATATCACGCGATGGTTTACAGAGTTTAGAATGCGTAACATCAGAAACCTGTGCGGATTCTGACGCACACCGATTGATATACGAAAAACTAACGTCTGATATCACCGCAGACTTAGGGTCCAGTGCAGCCAGTACTGACAGAGAGTGCCTGAAAAGGTTTATGAAAGGTGATTCAAGTCTGGTGTACGGGGAACTTGGCTACGATGCGTTTACACATGTTTTGCGAAAAATTTTCGATGATAAGCTAGTTCTGCTTAAGCCTGGACAGGGCACATTCTTAGACCTTGGGTCTGGCACAGGTAAGTTGGTCTTTGCGGCAGCTATATTTCACGCATTTCGGATATGCAAAGGGGTTGAGCTTCTTGGAAATTTGCACAGATTAGCGCTCTCTTTGTTACATAAATGGAATCGCGATGCGAAATATCGATTGAAAGCTTGTAGGGAACTATCAATGTCCTCAGGCGATGTTTCATCACTGCATGAGACAGATATATGTTTTATTCAATCAGATTTTAGGAGTCAGGATTACGCAAATGCAGACATCATATATGTAGCCACGACATGTTTTAACAATTCAATGATGCATGACATTGCTTCCATAGTGGAGAATACACGTGTTGGAACAGTACTCATCACGACAGCAGGCAAGATCATTCCATCAAAAAGGTGGAGAGTTGCCATGGTATTTAAGGACATTGTAACTGATTGGGGATTGTCAAAACTAATTGTTCACGAAAAAGTTGCTTGATCGCCTCTGCACCGTGTCGGTTTCAAGCGGAAACGCTATCTTTACATGTAAATCTCAACGTGGAAGGAAATCATGGAATAGCCACTATTAGCCAGCAATAACACTTGCATTCATGATCACACTGCAGAACGATCGATAGTTATTCGTCAATGTTCAATGAAGTCGGTCCACATGCAGTGTATTCATCATTTTTTTTTGTGTAGGTGCAACACGATACTTTTTGGAAGAGTTGCAGAGGTGATAGAACTCCATCGGATACTCCATGCGCTGGCTCGGCTGGAAGTCAATGAAAGTACGTGTTTGACTACAATTGTTTACATTTTTAGTTTACTAGTTAGATTCAATATGGCTAGGGTTAGGTATACCCATAGGGGTGACGGACGGACGGACAAAATTTTTAGAGTTGACTCACTACTACTAGTAGCGTTAATATTCATACTTCATACTAGTATATAACGTGTGAGGATATGTTTGTACTACAAAATTCTCCCTGCAGAACTCACCCTACAGACAAATGTGGGTGGCTTTTTTTTGCAAAGGTAACAAAAACAAAAAAATATCACCTTTGCGAGCATCAGTTTTTAAAAAACTATGTGACATGACCCGCCAACCCTTTCCGTTGAGTCAAGGAGTTCGAAAGACATCCCACATTTACTTTCTTTATGAAAGCTCCTCGCCTATATATTTGCCTCCAAAAATACCAATAAAGAGGGTAATAGTGGCAATAAGTTGAAACAATACTCTCATGGTGAAACTTATTGTTATTTTGAAAGTGCAAACTGTGATGCCCATATTCTCTGTATTTGCAGAGAGAAAATGCATTAGCTGAACTAATTTTTTGCGGCGCAGTTTGTTGGTATTAACCCCAGAATCCGTAGCTTTCTTCGCGTCCCCGTCAACGCATTCATTATCTGTTGAATGCGCACAAAGCACTTTCAATTTCATGTTCCATTTTGCAAGCTTTCGGTTGCGCTCCACCACCCAATTGTTGATTTCATTCTTCACCGAAATTAATTCCCTGTCTTTTGTTTCACAGTGGATATTTTTGGCTTTCTCGCTTACATCCCCGCAAGGAATTTGGTTCACCATCGAGTAGGATACCATACCAGTAGGATCTTGTTTTTTGAATTTGCTTTCTAATCGGCTAAGAGCGAGTCTATGCATGTGGCCACGATCTGAGAGTCTAATGTGTGTTCTTCTTGTCTCTAAAGACCTGCCAAACTCTTTCCCATACTCGAGCTCAAGCTGAAGCTTTCTAATTTTATTCACCCAGCGTCTTTGCAATGTGTCTGACAATAGACCGGCAAAAATTAAATCTAGCAGAATTAGTGCAAGACTAAGAAGAAATAAAATAAAGAATTCAGGGGAAAAAAATGGACATTCCCCGAGTGACGGGTATTGATCTTGATATACATAGCATTCTCTGAGCATTTGTACAAGACCTAAAGCCGAAACCATGACCAGCGTTAATTCCATCACAAGCGACAGAAAGTTTCGCACGTCCCTTGGTAGAGTTCAAAAGAGATATGAATTTTTAATATTTTGCGCGTGAATGATAACTTGGAGCGTGTGCGTGAAAATAAGAGTGCATACCATGTCTTGCTCATTGCATATAGCCGATCAAGTAGATTGAGCAGATATGTCATAGTTGTACCACTTTCTACTTCATCAACTGTCAAGCATTTTAAGTATTTCGAATCCTCAAGATGAACCATCCCGATAAGTAAAATAAAAATGAAGTAGTTCATAAACATTGGTGCAGCATACATGAGGTATACTAGTTGAAAACCAAAATGTACATCCGCGTTTGCATTGAAGGAGCCAAAATCTATCAAATTAATCTCGCCTCGACGAAACGAGTACAATGAAGTGTACCACATGGGATTGATAGCACTTGCATTCATTTTTTTTGTCTTTACATAGTCAGCGTACAATGCTTTTGCTGCTATTTGTTGATCATGAATTGGAATCGAGACCCCATAATATAAAACAAAGTACACGATCCCTACTGCAAGGACCATTATTATCCAAAATAAAAGCGCAAATCTAACCGATACCTTTTGCCGGCTTGTTTAGATTTTAGCATATAGAATCGCTCCTTCATGTGTGGCATGCAGGTATCCGTCCAGTACCTTTTTGATAATGTTCAAAAACGGGGCATTAAGCATAAACAAATACAATATCAAGACACTCATAAGTGCGCTCCAAGTAAATATTTTGATGCATTTAAACTCACCAAAAAAAAATTGTTTGAAACAATACAAAAATAACAAAAATTGATGAATTGGCTACAGAGATTTGCCCCATTGCACTCAATTTACTGTGATCGTGGGAGTCCTTCATAGCAGGACCATGCACCATAAGCCAACAGCTGTTGACCATTGGAGCTAACCCAGGAATGTGGAAAAGGACAAGAATGATAATCCTGTAGGCCCATTTAATGACAAGCATTTTCTTTTTATTCGCATCAGATACAGAACACGGCATATTTCCACCGAATACGAGCGCGTATGTCTGCATTATTTTGTACTCAACTGTTGATGGCACGCGCCTCTCCAACTGCGAGTCGACGACTTCGCTCTCTTCAGCCTGATTTTTGGATGTAACGCGATATAACTCTTTGACTCCTTTCTTTTTTCCATCATCGATTTGTGTGGCATCATGCATGCAAACTGGTATAACTTTATTTTTTCCTATTGGCGATTTGGACTTGCCTGACCGTGAGCAATCCTTCTTTCTCTCTTTATCATCAGTCGAAACGTGCATATCTGCAGCTGTATGCCACGGCCGGAATAAAAACCTTACAACTTCTAACGTTGAACACAAAGTTTGCTGTGCGCACAAGCAAAAGTTTTGCCACACGCGCGCGGCACATCTTACGTATGTGGAACATCTACTCGTACATGAACAGGAAAAAAAAATTAAAAAAAAAAAATTGGCATCGCGATGATATCGACGAGTCTTGTGCATGTATAAATGGATGACGTCATCTGTGAAAATTGTGTCAACACGAAAATGAGATTTTGAAAAGAAGAAAAATTTGAAAAAAAAAAATATTCGACTTTCGAACCCAATTTTTTTTCATCTTTTCATTTTTTTTTTTTTTTGATATTTATCATCTTTTCATTTTTTTTCATCTTTTGGTTTTTCCAGCGTCGAACTTTCGATCAGCAGATCTCAATAATTATCGTGAAAAAGAACGTTAACAGAAAGCAAGCATGTGACCTTTTTCACATTTTTCTGAACGAGAAGATCATCCAGATTATTTGCACATCTCTGAAACGAAGGTTTGGCTGGTAAATTCGAATATGAAATTTTTGAAGTGAAAAATTTTAAGAAAAAAAAAAAAAAAAAAAATTCTGGAACAATTGTTGTTCTTTTTCTTCTTCTTCTTTTTCTTCCCTTTTGTTCGATGCGACTGTCCGCATCCATCCATCTTCCTCTTCCTCTTCCTCTTCTTCTGCCGCAAACACTTCTCTCCGCATCCGCCTTTCCCACTAAAATAGCCAATACCAAAATGTCGGACAATATGTTTGCAAAACCTATTCTGATGAATTCTTTCGCAAGTAACCTCTGTGTCACAAGAACATTTGCACAGCAGGAGTAGCAAAAAGAGAAAGGGGATCATTGTTTTTATTTTGCTGCACGAGCAGTTTGTTGTTCCATGAGTGGTGAAACAGGGGTAATTGACTCTGGATTTGTAGATCAGATAGAGAGTGGTTTTGAAAGTTTTCTTGCCCAGATATATGTATGCGATTCTAGAATTCAAATCTCAAACTGCACGAACACAACCTTTACGAACGGAACGGTTATACAAAACTGTACGATCACTCAGGAAATAGTCAACAGTACTGGCATCGGTCTCAATGACACGCTTGTAGAAACCACACGAATATGCGCTCTGGAAAATCCGGTATGCCCATGCTTTCTCCATCTCTATTGTAAATTTTTGTTCGATTTTATAGTGATATCACTCATGAATGGGCGCAAACATAGGAGCTTGCTGCTCAAGTAATCTTTTTAGGTTGTTGCGCTGCCGTGTTTTTCATTATTATGTATTTTTGGTCCACAATAAGACGATATTTTCGCAGTATGCGCATAAGCTCGTACCCACGACGCATTCAGAAGTACAATTTCCTCAATCCGAAGTATTTCAAATTAGTTGAAAATACCAACCAGCAGGTTTTAAAGATGCTTAATTTTGAAGATTCGTCATACACACCGAAGGAACATATTGAATATGGCTGGGGAAGGACAGGTACAAAGTACTCTGGGCTACACTTCAAGACGGAAGTTCAGAATATCCATAAGGTGTTTGGAGAAGAATTGAAAGCTGCGCAATTTGAAGAGCACCTGAAATTTTTGGCAATCCGCGCACCCCGGTTAAGAGAGACAAAATGGTGTGAAATACTTTTTCAAACGAGAGAAATTGCTCTTTTTAGTGACAGAGAATTTTATGAGGAAGAATATGTGGATGTTATGGATCTTGTGAGTAAGATCAAAGAAGTTGTCGATGGGGTAAGCTCAAAAGACGTGAAAGCGAATTCTAACTTTATTATAATAGAATCATCTTTTTGTTGTCCTATAGGACAGATGATCTGCATCATGTGTTCAATATGACCATGCGCTCAATTTCTTTCTACATACATAGTGCGAAGCTCAACGAAAAAGCATATCCAAATCTACAAAATTAACGAAAGCTGGAGTCAAAGAAAAAAAAAAGAAGGTAGAGAACATGGCGAACGCGATGAACTCTACAAAGATGAAATCGCTGATGGATGCTGGTGTGGTTGAGGATTCTTTCGTGGAAATATAGCGCTCTGTTGGGGACATGGGACTCTATTTTCATACCTCTTTCGTTGTCTACTTTATTACTTTTGATTCTCTACATGACCACGCATTCGAACAATAATAATGATAGAGTACCATCAAAAAGTATTGCATTCGAGTCCAATTTTGGCATCAAAAGTGGATAAATTAATTACTAATTGGAATTGCCAGAAAAATAACAAATGAAATCCAATTCTTACTGTTGAAATTGATAATTTTTATACAATAGAACTCAGAGGAAAAAATGATGGAAACAAGTATCCCAATATGAATGCTTATCTAATCTAAAATGAAAACATCTTACGAAATAAATCATAATTTTTATGTGCTGCACTTCCAAATTAACCAAGATCAAACATAAGTAATTTGGTGGAAAAATTTTTTTTTCTTTCTTCTTTCACTTTCACCATTCCCAACAACCGTAATCTAGCCATTCATTCCGCGTGTGCCTTCGTGTTGCAGCAGACGAATGTCTCGGCCTCACACGTCAAACCAGGCGATCTGCGCGCACACTCACTCCATAGTTAATGCAGCGCGCGGCGAGGCAGTAAATCAGAAATAGTCACTATTTCTCGTTGCTGTTTCAGCCCTTTCGCGCAGACCAAACCCTGTGCGTCCAGATTTTTTTTGTTGCATTTTTTTTTTTTTTATTCGATAAATGCTTCCATATTTCAGTTCCTGCGCAAACGGCTGGAAAAAGAATTGTGTTCGGATGATTTAAAAAACATCCTCTCGTGTTTACCAAGAAGTAGAAATGCAGTTTCGCGGGAGGCGAAAAACAGGTCCCTTATCCGCGTGGTGCGCCGATTGTGGGCGCCATCGGAGTTCTCACGTCAATGGTTATTGTTATCCAGCTACCAAGCGCACAATGAAAATAGGAAGTGCCAAGAAAATATTGACCTCAAAAAGTGACAAAGCTGAGGCGTTGAGTTCTAACCGCACAGATTCTTTGACCAAAGAAGCGTTGACTGCGCCCCCTAATGTAGGGTTCACGCTGAAAGATAAAGGCCTACAAAACAGCAAGGGTGAAAACAACTGTTTCCTCAACGTATGCATACAAGCTTTGTGGCACTTGAAAGGATTCCGAAGAAGAATGTTTGAGCGTAACATTCATGAACACCGTGAGTTAGTCAATACTGAAGGTGCTCCTGGTTGTATATTCTGCGCGCTTCAAGAAATTTTTTCACGGTACGAGTTTTCCGAGGACGGTGTGATCCCGCCTTATCCTCTCCGCAATGCACTAGCTGCTGCATGGTCCAACGAAGGGAGGTTCCAATTAAATGCGATGGATGATGCAACCGAAGCATTCGAGGCTATCTTAAATTTCTTTCACTTTGATGAACTAAGGCTACAACAAAAGGTAGCTCAAGATAGTGATAAAGATGCGCGAGGGACGGGAAATTCAGCAGATTTATCAAGAAAGCTTTACGACGCTTTAGATACACCGTGTCAGCCAGAATGCATGGCACACGAAGTGTTTGGCTACGAAAGGATTGATCAAAAGAGGTGTATGACATGCAAAGCGACGAATGAACCAGTTTCTTGCCGTAATTTTGTTTATCGGGTGTATGTGTCCGAATTTTTACAAGCGTACAAGTATCATAAGATATACGATGATGGATTCATCTGTCCTCTGTGCAAGTGTGAGCTACCGTCACAAAGAAAGCTTAGGAAGCACTTGCAGTATTGCACAGGCGTTGCTGTAAGCAAAAAGGATGCGGTGTCACTTGTTGAAGTTCTGAAAACAATTAACAACATGGGGAAACCTGGAAAATGCCCATCCCATGATTACAAGCGAAAACGACTTTTTAAATGCAAAGGGAAACAAAGGCTGGAATCGTGGTGCACGAATTTGCCTGAGGCATTTGTCATTGCCCCAGTTTGGCCCACGAACAATGCTCCAAAAGAGGATATTGAGCAAATGGCGAGAGTTATAAGCCAAGACATAGACCTGAGAGATATTTTCAAGTTTCCAAAGGCTATCACATCATGCTCGAAGTACCCATTCGTTGGTATGGTCTGTTTCTACGGAAGGCACTACATGTGTTTCTTTTACAACAAAGCTGCAAAGATGTGGCTGTTGTTCGATGATTACAATGTCAAAAAAGTTGGACCATGGGAACAGGTTCATCATCGTCTCGTGAATGGTCGACTGCAGCCTGTTCTACTATTCTATGAAAATTTGAAAGTGAGTGGTACATCTCTTACTCAGGAGCAAGTGATTTCAAGGCGTGAAAAAATCCATCAGATGATAGACAACATCGACAAAAAGAAGAAAATAATCACAGAGAAGCAGAGGAGGGAGAAAAAAGAGAATACCTGCAAGTCTCCAGAAGGTCCAATCAACAGCGATGAAATGAATGAAAGTGAGCAAGATCTACAGCAAGTGTACAGCATCTCTTGCAAAACGGGTCCTCTATTTATCGAATTTGAGTACAACAAAGAACATATGGTGGTCACCAAGATTGAAGAAAAGGCATCGAGTAAGTTTTTGGAGGAACTTCACGTCGGTGATATCTTGGTTGAGATTGATGACGTAGAGACAGAATGGCACACAGTAAAGGAGATCGACGAGATTCTTTCAGATCAGCGACCAGTTAAGTTGACCCTCCGGAGAGGTGCGAATTTTTGCACAGGAAAGTCGAAAGACGACACAAATGTACAAGATGCCACAACGGTCAATAAATCTGCTGTGTCAGGCATCGATGGGCCAATTCTGAAAACTAATGTCACCCTTTCAAACGTTGCGCCCCGAACGTCAAGTAAGATGGATTCGGGCTTCAATTTAAAGGAAGGTATGATAGACTTGACAAATTTTTTTGGGGGCTCGGTTTTCTCTGCGCTTACGTCAAAAGAGGCCTTGCCATTAACATTTTATGTAAAATCAAAGAGACTTGGAATTTGGTTCATGGTGAGTGCGCCTGATTTCTGATGTAAATATTATTCGCGTGTTGTACAGAGAGATGTGCACAAGTGATATGAACTTTAAAGCATAATGTACAAGCTATTTTTTTTTTGATAATGCAGAGCACGTCACGTAAATTATTCTAACGCATACTCTAAAATTTAAATCCTTTTAATTCAGATTCACCAGCTCTCTTGCTCCTCTTGCGTCTTGCAGCCTGCAAGATTGCCAGGTCTGATTTTGATGCCCCCTTTTGTTTTGCTTCTTCGTATTTCTGAAGCAACACGTCGTCATCGAGATTATCCAGTTCAGATGGATCAATTGTAATCTCCACTTGCCCAAGTTGCTTGGTGGATGATTTTTTACTATCACTTTGGTCCATAGCATATGTGTGGCTTGAGCCGTAGAGGGATTTTCCGACTCCATTTTGTTGCGTCTCCAACACTTGATAAAGTTGCCGTGTCGGCGTTTCAGTTCCAAGGCTGGATACGCTACTTGTGCCTTTTCTAAGATCAATTGTATCGGATGTGTCAAATTCGGACACGCTGGATATCCCGGTGTCCATTGGCGTTTCCATTCCTTCGCCTTCATTTTGCACATCCATTTCTTCCTCGTCTTCTTCTTCCTCGTCTTCCTCGTCATCTTCGTCCGACGATGGAATATTGCCCCACATCTGTTCTTTCGCAACGCGAACATTATCATATTGCTCGTTGGCATTGTTGCCCTCGACACCAAACACATCCCCATAGAGCGGGCGGCCAAATTCATTTACAGGGGGCTTTCCCCAACCACCAGGATGATATCCAAAACTAGCGCCACTTGGTATTGGGGCATTTAGACCGGGTATTTTAAGTTGTGGGTATGATGGCGGGGGGCCGTATCTCTGCATATTAATGAGCCACGGAGGAGGAACTGCATCAGTCATTCCAAGAGCCATCTTTAGGCTGTCAGAAAGCTTCCCAGGCTTCTTATCTTTTACAACCATTTCAAATTCTTTGTTTTCATAGTATATATCTCCATGGATAGCCAGATTTTTTGGCTTTTTTTGATATTTGAAGAAAGCGTTGTAGAGCACCTGGTAATCGATCTCCATCCGCCCCATTTTAGGTTTCTGATTGCCCCTGGCTCTAGCTTTGAGGCCCTTTTTATCCTCCACCTCTTGTAGTGAACTACGAATTTTGTCGATACCTGTCATTGCAATGCACTCTGGAAGTTGGAAAGGTGGCTTTTCTATCCCTCGCTTGCCTTGCAAGTATTTGCGTTTCAAGCACCAGTGCCGTGGAACGGGAACGGTGTTACGATATGATTTGAGGTGCACGAGAAGCCTAGGGTCAGCACTGGTGACATCGTGGACTTCTATGCAGTCAGGGTGCTTCACTAGTTGCTTAAGTTCTGCTACTGATAGTCGAGATGCTAGCTTTCTTTTTCTTTTCGATAATTTCTTTGGGTTTTTTGCGTTATCTGCCTCATCGTCGTCGTCGTCGCCCTCTTGTTTGTTGCTATCAGTTCTGTCTATATCTTCTATCGAGTCCTTCTGACTGTTGTGCCTGTCTGAGCACAACGCTTCGGGCTTTGCAAACTTTTCAAAGATGTTGGAAAAGTCTCGCAGCTGATCATTGGCAGAGGAACCTTCTTCGCCTTGCTGTATGGCCTTTAACATGTCTGGCAGGTCAGCGGAGACATATTCTACCTGAACAGCTAGCTCCTTGCTATCCTTTGCGTCAACTTTTTCAGCATCGGTTATGGTCGCCGCGACGCTCTTCAGAGTATTTTTTTTGCTTTTTTTTCTAAGCCTTCTCTTTTCATTCTTTGTGAGCCTTCTCTTTTTGACCTTCTGAGCCATTTTTGTACAACTGCTGCTACCTGAGACTTAATCTCACGTTGGTGTGCAGAAGCTAACGTGTTTTAAGACTCAAATAAAGGTAGAAGTGCCAATCCCGAACTCGCTTCGCGAGAGGGCACGCAGAAAGACAATGTTGTGCGAAATAAATCAATAAAAGACAAAGTAAGCGTACCCGCAAAGTTCAGGGAGTCGGAAAAAAAAAAAAAAAAGGTTGAAAGAAGTTGACTATAATGATTGACCGGTGCCGAAAAAAAAAAACACCTCTGCTCTGGAAGGTGAAGAATAAAAAGATATATAAAGCAAGAAAGTAAAACGAGACAAAGAACGCGATCAATCGAGCAGACGATGTGCCAGGAAGCAAGCAGAAGCAAAAAGCGGTAGAGCATCTTCATCGCGCAAGT
>JACLAD010009178.1_pt1 | contig 12200 bp, 3 predicted proteins | sample 8027901 | NCBI WGS metagenome assembly JACLAD01 (sample SAMN15725071, study PRJNA655200) | protist metagenome | isolation source: fluorescence activated cell sorting (FACS) single amplified genomes of... | place: Spain: Blaines Bay Microbial Observatory, Mediterranean Sea | collected 2016-07-05
GAATGCCAGGATTATGAATATATATAATAGTATTATTCATAATAATGAAGCTACTGATCCTGCTGATGGTGGTGGTGGTATTTGTATGTTTTTTGCTGTTGCTACTATATTCAATACTACGATAGATAATAATCAAGCTACTTATGGTTCTGGTGGTGGTATGGTTATATATGACAGTGATGTAACAATGAAGAATACAATCATATCAAATAATGATGCTTTTGCTGTTGGAGGCGGCCTGTATATATCAGGTAGTCCCACTACAGTCACAGTCACCCTCCGTCAATCATCATTTATCAATAATGATGCAACCCCTAATGGTGATGAAATTTATACATCTGGATCACCAACCATATCATTAATAAATACATATTTCAACAATCCAAATAATAATGATAATATTTTTGAAGTTAGTGGTACACCAACATGGAAAACATGTTCAGATAATTTATGCACAGAAACACCATTTACTGGTACATGTCATGCAACTGATAATGCAAATACAAAGTTAGGTGTAATATGTCCATCAATAACATCATGCAATAGTAATGAACTAATATACGTAACGCAAGGTGTTAATGCAGGTACACCTTGCGAAGCTAGCATAGGTGAATGGAATTGTGCGGCAAGAACTAATGAAGGAAATTTCACATGTTCAACGGATTGTACAATATCAGGTAGTGATCATATTTCTGTATCGAATACGTTAGAAATTGTTGGTAGTAATGAAGATATGAATAATTTAGTTACGATAAATGCTGCGACAAGTAAACGTCATTTTTATTTAAATAATGCAAATGCTAAATTAATATTACGTTATTTAAAATTAGTTGGTGGAGATGTTAGTAGTAATAGTTGGTCTGATTGGCGTGGTGGATCAATATGTATCTATACAAACGGTGGTGAATTAAATTTATATTCATCTATTGTATTTAATAATAAAGCGGTGCATGGTGGTGGAATAGATGCACATGGTGCTAGTAGTACAAATAAGAATGCGATTATGAATATATATAATAGTATCATTCAGAATAATGAAGCTCCTACTAGCTCTAGTGTTGCTAGTCATAGTGGTGGTATTCTTATGCGGTTTGCTGTTTGTACTATATATAATACTACCATAGATAATAATCAAGCTGCCTTTGGTGGTGGTATGTATATAGCACAAAGTGATGTAACGATGAAGAATACAATCATATCAAATAATGATGTTAGTTGGTATGGAGGCGGCCTCGCTATATATGATGATAGCACTACAGTCACCCTCCGTCAATCATCATTTATTAATAATGATGCAACGAAACAAGGTGATGAAATATATACAGAAAACTCACCAACCATATCATTAATAAATACATATTTCAACAATCCAAATAATAATAATAATATTTATGAACAAGATGGTCCACCAACATGGAAAACATGTTCAAATAATTTATGTACCGAAGCACCATTTACTGGCACATGCAGTGCAGTAAATAATGATAACAGTAAATTAGGAGTAATATGCTTAACACAACGCACTGCTGATAAAAGCAAGTTCTGCCTCAATCCGAGCCAGTACAATGGAGGTAACCCATCCAATTATCCGGGGGGGGCCTACACATGCGATGGATTCCTTGGAGCCGATGCAAAGATGAACGCCATCGATTGGAGCTCCGACTCGGCCATTCAGGCCGCGTGTGCAGATCCTGAAGTCTACTCCGGTAACACGCGGGCTAGCGTGATGAACTGGATGGCTGCGGGAAGTAATCCTTGTTGCGCGGACTTGAAATCGGCATGCTACAGCGATCCAACAAGAACCGCTGCATCAACGACGGCTGCACCAACGACGGCTGCACCAACGTCTGTTGCTGTAAGCGATGCAACTGCAACGCAGATTCGCATTAGCGGAGTTTGCAATGTACACGTTGCAACAGAACAAGAATGCAGAGCTATTGCTAATGCTGATAGTCAAAGAAATGGATTTTATTCAACTGATTATTTGGGATCGCCGGCGGAGGTTGCTTCTTTTTTGACGAACCTAGGAATCCCTTCTGGATGTATTATATATACCGGACCACAAACTCCTGATGCATATAATAAATATGTTTTTAACGGAGATCTACAATCACCTCATCAATGTACCGCCGATTACAATTGCATTTGTACCAGCTTTGCAAATTTCTGTGCTAATCCAAATGATTATGATGGAAATTATCTTATTCCTAAGTGGAACGAAGAGGCTGCAGACCATACATGCGATTTTTGGCTTAAACATCTTTCTGATAGGTCACATAAGATAGATTTAAGAAATCCGACATGTGCTATGATTAATACGCCAATTACGCATCCAATGGACATACATTTATATCCCAATGGACATAAAGAGCCAAATCTGAGAAATTACTTGTGGAGGCTTTCACCATGTTGTGGTGGTGATATATCAAAAGTTTTTTCTTGGAAAAATGTCGATGCAAAATTCGCGAAAGCAAAATTATGGAAGAAATCCAGATATAATAGAAATTGTATCAAAAAAATTTCAGGCTCTGATCATATACCTGTATCGCTGTGGTTACCTGGAAAAAAGGAAAATGAAGTAATTGTTTCAAATCAATACATGTGTAATACAGAATCACCTTATCATGTTTCGACTTATAATTGTGAAAGCTCTCGTGTTGTGCAGAATATTAAAACATGTAAAACTGCCAATTGTGATGAGTTTAAAGATCCACGTCTTCAAATTGAAAGGTCAGGACCTGAGTTTAATAAAATAAAGAATGGGGAATGTGTTACACCAACAACCACATTGGGATATAAGTATAGTAAGGTCAATAATGTTTTCAAGGATATGAATCTTTGCCCTGACGTAGGCGATGGAGGGGGTGGCGGGGTTGAGGGTGGCGAGGACGGCGGAATATTTGCTTTAATTATTATTCTTTGTTTCTGTTGCATATGTGGAATTGGTGTTGGAGTTTATTTTTTAGTAAAAAAAAAACAAAAACAATCTTCGACAACAACCGTACAAGCACAAATGCAACCATCCAGCACATTACAAATGGTTCCACAAAACCAAGAACAAATGGTTTCAATGGCTTCCCAGCCTGGAGTAGTTGAATCAAATCAAGTTGTTGAACAATTACAACAAAAGCAACCCATACAAGGAAAGTATGCAGTGCAACAACAACAAGGTCAACCACAACAAACGATGATGCAACAACAACAGCCAATGCAAGGGCAACAATATGTTGTTCAACAGCAACAGCTAATGCAACAACAGCAACAGCCAATGCAACAAACAATGGTACAACAAAACCAGCCAATGCCAGTGACAGGTAATGACAAAATGATGATGCAACAACAAGGTCAACCACAACACATGATGATGCAACAACAACAGCCAATGCAAGGGCAACAATATTTTGTTCAACAGCAACAGCCAATGCACCGCGCCCCTCCGCCGGGCTGCCCACCGGGCGGCTCATACCAGATGGTGAAGTACGTCGGCCCAGAGACAATGCAGCAATCGCATTGCTGCCTACTTACCGGCTGTCTCCTTTTACCATTCGGCCTCGTGTGCTGCTGTTTGGCCGAATGTCCTAAATCTAATCCAGTTGACGAGAAGGAAGTCTACGTTCTTGGCAACACGTGCTGGACCATGAATGGGATCATCGACACGAAGGTTGGCCCTCACAACAAAGGACTCAAATAGGCGGATCCTCGACCAGGGCGAGGCGATGCTAAATATTCACGAAATGCTGCTCTTGATTTGTCAGTACTACCATGCTCATCTTGCTTAAAAGTAAACAGATTTAATAACCAAAAAGGTTGTCCAGACCAAAATGGATCTTTTAACATTAGTTGCAACCGCTTTTGAAATTTACTTGTATTGCTCGACATTGTGGCAAAGTATGTATATATAGTATTTGTATTGTATTTTCTATTTGTATATGTATACATGTGACAAATTATTTGCTATCTCTATCTTAAATCTGTGTATTTTATTATTAAATATAATTATATTTTTTTTTCAGACTCTGCTTTTTTTATTAAGCTTACCAGTAATGTAATAATAATTTTTTGTGTTTTGGTATTTTGGTATTGTGCTATTCTAATTACCACTTTTAAGTATAAATTATGGATATTTCATAGGTGAAGAGAGGAATCGAACGGCTGTAATGAATGCTGTGTCTATAGTAAATATAGAACCCTCATTGAAACATGAAAATAATGGACACATTTTACTAGAGAGAGGATCTGACAGTTATAGCAACTACTACTATTTGTCATCTGTGAACCACAATAAATACTCCTTGCAACATACCATCTTGGATGAACGATTGACTGTTCCAGGAGATAGGTGAAAGTACATATACACCTTGATGTGTACATGTTGCTTCCACAATGAAATAGTTCAAGCATACACCTGCACAATGCAAAAGGATATCATTTTGTCTAAAGTAACAATTCATCTATATATATGTGTGTATTTATGCATTAAACTTGTGAAAAAAGAAACATAAAAACTTACATTATTTATACATATAAAATAATTATGCTGTTACAAATAATGATATTATGAATGATTTTGGAAAGTTCCAGCTATGAAAATAGAAATTATCTAAATCAATAGCACATTGTCCAATTCTAGGTGTTTTTATGATTATATTTAGTCACATGCTAATATGTATTATAATATTTTATGATGAGTATACATTGGTGATGTGTGTACATTACATCTAAGTAGTTTGAATGCTAATGTTTTATCAGCACCTTCATTACCCCTGCAACGGAATTGGTCTGGAGATGGTCCAGCACCTGCTCACTCTATGTGAAGATAAATATTAAAAATCTTCCAGGGAAAGGTGCTGGGCCAGTTGCCAGAAGGCAAGCAGTGCAAAACACCATGGAGGCAGACATAAATGTCTACTTCTTTTCCAAATTGGAAAAAGTACTATCAGCAATGTGCAAACATGTCAGCACAGGCAAGCCAACTTGTACAGCAATTGATTGAAAACATCCAAAATATGACAGGAGAGTAGTATTACGAATTGAACTATAGCATCAATATCATTAGCATAACATATTAATATATATGCTATTTCATATTTTTAATTTTCACAAATTAAAATACGGTATATATCATATAGGTATATAATGATGAAATCTTTTCTCGCGTGTACTCCCTTAAAAAACACGAAATAAAGCATCCTTAAAAACTCAAAAAAACACATTTTAATTTTCTCGCGGTAATCTTTAAATTTTTTTTGAACATAACAAAATTCTATTATTACATGAACATACCATTGCGGGCATGATGCATCAAAACAACTCATTTCACTGTAACAGAAAATAGAAACAAAGTTGAAAGATGTAATATACATATCAAAGAGATATCATAAGTACATACAATAACAACTATCGTTTAATATACCACCCCCCACGGCAAAACCAGTAAAAAATAACAAATAGAAACAATTTTATAATCTAGAAATAGTATTATGGCTAATTTTATTGAAAGTTCACCAACTCGTAATGCATTATCCCGTGCACAATATGATAATGCTGAAAGCAACCTTTGTTGTGGTAGGATTGATTTGATTATCGGCCCTATGTTTTCAGGCAAATCGACTGAACTGCTGAGGCGCGTAAGACGTTATAAGTATGCCGGGAAAAATTGCTTAGTATTGAAATACTCAAAAGATAAACGTTATTCTGAAAATGATATCATGACACATGATTTGACGAATAGTTTGCCAGCAATTAATGTATCAAAATTAAGTGATATTTCATTTGACGAGAGCAATCCTTACGATGTTATTGGTATTGACGAGGGACAATTCTTCCCTGATTTATACGAATTCACTGAAAGAGCTGCAAATTTAGGCATGGTAGTAGTTGTTGCAGCCCTTGACGGTGATTTCCAACGAAAACCTTTTGGTAAAATATGTGAACTGGTTCCATTGGCTGAGAGTGTTACGAAATTAAGTGCTGTTTGTACAAGTTGTAAAAACAATAGCGCATCGTTTACTCAAAGAACGACAAACGATACAGCACAGGAAGTAATTGGTGGTGCTGAAATGTATCGTCCAGTCTGTAGAAAATGTTTTTTTAAACCAAAATTTGAAAGAAAGTTAAAACCACCAAGTATGGAAGGCTTAATTCATCCAAATCAATCCCCATCACCCACGACAATTAATAAAAGTAACAATCAAAACAAAGAAAATACACCATCTTCCACATCTGGTACCAGAATTAATGGACTTTAAATTTAAATATCATAAATATAATGAAGGAGTACCTCTTTCGTCTAACTCTGAATCACAGACAGAGGAACAATCTTTTGAATACTAAATAATTTTTACTAAACTTTATAAATCATTTTTGATTTGATATGTTAATGAACGGGAGTAAAAGAAATTTAATATATATATATATAATATATGAGTAAGAGAACATTTTATATATGATATTATACGAAGTATATGTGTACAAAAAACACCCTTATATTTATATTTTTTCATTTGTTTACATCTGTTCTGCTGATATAATGACCTTGCCAATGATCCGTCTCTTCCCGCTTCTCGTTTTCTCGACAATGAAATCTCTTGCTTCTGAAGAGACCAATGCTACAGGTATTGTTACTTTAATAGCCTCTTTTGGATCTGCATACGGAGACATTATTTTCGGTTCAGTATTGACGACAATTAAGCCCAGGCTACCTGCACCTTGAGCCAATTTTGCTTTGTCTAACATTTGACATTTACCACGTTCAATCGCAACTACTGCATGTTTTATAGGTGCTTGCAATCCACGACATGCATCGAATGGAGTAGACATTGTAAATACAAATGGTGCGGCAGGGAATGCACTTCCACCAAATGAGGCCATTTGGACTTGAAATGCTTTTGTTTCTTCACCATCCCACAATATTAAATTTCCATAGACGCTATCTTTACTACTTTTGTATTTTGTATTCCATATTTTATCAATAATTGGATTGAAATCAAGTTGATAAAATGGCTTTTGTTGAAGTTCCGATTCTTTTTTTCCGTCATCTTTGATATCGCATTTCGTATTCACATTTTTTCCGTCATTTTCATCAGTAACAACTTCACCATTATCATCTACAACTAATGCTTCCTCCTCTTCACCAATAACGTATTTTGCAACCACAGATCGTTGCTTTGGATTTAATAAGCTATTAGCTACTTTTATTACAGCCCCATCAAATACTCCAATAACAAACATTGGTGTATTTAAATCATCTAAATTACCATTTCCAGCAGGCATATCAAGTAATTTTTGCTCTGTATTAACCATGACAACAGAACCCCCACCAGCATGTTGCGCAGCATATGCTTTTTTAGAAAAAGTGCAAACACCACGACCAACTAAAACTATACTTTTCTCTTCTATAAATTGCTTGTTAGATAAATCTTTGCATGCTTCAAATGGCTCCGCAATGCTAAAATTGTGTAAACCACATGGGTACCCTGGACCAAATTGCGCTTTTAAAATTGTATAATCAAATTTCATTATTCTTGGCCATAAAATGCTTAAAAATCCAGCTCCAACTTTTACTTGTGATTCTTCTTTACTTCGCTTTTTACGTTCAAAACGTAATCTTTTCGGCCATTTAGCCTTTGATATGATATCCATTACATCACTTAATTTTTCAGTTTTCACTACATCTATAATTAATTCATTGTTTACAGCTATTAGTGTATCTCCAGCTGCTAAACGCAACCTAGTACGCTTTCCCTGAGATCTATCTATAGTAGGTGGATATTTGCTCGGCGTAAACCATACACCTAATGGTCCTTTTGTCTCAAATCTTACGTCAAAATAGTCATACCCTGGCCTTTCAACGCGTTTAATCCTTTTAAATTTTTGCTCCTTTTTCTTTTCAACTTGTCGCTTTTCTGCTTTGACTCTAGCTTTTTCGGTTTGCTCTTTTTGCTTCTTATCTCTATCTTCGTTTTTCTTAATTTGTTCATTTTGCATCTCAACGCTACGTTTCTTTTTCGCTTCTTCTTTTTTTTCATTTTGCTCTTCTTTTTTCTCTCTTATTTTATATTTTTCCCATTCTTCATTTTCTTTCTCTTCATGTTTTCTAAATTCCTCACTTTCCTTAGCACCATCATCATCATTATTAGCCGCAGCAGCAACAGCAGCAGCCGTAGGTGGTTTTTGTTGATAACTTACTTTTATATTATTATTTGGTGGTGGTCTACCCATCCTCCTATTAAAATTATTTTCATTGTCATTTTTCTTATGTTCCTCTTCGACAAGCTTCCTACGCTTGGTATCACCAGCTATATGCTTCTTCAAGGCTTCTATTCTCTTTTGATTGGTTGGTCTCAAATTTAATGTAGTTGGAGAAAATGTTTGTATTCTGACAAAACGCTGTACTTTAAATGGTTTTTCCAACCCATTATACAAACCACTATCAACTAAAGGCAAGACGACATCCACATTATCTTGGGATAAAATTTCTGATATTTTTTGCACGCTAAGTGGTATATCTTCGACTCCAGTAACCACATCATCAACAGCTGGGTGCATACTTACATCATTAGCCGGCACAGCACCTGGCGTATCTGCTATGTAATATTCACCGTTTTTTAAGCGTAATGATATTCCTGAGTATATTTTACTGTGAAAATCAGTTTCAAAATTTATTTCACCTTTCACAGAAAATACAATAATTATGAAACATGCAAACGGTATTATAAGAAAGCGTGTCCATATTGGATTGCAAGTATGCATAGCGTGAAATGTATTTTTCTCACGTGCAGTATTTGTGTTTTGTATTATGATATTTCCAGTTTGCAACTGACTTTTTGAATTATTAATATATATAAAGTTATAATTTGATTTATTAATAATATACTACCACATCATCATCAAAAATAATATGTATAATATGTTTTGAGATGCACTTTACAACAATGTTGACTCTTCTAGGATTGGTCAAAAAGCCTGCCGAATTATTTTATTTAATAGCATAGTCATAGCATTAGCAACTGTTGTTGACGACAGCATTTATGAAATATGGATAAAAAAAATGCAACAATTCCTCCAGAGTATAGTGCCAGAAGAAGAATTCTATTATCACAATACTACTGTACTACTGTATATATTCCGTTATACGTATTATTATTATTTGATATACCATACTTACACGATAATATTTATATAGACATATACTACAACAAGGACATTTTCCATTTTGTGTCAAGGCAGCGCCCATTGTGTGTGTGTATATAAATACATATGAGACATGGCGTTTTACAGCGCAGGTTCTGAAAGAGCCAACTTGGGGAAATATAATGATAAAACAATTTGGGAAGATGCGGAAGGGAAATCAGAAAAAATTACTACTGGAACATCATCTTTCAAGCGCAAGAAATTGACCAAGAAGAAGAAAAGTTTTTTTATATCGAAAGATGAACAAGACAAGTTGCGTGGTTTACCTACCGATGAAACAGTCGGACATCACGTTTCCCATCATAAAGTGACGAATCATCACTTTCAACATGTTATGCAAAGAGAAAAACGTGCATTGGAAAAACGCAATAAAAAAAGTCGCAAAAATCAGAAAAAGTTATATGCAAATATTAAACGTGATACTATAGCATCAGCTTCCGGGCGTTCATTAGCTTTGTCAGTCGTGCAACAAAGTGCACAAATAGCAATGATGGCAGATAGCCATGGTAAACAGCACCATCATCAGCACCATAATGACAATGAAGAAGATGAGGTGAATACCGAGGATGTTGACAATTTTCCCGAAGAAAACGATAATGGGCTAGTCTATACAGAAGAACATCCACTGGGTTTACCGACAGGAATGCTTATGTCAACAAAGACTTTTTTATTAGCACAAGATATGAAATTAACTATACGAAAAACTAAAGAAAGGCAAATAATTATATCCGTAACAGATAATCATTTCAGGGAATATGCAATTATTAATACAGAACCAGAAATATTAAATGTATTAGACAATGAAAGTGATAGAAAACGATTTTGTAAATTAGAAAGAAAACAAAAGTTACAATTGATTGTCTCTATGGTTACATTTACAGTTGGAAAATCAAGAGGAAAATTGAAAAAGTTAACACTTGCCTTACCTCCTAAAGAGACATTGGCGTTATTTTTTGCAACCGATGATGAGGAAGAAGGGGATGGAGATGAAAACAAGATTGGAAAAAAAGAAGGAGAAGATGATAAATCAAAAGAAAATGCTGATAGTGACAAAGTGGGAATTAAAAAAAAATTGCATGCTGGAAAAGGTTGGTTTAAAGCAAAGCAAGCTTTACAAAAAATAAATATAAATAAATATAGAGAGCTTATACGTTCTAGTCCATTAGATCCAAAAGGATATGTAAAATTAGGAAAGTTGTATTTGAAGTATGATAAATTGAAAGAAGGCATCGATTTGTTTCGCTCTGCTGTTAGAATCAAACATGTAAATTTACAAGTAAAACCATTTGATGGTAATTTTTGGAAACAGTTTGTAAATGCATTGAATGCATATAATGAAAAATTAGAGTATCCCAAGATGGAAACTTTAATAGAAGCAAATAACGCATTTCAATTTTCTTTGCGCTTCTTTCAAAACTTAACAGATCCGAATCATTTATGCCTTGGTGCAAAAATTCAAGAAAAATCTGGTGATGTTGAAAGCTCAAGCCAAACGCTAGCACGCATCATTCAAAATTTCCCATCTGTGAAAATCCTTCCAAGTATAATATTTAAAGCAGCAGCATGTGAGTTGCATCAAGGAAATTTCCCACAAAGCCAATCGTATTTTGAATTTCTTTTGATAGATCCGCCATCCAAATTTTCAAAAGGTGATATTATTTTACTAGTCTCCTTACTTTTAAATCTTAATAAACGATCAGATTCCGCTTTTAGAGGATATAAATATTTGTATGACAAATTATATGACAAAGGTGGCTTATTTACTGATGGCTTGTACAGAAAGAAAACAGTGAAAGCATGGTATAAATGTAGCGATTTGTGGATTGATTTTGCAAATAAAATGTTAAAAAATGGTGAGCCACTGCTTGCTAATAACTTATTTAAAGAAGGATTATTTTTAGGAGGGTATGATGATAATAATGGAAACCAACACGAAATCATCGGAAAGACATCTGAGGCAAATCTATCTGCAATTTTTGACTCGTCTTTAAGTTCTACTAGTCTTGGAAGTTTACTTGATGGTGGCGGTTCACCCACATTATTATCACCGGAAAGAGAAGAAGAAGAAGAACCAGCCATACACCATCATAATATTAATCATTTTCATAATCATAATCCAATAAAAGAGAAAGCTACAACATGGTGGAAAGCAGCAGAATGCGCATATTCAGTGAAAGATTTTAACTTTGCTGCATATTGTTGCAATAAAACACTTTTTAATGATCCTGATCATACACTAGCTCATAGGGCAAAACAAAAATGGGAAGTTCCCATGAGTGCCTCTACTGATTTTACTGAATTTAAATTAGGCGTTGATGAGGAGTTAATGATGGAAGCTAAATTGAGAACATTGTACGACCGTAAGGATTTACGTTCTCCAATGTCCAATACACATAATCGCAATGATAATTCATTGATGTTTGAGCATCCTGCTTATCCAGACCATATTGAAATCATAAAATATAATGAACGTAAACGACGTCCTGTTAGCGAAAGAGAAGCTGCCGTAATAGAACGTCTTCATGAAGGATTGTCGGCAGATAAATTTGAAAATGCATTATCAAATCGAAAATTGTCGAGAGGGAAAAAATTCGACCATTTACTGACTCGTGCTTTAACTATGAAAACTAGTAAATTGAATACGGTAGAACCAAGTCCCATAAAACGTAGCAATAGTAATGTTTTTAATAAAAGTAATAGCTTTGTTCGCCCTCAAACTGCCGGAAGTTCAAGAACTAGAAGAAATAATAGAAGGTCTGCTCGGCCACAAACTGCAGGAAGCTCTAGGCGACGAAACACTAATAATAACAGCAACAAAAATCGTTTTGGATCATTTAAAAATAATTTAATGGTTTTAACAATGCCAGAGGATGATGAAGATATGCTCAACAGAAATAGTAGCAGAATAAATAGGAATACAACCCTTCGAGCAACGTCTCCAACGACATTATTAACAATGGGAAGATTGTTGAAAAAATCAGCAGCAAAAACAGATGGACAGTTAATAT
>JACLAD010001933.1_pt1 | contig 12191 bp, 6 predicted proteins | sample 8027901 | NCBI WGS metagenome assembly JACLAD01 (sample SAMN15725071, study PRJNA655200) | protist metagenome | isolation source: fluorescence activated cell sorting (FACS) single amplified genomes of... | place: Spain: Blaines Bay Microbial Observatory, Mediterranean Sea | collected 2016-07-05
TCTAAAGATCTTGTGTCACTTGTCTAGCTAGTACAGTTGATTATCTAAATCTAATTTTGAATTTAAAAATCGAAAGACACCGCCTCACTCGCGCACACAAGCGCACTGGTGGCAAGCGAGAGTAAAATGTCAAAACTAATTGGAGGACCTTCAACGGCAACGCCGCCATGGCTGCGCGGAGAAATGGAAGCTCCCGCTGGAGAAAAGGACATGGGCGGATGGACGGCACGCATTTTCACCCCAGAACAGCAAGTGCGACTTGGGGTCGATGAGCAGGGCAACGCAAACACGGTTCAGAGGCCTGCAGTTACCTTCTCTAACGATATTGTGTATACCTCAGGACACCAGGGCATTGTGGCGGGTGCCTCCCCGCCTGCCGGTTTTGCAGACGAAGCGCGGGCTGCTCTAGAGGCGCTGCAAAGCACCCTTAAAGATGCAAACTCTTCATTCTCTAATATTTGCATGGTGACATGCTATCTCACATCAATCTCTCTCTACAAGGAATTCAATGCAGTGTATGTTGAGGTACTGAAGGCTGCTGGTGCTGACAGTGCACCTCCATCCCGAGCCTGTTTCGCGGTGGCTGCCCTTAATAATGGATCGCGCGTCGAAATTGAGTGCACAGCTGTTGTGAACGGTTCTCCGCGCCAAGCAATTGGAGGCGGCAATGGAATTTTCAGCAAAGCTATCCGCGCTTCCAAGTCTGACTTGGTATGGGCAAGCGGTCAACTTGCTCTTGATCCAAACTCAAAGACCAAAAATCTTGTCGGTGGCGACGATCCTGGTGCACAGTCAGCGCAGGCGCTTTCAAACCTGAAATCGGTCCTTGAAAGGGCTGGATCCGGGCCCCAAGGTCTGTTCCGCTCAACTGTCTTTCTCACTGACATTACGAGCTATGGTCCCATGAATAGTGCCTATGCAAAGGCGTTAAATTTGGGGCCTGCAGCGGGGGAGGGAGGTGAAGTGAAATCTTCCGAAGGTAGCATTCCACCTGCGCGGGCCGCCTTTGCTGTGACTGAACTGCCTCTTGGTGGACTGATGGAAGTATGTGGTGTCGGCCGCTCACTCGAACGTGCTGACAAAATCCATGTTTTGCCAGGTTTATCAGCCAGCCCTGTATACTCCCCGGCGATTACTCTTCTACCTGAGACAGAGGGCCAAGATTCCTTGGTCTACGTTTCTGGTCAAGTTGCCCTCGACCCTGCATCGGGTACCAAAGATCTTGTTGGGGCGGGGGACGTTGAAGCGGAAGCGAGACAGGCTTTCAAAAACTTGTGCAGCGTTTTGGAGCAAACGGGATCGAGTCCGGGAGCTGTTTTGAAAACGAATGTGTACTGTGCTTCAATTGAGGATGTTCCCCGCATCGATGCCATCTACTGTGAAGTATTCAAATCGATTCCACGGCCTGCGCGCACATGCGTGCAAGTTAAACAGCTCCCGCTAGGTGCTCTAGTCGAGGTGTGTTGCATTGCCAGCAAAAAATAAGAAAAGGAAAAAAGAGGGGGAAATTCGAAATACCTCTTCCACTATTTTCTGCACATACACAGTGCTCTGGTTGCTCGTAGCTACTGTAGTGCTGATTGCGCTGGCAGCCGGGGGAAATGAGAAGAAGAAAAAGAAGAGACAGCGAACAACCATTTGTGTTCTGGTTTTTGTTGATTTTATTCCGGCTAGTTTGTTTATCTTGGACTCGTACGTACTGTCAATACGTACGCACGTGTGCTGTAGTAGTCGTAGTCGTAGTAGTAGTCGTAGTGCTAGTAGAGTAGTGCTAGCACTACTGTAGTACAGTCAGTAGTAGTTCAAGTTCAAGTAGTAGTTCAAGTTCAAGTAGTAGCACTAGAACTAGTGCTAGTGCTAGTCACTGTAGTAGTAGAGTGCGCTGAGCCTGCACTGCAAAGACATTCTCAATTGAGTATAGACTTACGTCTCATGGTCTTATCTCGTTGTCTGTTTTGCTCACGGAAAGACGCATGCTGCTTTTTCCTATCCAACTTTTTCAATTTATCCTCAGTCTTTTTTAACGCAACCGTTTTTTCTTTTCTAATCTCCGCATTCTTTTGTTTTTCCCTTTCTTCCATGAAAGCATGGAAGTTCGTCATCTCACGAACAAGGTGATGGGGTGCATTCATAGGTCGGCTCTTCACGACCTCTGGGACAACATGCGTTACCTTGATTGTACGCTGCCTTCCGCCGATTTTTACGGAGAGCACGTCTTTCCGACTACCAGATTTAATGTCAACGATCGTGGACATGACACTTTTCTTCGCTTTTTTTGCCCCTTTCTCGTTTTTGGCCTTTGCAGCAGTGGTATCTGCGTCCTCTTTTTCATCTGAAAATCCGACGCCATCCCTACACCCATACCCACAATCACACCATTTTTCGGGGTTATCGAGTTTCCTAATACAGCAACGACAGCAGCTGCAAAACGGGGGACGAGATAGCAGTGAAGAAACGTGGTTAGCACAAAACTCATCGGGGTACTGCACTGTAACGGTAGACGGCAGAAGTGTAACTTACGCGCAGCACCTGGGGCAAGAGCAGGGTCCACAGCGTGTTCCCATATGACTACAACAGCGACAAACTGGGAAACACACTCGTCCGCTCTTTTTCAGGGATACACCCATGCAGACGAGAATAGACAAAATTATGATGGCGAAAAGCACAGAAGAGACGATAGCAGTCACCTGCCAGTGTTCACTCATGGCGCAAAGTATCTCCATCCAAATGATGGAGAAAAAGTCGTCCGATTCGTATTCGCAACTCGCACCTACTGTTACTTCCCCTGCAGTATCCATTATTGCGACAAGGGAAGATGGAGAGGGACTCGAGGCTTGTGCAGATCCTGAAATCGATGTTTCATTCGTAACATTTGAAAAGTTTCTAGAAGAGCCCACGGGGCTGAGAGATGTACTAGGTGAGGGCGCTAAAGTCTGCGGGGGAACTTGGCCTGGAGACGGCGATGTGAGTGAGGTAGTGCTAGTCGAAATTAGTTGCATAATCGGAATCGAAGACTGGACGGTCAAAGAAGTCGTGCCGTGAGGCGCTAGGTTCGTAAGATGCAGCATCTGATGCACCTCGTCCCGCAAAACGACTTCTAGACCACCACTTCCGCTCCTTACTCTAAGAGCCTGCTCGATTACGTTCACTTGACTATCTTCTTCATGAAGTGTTATATTGATGGATAGAATCGCCGTGTTCCTACCGCTGATGTTGAACCGACCCTCGCTGGTGCAATCCAAACCTTGAAAACCTTCATGGCATGCGCAGGTGTAGCCGTCTAGTTTTCTCACGCAAGTCCCGCGATCTCCGCATGGATCAGAGAAACAGTGATCAACATTGCTACAAGTCGGTGCCCAAAATCCGTCAGCACATTTACACTCGCACTGGTGTGTGAAGTTATGAGTACCGTTGTTTTGAATCGAGCCGCGCGGTACACCTCCATTTTCACATACTTCGCCATTCGCAGAGGTCGAGCATTTGTACTCGGTAGGGGATTGCAGACGCCTCGCCGACGAATCTATCTCGCAGTCTTTGCCAGTGTAATTACCTGAGCAGTTGCAGTTGTAGTCGTTCACCAAGTCCTGGCACGTCGCATTATTTTTACACGGGTTAATAGCACACTCATCTATGTTGGTCTCACACACCATCCCTGAGTAACCGGGTAAGCAAGAGCATGTGCAAGATTTATCTGATCCTGGTATGGGGCTTCCCCCATTTTGACAATCTGGGCATGTGATGGTGCTGTTGTGCAGAATGGGATAACTGAGCTCGTGTTCGAGGAATGACATGGAGAGCGCCAAGTTGTGTCTCGTAGATATCGTTCGGAAATAATCATTTAGCACCCTTTCCAGATCCGTGCGCTGCTCAGTCATGTGGGATTTTGTGATCCTAGAAACATTCCGTGTCACATTATAAAGATCGAAAGACTGAGAAACGTTGAGTATAAGCAATATGGAGCTCTGCATTACAGAAGCAGACTGTGCAAAACTTGGACAAAGAATGTGATCCCCGCCACTTAAATACCTGCACTCTACGCGTGTCGCATTGCCAAAGGCCCTTTGTAAAGTGTGGTGGCGGACTTGAAATTCACTAGCATTTTCCCAACCCACAGTGGCTGAAAAACTGCAGTTCCAGAATTGTTCCACCTGACAGTGAGAGCCTATAAATCCTTGTGCATTGCTGCAGTCGCATGAACATCCTGCTGGTGATGTTTTGCGGCCAACAGGCAACCCTCCATGTTGGCAAGCTGACTGATTGGCGCCGAGCGTGCATATATTGCTGAGTTCGCACCTCTCTCCGTAAAACCGATCAGAGCATGTGCAATTAAACCCATTCAAGAGATCGGTGCAAGTGCCTTCGTTCTTACATGGACTTGAGGCACAATCATCGATGTTTTGCTCACACCGGCTTCCCTCATATCCTTCCGCACAGAGACAAGAACAGCCTTGTGTCAAATTATGAGTTCCGTTAGTATACACAAAGCCGATGGGTGTTCCTCCATTTTCGCAGCTCTCACCACTCCCGGAGCCTGTGCAGTTGAAATTCACAGTAGTCGTACAATTCTTACCGCTATACCCTGTGGGACAGTCACATTTGTAATCGTCTCCGTTGACGGTACAGTTTCCGCTGTTTTGGCATGGATTGGGGGAGCAGATGGAGCCGTTCGCGCCGCCCTGCAGCTTTCTTTGCAAATTGTAATCCCACAACTGAAGCCGTCTTCTAGTTTGAAGATCGACTCGAAGATCGCATTTTGCCGTGAAGTTGTACTGTGGAATCTGTGAACTTAGCACATTTCTAATATACATCTCCGAGGCATCTTTCTCCTGAAAATTAAGTTTTGGGTAATGGGCGCCGTGCCGCAAAACGATTCTGCCAGATGTCAGGGCGAAATTAATGACCACCAGCAGACTTAAAATCGATTGATATGCCGCGGAGTTACCCATGCCAACAGACTTGTCTTCGATGATGCGGTATTTTCCTCTCTGCTCGCCGCTCTGGTGGCTCGAGGACGTCAGCGCAGGACGAGACCGGCCGGCTTTGCGATGTTCATGCTAGCCGCGCCGTGGCAACATTCAGGAGAAAAGGTTTCGCGCGCCATTGACTGCGGCGGGGCCTGGACAAAATTCCGGTGCAACCCAGATACCGATACTCTACTACTACTGTTTATGTTGTAACACGCAATACCCTGGAAAAAATGAAACTCCCACACGCAACACGCAACCATCAATGGATTTTCGGCGCCTTCTTTGGACATTGAGACACAGAGTAGTAGTTTGAAGGTAAGGAGCCTTAGACATTACAAAGCTGATAGCGTAGATTTAAATTAAGATTCCCCTTCTGGCCTTGACTACAGTACTGGCCCAAGGGTGATGAGAGAGTGGGGGAATTGAAAGGCTGGGTTGAAGTAAAAGTTAAAGTTAAAGATCGTGGTAGAAGATAAAGCGTACAACGCCTGATACGTGTAGGGTGTGTGGGATGTGGGATTGAATTTAAATATCGTACAGGTAAGCACGTAACGTCGGACCACCTGGTGAAAAATATTAGTCGTCTCATAACAACAAGCATTCAGTATGTGGGCACGAATAGCGCCTCGCGCGGTTGCTGCTGGAGCTGGGCTTGCATCAGGATGCTACATGTATCGCGCCGCTGATGAGACGTGGGCTGGAAGCAGGAGCGCCCCGGAATCCTTTCTTCCGAGACATGTGGCTTGTGCGCGCTCTTCAATAGCAAACGCTGAAGTGGTGGGTGAGTTTGCTTCGAGTGGGATGCTGTTCAAGGACTCGGTGGTTGTTACCCGTGTCGATGATCCGATGGTAAAGGGCGTATCAATATACCTTAGCACAGTCAAAAGACCCCTGTCTGACCGACTAATGAAGAGTTTTTTCACCGAACCCTCCGCAACTGTCGTGGAGGTTGTCCAGACGTCATCCCCTTTGGTTCTAGATAAAAGACTCAAAACGACCGTGGACGGGGAGGATGTCTTCAACTCCATGAAAACACCACTTTTCAAATCTGTTCACGTGAAGCGGATTGTTGATAAAGAGCGAAAGGTGCTCATCTATGTTGGTTACAATTATTCACTTGCCACTGCCAATGAAGACAAGCTGGGAACGCGGGATGGTCGTTTTAAAACTTCTATCTGCGCAATACCTTATGGACTTACAGAAAAGGCAGATTAGAATTAATTTAAATTTTTAAATTTAAAATATAAATTTTAATTTAGCGGAACATATCGTATCTCAGCGCTGATGTGCAAATACTGTATACACAATGCACAGCTTAGTTTTCTTACCTTCAGGCGCCACTTTTGTCTGAAGACCCATTTGACGTATCAGCGTACCAGTGTTGGTAGTATTAGTGAGTGGAATTCATGCTAAGATTTTTTAGCCCTGGTGGCTTGTCACTGTCGGTTTCCATGCTCTTCTCACTGCCCGACGTACGAGACAAGGAGACACCAGTGCCGCTGGATTCTGCCTTCAGTTCATTACGAAATTTAGACCCAAATTTAGGTTGCGGTGATGAATTAGAACGAAGTCGCAGGTTCCTATCTCTGCTCCTACCATCATGAAGATCCTGAACCGCCCTCAATCTTGCCATTGCATCTTGGAAGGCATTTTTATTTTTGTTGTTACTTGTTTTGTGTGCGCCAAAAGCATCAGAAATGAGATGCGCCGCGTGAAGCCCAGCAAGTTGGGCTTCAATTTCATCGGCAGAAGCTTCCCTGCGCGTCTTGCCGAGACGCGTCTGCGCTATTCGGTGAGCTTCTTCAAGAAGCAATACATAGTTTACACCTCCACTCGAGGCACTTGGACTGAAAGGTTCATTATTGTTGCCAAACTCGTAACAAAACGCTTCGAAAAACTCTTTGTAGCTACTCTTGCCTGTGTCGACGGCCATTTTCAAACCAACGAGGTTGCTAAGGTGCTGCCGGACAATTTTGGAGAGCTCAACTTGGACCTGCGTTGTTTTCACGCTAATTCTCTTCCTACTTTCGTAGAGACCATGAACGAAACGCGCAACTCGCCAAAAGCGGATGATGATAATTAGCAACGATCCCCGTGCAAGAACGTCCTCGATATGCTGATCTTCGACATTGCTAAAGACAAAGATGACCTGCAAATTTTCCAAAATTATGGATGCAAGGACGACAAAGAAGTCCAAAACGTAACCAATGTGGTACCAGCGGCAGTTCAACACCTTATCTTCCCCTGACGAGAAGAATTGGCCTTCATCGAAAATGTTCGACGCATGCGCCAGCTGTGAAGCCGAATTTCGCTTCGAAAATTCAGCTTTCGTCATTTCAATATCGCTTCCCCTTTCCTGCGAATGCCCGTACGCATCTTTTTCCGTACCAAAGCAGCCACAGCAGCAGGATTTCAAGGCCCTGAAAGAGATGCAACGAACTTTGCGATAGTCTGGCATACTGCCGTGAGGGATCACATGCCAGTAAGGTATGTTTGTCAGGACGCGGAGTTGAACGCTGTTCGTTTTCTCGGTGGCTACAGGTCTGATGGTATACTCGCCTGTCATTTTATTCACATCAAGTACCTCGCCCAGCTTGCACAGTACCTCCCCGGTTTCACGGTCGCGGATGGCGATGAAATCGCCAGCTCTACCAGCCCATACACACGTGCAAAAGAAGAAAGACGGGCCCATGGCATACATCATGAGCAAAATCTCCACAAAAAAGATAATAAGAATTGCAAGACTGACGTAATGAAGTGCTTCCTCGCTGCTGTAGTGGTGGTGAAAATGTGCATAAAGAGCTGGTTGCACAAAGCAGCGCTCCGGCTCGTGACCAGAACCATGGCCTCCACCAGAGAGCATTCTCGTCAGAGTCTTGATTGCAACGTGAGTAGCCCAACCTTGGAGGTAGCGGTGGTGAGCACCACTGTTCTCATGACTGTTTCCATGACCAGCTGCCGCCTCGTGGTGTGATTCGAAAGAAATTGAGGTGCGGTTGACGCAAACATCAACATTCGCTGAGCTAGCTCCGGCCACGCCTGTGTCAAAAACGTCGACAGTGCTGTAGTCGCTTAGGAATTCCACACAGCAGTCACGTAAAGCAGAGGGGCTCGTGACCTGAGATGTAGTCGCGCATACGTATTCCTTGGGAACTGCAAGCGATGAATAATCCTTACCAGGAGCCGGTGAAACTATGCGGTAATGAAGGAGAATCTCGAAGAGAACAATAATGACGTCGCATAGAAGGAGGAAGAGAAGTAATTTTTGCAGCAAGCTGTTTTCCACCCCGTGAAATACTCGTGAACGGCACATTTTGTCACGGGGGCCGCACCATAGACGCGGTTTAAGCTCAATCTGAGTCGCTGGAATCCACTGGATAGCTTGCACGTTGCCTAGAACAGTTACGGGTTCAATGGCGACTTTGCTTCCATCTGAGCTGACTTCACAGATTTTTGCGCGCTGCACCTTCCCACCGCCGTGATTGTCGAGGTAAACATTGAAGAATTTTCCCACAATTGACTGTTCCACCCTCTGTTCCTTCTCTGGATTATGGATTTGAGAGCACCTGCAGCAGCGGGAGCCCCTCGGAATGAAAATATGTTCGTGATGATGTTCCCCGTGTTCATGGTCGTGGTCGTGGTCGTGGTCGTGGTCGTGATCGTGGCCGTGGCCGTGGCCGTGGCCGTGGCCGTGGCCGTGACCGTGGTCATGGTCGTGGTGACTGCTCTGACCGTGTCCTGCACTACGATTGCTGTTGCTTCCACCATGCTTCGCAGCACCATTTGCTGCAGTGTTTATCCCTGCGGCTTCCAAAGGATTACGCACGTCCATCGCGACCGCAGGTGTCTTCCTATTGCCAGCGTCTGCCATCGGCTGTTGGAAGGGAGGAAGGGACAGAACGTCAGATCCCCGTAGCCTAAAATTAATTTAAAAATCATCTTTGAGCTTTTAAATCTAAATCTATAAAATTGGTCTACAACGAAAGAAACTTTTAGATTTAGATTACCGTATTGTACAGTACGGGTATCTTGACCAGTATCTTTCTCGAGAAAAAGACTCCGATCTCGTCCGGCGGACTCGTCCGGCGGACTTGGGTCCTGGGGCGGAAGTCGGGGAGAGTTCTAGACAATAGTTCACACTGAGCAATATCAGCAGTACGAATGCTCTCGTGTCAAACTTTCTTGGCGTGATGAGACTGTGAACGCATCGATTTCTTTGTCCGGCGCAAATCGCATTGAAAAGCGCCTTGCAAGGGTGAGCGAAGATTTTAGTCGTTTACCTGAAGACTGAAGACTGAGATGCAAGAGGTGAAAGTTTGCTTTCGAAGCCGCAAAATAGGCTTGACTATAAAGAGCACATGTAGAAGTAGTATTGTGATTTCAGCGATCGACGAACGTTCGCTTGCACACAACGTGATTCCAGTCGGCTCGTTATTGTTGCGTCTCGAGTCTTTGGACTCGGCAAAATGTTTGACTTTAACAGGCACATCACTCACTCGTGCTGTAGAATTGATCAAAGAACATCCCCGACCTTTAGTGGCAGTTTTTGGAGTGTCAAAAACTAAGCTGCAAAATCATCCCAAGTTAGGAAATGATTATGTTGTTCTAAGAAAGCAGGGAAAACTTAATGTAGCAGCCAAATGTAAGAGTGCAGAAAGGACGTGTCGATCTGCATTGAATGTGCTCATAAAAACACTCGAGAAGCGAGAAAATAGGATCGTTAGACGGTGTCGCTCAGTGCTAGCTACTGTAATTAAAAAGATTGAACGGATCGAGTATCGCAAGAAATTCCCTGTAAAAAAATCAAAGATTGATCCCAAAATTAGGCAAAGGACACTTGCGGTAAAAGACAATGTATTGACGAAAATTACAGGCGTCCTTCATAACCTAACAAACAAAATAGAGAGAGGATTCCGCTCTAAAGTTCTGCACAAATGGCCGTTCGCACTACCGTGGTCCGACAAGCGCCTGATGCTAGTGAAGAAGTTGCCGAGATCTATTGTACCGAACAATGAGCCTGCGGCCCTCTGGCACCGCGAAGTAGTGTGCCGCCGATCTGGAGGAACCGCAAATAAAATCGCGGATGTGTACTATTTTTCTCCGACTGGAAAAAAGCTTCGCTCCTGCCGCGAAATACTATTCTATCTTCATAGTGTTGCGCAAATGAAAAAATTTCTTCCACGGCATAATTTCTCTAAGCGGCATGTTGGTATGCTACCGTCGTACAATGAATTTAGTACTGATTCTCGGTCACGGGTGCACAGACGCTGTATTCGGAATGCTGAATTGAGAAAAATATCACTTGCTAGTCCGGTGAAACTTCTACGAGTTGCAGTGGCGCAGCGAGAGGTTGGAGAGGTTGGAGAGGTTGGAGAGGTTGGGCAAGCGTCTACGGAAGTGGATAGTAAGATTATTCGTGAATGCCGAGGGGTTGTTGACTCACTCATTAGATACCTAGAAGTAACAGCTGTACACAGAAGGTGTCGCGGTGAGAAGCGGAAGATGAGAGCAAATCTTTCCACAGTTCCACGCAAGTCTCGCAAGTCACTCCAAAAGTCACTACATTTGCCCCAGGGAAATGCGGTGGTTCGACACCTCAGCGGACAGAGTAAGCGTCAAGGAAAGGCTGGGCACACGTACTTTTCCGCTACAAACAATCCAAAAGTTCAACGGAAAATAATGCGGGCATGTCAAAGTGTACTAAATTCCATAATTTCCAAGACCGTGTCTCGCGAAAAAAAACGTGTCAGACGTGAGGCCCGCACCATGGCTCGGCAAGCTGCGGAAAAGGCAAAGAGCGAAAAGCGAACAGTCGCCGCATGCAGCCGTGCACTGAAGTCTATTATCACCAAGGTGCAGACCCATGAACGCAAGCGACTGGCGAGAGAGGAGCGGGAGAAAAGGAAAGCACAAAAAATCGCTCTGCAAAAGAGATCACGAAAGAAGTTTCGAAGGCAAAAAGCAATTTTTCGGCCGAAAGTAGACGTTGAGCTGAATGGAAAATGGTACGACGCAGAAATCCTGAAGAAACAGGAAAATGGTAAATTCACCATTCAGTTCTGTCTTGATGAGTCTATAGAGGAGAGCGTTCCGAGACAGCGCTTAATTTTTCAGGAGGAAACCTCCGAAATTAAATCATCCACAACAGTGGGCACCTCCAGCTGCGGCTCTAATCAAGTACCATGCAAGAGCCGTCTAGGAACTATTTCGGAAGACGGAATTTACTTTTCTCACGATGATGAATCACCCAGCGAAATTGCGAAAAGATTTGGCGTCGACGCAGGATCTCTCGTCGCTCAAAATATTTCCCAATTTCCAGCTTTGCGGAAAAATTCTAAATTAGAAGAAGGCACTTCCATTCGCATTCCGGGTCGCAGCTTAATTTTCTGTGTGTGCGGAGAACGCCTTGCACCGACATACCCTCCCACGAGCAATCTTTTCCAGTGCCATCAATGTCAAGGAAGATTCCACCTATTCTGTGCCGGTTATCATAATACTTCATTGCCTCTTCAGAAGGATTTTTTGTGCTCAAATTGTAAACGGAAGCAGGCCAGGACTCGATGCCCATCAAATCAGCCATCGCAGACAGCGAGCGAGCAGCTCCCTAGTTTTGATGAGGATTCATGCCTTCACGCACCGTCCGAAGCTATCCAACACTCACTCCTGCGAAGAAGACCAGGAATGTGCCACAGTCGCCCAGGCGTTTTATCGGCCAGGGCAAATGAACACGTCGACGTGAATAGAGTAGAGGAGGAGGTGTTGAAAAAGTGTTCTGCACTGTCCGCTGGAGTTATATCTGAAGATGGAAAGTATATATGCTTGAAGAATGAGTCAGTGAGATCTATTGCAGAAAAACTTGGTGTGGAGATTGTCGATCTGGTCGATGTTAATAAACAGAATTATCCAACTTTGAAATTGACTTCCAAACTTTTGAAATTCACGAAAATTGAGGTACCGCCACGGAAAATGGGATGTTTGACGAGCGAGGGTGTTTACATATCGAAGGAAGATGATAAACCCTCCGAAATTGCAAAACATTTCGACGTTCCGGTGAAAGATCTGATCTCGCAAAATCGATCAAGACATCCTCAGTTGCAACGGCACTCGCGTCTACTCCCGAGAACTGAAATTTATTTACCAGGATTTTGCGCAGTTTTCTGTGATTGCGGTATTTCATATCCGGGTGAGGAGTATGTATCTTGCTCGAAGTGCTCTGGTTGGTTC
>JACLAD010005125.1_pt1 | contig 12189 bp, 7 predicted proteins | sample 8027901 | NCBI WGS metagenome assembly JACLAD01 (sample SAMN15725071, study PRJNA655200) | protist metagenome | isolation source: fluorescence activated cell sorting (FACS) single amplified genomes of... | place: Spain: Blaines Bay Microbial Observatory, Mediterranean Sea | collected 2016-07-05
ACCAAGAAGAAGTTGCACAACAGGAAGGCTTATCTCCCAGAAGGCCTAATGATAATAATAATAATAATAATAATAATAATAATTTAACTAGCTACCTAGCTCAAATATTAGTAGTAGTAGTTATTTATTACTTCTATTATTATTATTATTATGAAGTTGTAGGTAGGACGCTTAACTAGTTAGCTCAAAAATTTATTATTATTGAAGATTGAAGTATATTATTACGTTTAAGTAGCTAGCTGATTATCAAATTATTATTACTTTATTACTATTAACTAGCTAGCTCAGTATTATTAATTACTACTTTATTACTACTTCCTGTATTACTATTACATAGCTTTGGAAAACGTCAAATTATGAATCATGAAGTTGTAGGATGCTTGAGTAGCTAGCTCATTATTTAATTGAAGTACGTATTAAGTGGAGGATTGTATTCTTAAATATATACATAATAATATATTACGTATTAAGTAGCTAGCTCATTAGTGTTATTATATTACGTATTAAGTATTAGGTATTACGTATTACTACACTTCTAGCCTCTAGAAGTATATTCCTAGCTGCCTCCTAGCTACTTCTATGGATACTAATGATTAATAATTCTAATAGAATAATGATCTATCTATATATAATTATGATTAGTATTCATTAATCACTATAATTATTATATTCTACTTTAAGGTACTTTTTCTTTGCTTATGCTTTACGCAATTTATCTTCAGTTGAAAAATTAAAATGATAATCTGTGATAATGATAAAATAAGAAGATCGATGTTATTTTCAAGCTACTCTGCATAAGGAGTAGCCGACGAAAGCGGATGATTATAATAATAATAATAACTAATACTTCACTGTAAAATAATAGACGTAATAATGAATCTTCGTAGCTAAATACTTCTATGAAAGCAAAACCTCTATAATCGCTTGTGCGCCATCCAAAAATTGATCTGAATGATTAATCATATCTTTTGGCGATATAGAGCGTCCAAGCATATAGCTAGAATTAATTATATAATAATAACTTCTACTTCTAGCTTCAAGTTAGCTTTATTTGTGGCACATGGTATGGTACCTAGAACTATCTCGAGGGGGATGGTGACATTGCCGTGTAAGTGCAGTAGTAGTGGTAGTAATAGTATTAGCAGTACATAGGCAAGTACTACTTATGGCGCCTATCTACTCCTATTCCTACTTAGTTTGATGTAGGTATTGGAAGGTCCACTACACATACGTTTAAGTGTAGATCAGTGCTGTACCTACTGCTGGTACTTATTACCTAGCTACTACCTTCCAAGTACTTAGGTACCGTTGGTACCTAAGTAGGTAGAGGCAACATAAAATATAGGTACCTACTTTTACCTATGGCTTCTTCGTTCAGCGCAAAAAGCGCTGCGAGGGCGTGGCTGCTGCATGCTGCTTGTTCTATCCCACCTTATCTTGCCGCGTTCTCTATCCTATCCTGCCAACTATCGTATGAGCAGGTTGCTCAGTCGCTTACTTCACCGTAGTAGCTTTTGACTTGTGCCATAAGTTGAAGGAGTTCTCACGTATGAGCATCTTCTACTTGCTAACCTTTCTGTTCTTCACAAGTCTTCACGCTTTCGAGCTAGGTGATATTCTCATGGGAAACGGACCAACGAAAAACTTCGGCGAGGCTGCCGCTTCAATCATAACAAAGGAAGTTACCTCAGCGTCCCCAAATAAGCAGGAGACTGCCATCTTTGCTGCTGGTTGTTTCTGGGGAGTAGAATTGGCATTCCAACGTGTTCCCGGAGTACTGAAAACAGAAGTTGGATATACAGGTGGCACGACCAAGAACCCCTCGTACGAGCAAGTTTGCAGTGGTCAAACCGGGCATACAGAAGCTGTACAGGTGAATTACAATCCTTCTGTTATTGATTATGATGAGCTATTGACTGTGTACTGGGATCGCTTGGACCCAACAACTCGCAATCGGCAAGGTGGGGACGTGGGCACACAGTATCGATCAGGTATATATTACTTCTCAGAGGAACAAAAGAAGAAGGCACTTACTTCGAGAGATACAGAGCAAAAGAAATATACTTCTCCTATAGTAACTGAAATATTACCAGCTTCAAAATGGTATCCAGGTGAAGACTATCATCAAAGGGTAAGTTTTCCTCTTGTTTCTGGTGTTTTTATACTCGTTAGTACGCTGTCAGACATTTTCAATAATTCACACACATATACATTCTTTCTTATATTCAAATTGTAGTACCTAGAGAAAGGTGGACAATGTGCTCGAGTCGGGGATACTAGTGGAATACGCTGTTATGGCTAGATGTTATCAGATGCAAGTGATCACTGTGAGATACAACATACAACCCCTGGGACAGTAGGTTTCTAAGTTTCATATGTTTATACGAATGACGAGGAGACATACGAAGATAGTGGGAGGTTACTTCAGATATAGATACATAGTCATATCAAGAAGGTCTCAAATGAAAATTTTAAAATTACCTCTTCCTAGTCATTTGGTGTAGCGGGATCAGACAATTATCGCCACAGTGGCAATTTTGGCCCAAAGACAAAACAAAGACTGTGTAGCATGTGTGATATGTGATTATACTATAGCTACATCTATGGATACTAATACTGATACGCATCTATGTAGTATGATAATAGTGTTTCCTGTAATGACGCATGAATTCTAATGTTGCTAAGTACTTAGTCTACCATTACCATGGGATTTGGGATTCAACCTCTGCGAACGACGGGACGGTCTTTACTGGGAATGATTACCCTCACACCCTCACCCTCGTCCTCCTCATAAGTCATAAGATGGAGAACTGTCCTGATGGTTAATGTCGACTTGTGTTTGAACATGTTCAGGATCTATTACTATTAATTGTTCGTCGGCTCAACAAATAGGCGTCGAAATCGCCTCGTCAAGTCAAATTTTCGAGCATCGTTCATACGAAGATATCTACCTATTAATGAATTATTATGGCCAATTGGTATTGGTACTACTACCTCTACCTACAGCATCTAGAAGCTCGAAGTGTATGTTAACTGCAACTTGTAAGTTACAAGAATAGCTTATCCTCATTAAACTTGCCGTCATTTTTGACAGCATTATCCACACCTGGTGTGGACCCCGGATACACCTTGGTGATTTTACCCTTCATACTGGAGGCAGCATCCCCTTGGCTCATCTCTAGTCTTCGCTGCCAATTTGGATCAATATTTTGGACTGTTGGAGAAGGTGTGGGGGCAAAGGTGGGCGCTTGAGTGTTTGACCTGCATCTATCCACCATGGTATTGTTAGGATACGTTGTTATAAAAAGAGGTGTACATACACCATTTTTCACTTCAAACGTTAATTGATCCAAGTATGTTCCCTCAGCACCACAACCACTCCATATCGCTTGAGGCTGTGGGAACACACCCAAAATTGTATCAGACATTTCCCCAAACATGCCACCCCCAAGGCGCAAGTGATAAGTGCCATCTTTGACAATGATGTAACACTCATAGACCATAGCTCCTTCACATACTTTGCCGGATTGGGAAACAAGATATCCCTCGTTGTCGGAGATGTAATAATGAGCATTTCTGACAGTCAGAGGAAAAAATGACATCTTCGCAGAAATCGTTTCCATCCATGTGACTTGATTAATTCTAGTGCATCGATAACATTCACCTTCCAAATAATTTGTCATATTGAATTTATTTTCGATCGCATGGAAAGTAAATTCCATGTCCTCGGGGCTCCAGTCGAATATCATTTTGGTAGAATAATCACCTTTGAATATTTCACCCGTTGCCTCCACGGTTACCTGATAGTTTATTTCCCAAAAATATCTTGCTCTAGTAGGTGCATAAACTTTCACAGTGTACAATCCACCATTTTCCCATGTGTACGGACAATACCTTACATTAAATGGATCGATTTGGTTACATAAAGGCTGAAATGTGTCATTGGTCAAATCTGGAGCAATTACTGAGAGAACTGCTGTATCCCATCCATCATGAAAATGGTCGCTCATCCATATATTAATGCAACTATCATTCCTATATTGGGAATAAATTTCAGTTGTCTCTCCACCATTGATTAACATGGTTGATCCCCATATCATGGGATTGGAAAAGTTGCCTTCACTACCATGATCTGAATGAACAATTTTCTGATTTTGACTCCATCGAGTTCCATCAGAAGTTCTGAATATGTACGAGGCAGCGTAATCAGCACCCCCGACGGTGGTCACTAGAGTTTTATTTCTCATATGTATATCGACCGCTTTACGATTTGGTCTAGGATCATCTGTATTTTCATCATCTACAAATAATTTCTGCTGAAGGGTCCAACGACTAGTCGGTCCCTCCGAGAACACGTACACTCCATCAATATTTTCTTCCTCAACGTCATCTGGACGATTCGTTGAGGCAACTAGACGCCCTTCAAATATCTCGAGATCATAAGCAAATCGCCTAATTTTTGATCCTACTACTGGATTATCCCAATCTTCACTCAAATCATCAGCCACCAGTTTTTGCTGTTGTGACCACGTTCCAATAAAGGACTTGAAGTTGATATCGGCATCATAGCGAACTGTCGAGAACACATAAGCTAGGCCTCTTGGATCTCTTTCCGCATCAGGATCACGATAATTAGTGCAACCCATGACGACATGCTCCGCAAATGTGGATAGAGACTGACCGCATCTAATTCCTTTAGCTCTATCAGCATTAGGATCCTGAGCCACTAATTTGGTAGTGCGAGACCAGTAAACAGCATTGTTCTCTCTTTCGAACACATATGCTGCTCCGTCTTTTTCATCAGCATTAGATGCACCTATTACAATTCTATTGTGAAACAATTCATCAAATGCAATCCGTTCTCCGAAAGTGTCGCCTTGTCTAACTTCAGTATCTGGGAGTACTAACTTTTGGACCTGTGTCCACTCTCGAAGAGAGCCATTAAAAATGTATACTGCTCCAGCCTTTTCCAAATTTCCACGTTTATAAGTTGGACTTCCTACAATAATGGTTTGATTATAAGACACCATCCAATATCCGAATTGATCCCCTTCATTCGAGCCACTAGCTGGAACATTGGTACGTCCCTCTTCTTCAGGTACTAATTTTGCTTGTTGTGACCACACCTGATATCCATGACCATTAGCGCCCTCATCATTGTCATCATTTGTATGTATATATATGGCGTTATCGTATTTATTATATCCCGATGCGATGTAAGAAAAGCCTGGTGTAATGAGCATAGTAAGTTGGTTGAGTCAACTCATCAATTTATCGTTCATAATCTTGACAAACCCACGAATAGAGTCAACAGAAACAAATACATGTACCAAGAGAAAGACCAAGAAAAGAATAGAAACAGGGACCAATAAAATCATTTACCTCTGCCAGAAAAACCAAATTGTGTTTGGCCATACGTGAGTGAACCCTCTGCTGCCTCGGGTACTTTTAGGCGAGACTGGAAAGACCAAAACCTGTGTTGCTCAACGATTTGACCACCACCTATCCAGAGCCAACTGGCAAGAAGTAGCACGAGAGATCGCAACGTCCGCAATTTCATTACAAGCATCCCCCAACCATCAGGTTTATAGATCCGTTCCAAGTTTCTACAATATATAATGAGCTTCTCGTCGATTTCGTTGTTCGTAGCTGGGTACGGGTGTAGGTAGGTAGTAGGTGTGAGTTGGTACCTCTAGTAGTAGATAGGTATAATAACTAGTTAGGAGGTCTTCTCTGCTGCTGCTGGTTATTACCTACTAGTAGTAGGTAGTACTTATTTCCATTTCTTTTTGGAGGGTGGTAATAACCTGTGGTTGGTACAAGAGTACTTATACTTTATACTTTTGCCTATCTCCAATCTCTAAAATTCTAAAATCTAACTGCTGTGTGTGTGGATCCAAGGATACTAGGTACCACACTGCTGTATGTGGGTAATTGCTTTGAGCTGCGTATCTTTCAGCAGACTCCTGCTGATTACTGACAGCATACGCATTAAATCATCTACCTCGTCATTTGCGACATTAGATTCGCTGTATGGGAGCAAAGACATCAAGGTAAGGGGAAGAAACTCCCGTAAGCTGCATTCAAGTCCATAAAACACTTTAAACGACCTCATTATCTATTTGTATTTCCTACAGTCCGATCCAGTCTCCAACGTTTGTTATAGATTCAGCGATGCCAACACATGTAATCACATCAGCAATGCCAACACCCGGTCCAACAGCAAACATTGCGAGTAATTTCATGTCTGTAGTCGAAAACGAGGTCTATTCAAATGTGATTTTGAGACGTATAGTAGAAGCTGTGGGTGTGATAGTTGGTGCAATGATTGTGTATTATCTTTATGTTGTATTTTACGACGTTTGTGCTTGTCATACGTGTCCATCGCTAAGCTGGATATTAGGTCTTGAACGAAGAGGAGGATATACGCTAGTGGAAGAAGTTGAAATAAAGAGCCCTAAGGAAAGCAACATGATTCGTAATGAAAAGATGATGGAGGATGATGAGGAAAAGGCGACAAAATCAAAAGCTGCTGATATATCTACTCAAGCAATGAATCAATTCGAACAAAGATTTCTTGCTCTAGAGAAGGCTTTAGAGTCAGAGAAACAAATGAGAATTGAGAAGGAATCAGAGCTTAAAAAAAGTTATATCGGAATTGGATACTACAAAAAAGATGTACGCTTCACTCGATGAAGAAATCAGAAATATAAAAGAAAGTGGAAGTGGTCGTTCAACTCCTCGAGGTGTATCACCCATGGCAAAGCGTACTAATGACAGCGGTCCATCACCTGAGTCTGCCAAACGCAGAGGAAGAAACAACGATTTGTTTACTCCTCCTACGTTGGGAAATAGATATGGTGATAATTCTTCTGAATTTAATGCTGATGCGAAACCTGAACTGATGACCGTCGTTACAGCACTGCAACATCCGGATGGTGAGTACGAAGGAGAAACCATCGATGGTGTGGCCAATGGGAAAGGCGTCAAAAGATATAGTGGTAAATGGACCGGTCAAGTGTATGAAGGCTCATGGCGAAACAATAGAAGTCATGGACAAGGTTCACTTACGTGGCCATCTGGTGCTTTGTATACTGGTGAGTGGAAAAATGGAAAGATTGAGGGCAAAGGCACCTATTTTTTCGCGGATGGTGCCAGATACGAGGGGGATATGATAAATGGGAAATCTCATGGCTTCGGCAAGTACGTTTATGTCGATGGACGCACGTACGAAGGACATTTTGAAAATGATAAACAAAATGGTTTTGGTACATATAGATCGAAAGAGGGAGCTGTGTTGTACAAAGGAGAGTACAAAGATGGGAAGAGGGTAGTATGAGTCCTTCTGGATTATCATTATAGCTCCCTGCAGGCGCTATGGAGAGATAATGGCTTCCTGGAGTATTTCCTTTTGCTGTATTTCCTAGTCATGTCGCCGTTGTATTTTTGGCGATTGAAGATTTACATTATACCTTTACGTCACGCTATGTAAAGTTAATGTTCAGATGAAAGCAATCAATCGCGTAGAAAGTCGTTTGCGTTGAAATTTTGTTCCCGTGATGATTTTTATAGATCAGTGTAGAGCCTTGATGTAAATTGGGTTTTTCAATCAGTTTTCGATCCCCTTTTATGAACGCGAAGAAATTTATACCTGCTTCTCTCATAATATTAGACTAATTTTGTTTGATTTTTGCGTAGGTAGCCGGGAGTACTTCTCTATGTAAAAGTAAAAGTAAAAATAGTACTTCTAGCTTCTAGAAGTACATATGTCCGATATGTCCTATGTCCTATGTCCACTAGGTCTACTTCTACTTGTAGCTTGTAACTTCTACTTCTATGTACTTCTAGTTGTGCTTGTAACTTGTAACCTGGTGATCTACAATCTGCAGTACAAAGTAGCTAGAAGCTAGAAGCTAGAAACTAGAAGTTGCTATATACTTCAGGAGTATGTAGTAGTAGTAGTAGTAGTAGTAGTAGTGTAGGTTTTATCGCGGTACTTATTTTGGATTTTTCTGAAAGCAAAAATTGAAAAAAAATGGGAAAGATAAATAATCCGGAAAGAAGTTCGAATGGCAAAGTGTACAAACGGTTAAAGCGCTTGAACGCTAAGGCGCCAGGGGAATAATCATATAAAATTGGAATAATATAAGATACACAATTGATCTGAGGTGTCGCCAGCACTTAAATATGATAATGAAATTACGATGAAGCGTTCCAAATTCTATGAAATTCTCTGTTGTGTAGAGCAAGGAATCAATCCAGCTCCCCCACTTCAAGAGAAATGGAAAGCCTTTAAGCGCGAATGTTACTGCTTAACATTTCTCTTTTTAATTTTGATTCTATTATTGATATTATTTCATACACTAGCGATGGGCAACGTTTTGGTAGATAAAGCAAGTGTTGATTTTAACGATTAAAGTTCTGAATATCTGATAAGCAAATTTCTGAGACTTCAAGTATTTTCATATTAAACGAGGCGTAAAAATGTAGTTGTAAAATAGATGGAACTTTGGACGCTCTGATTGATAATTTTCAAATGTTATTTGAAAGACGTTTATGACGATCCGCAATTTCATCTATTTTTCGACTGCGCTTTCACACATGGCGACAACTTCCACACAACAAGAAACTATCTCATAATTCTAGCTACCCCTTTTCTAAAACCTTGTACTCTGACTCTTCCTTCTTCAACAACATCGGTATTAGTCAGTGACTGTAATCTACTGTACTAACTACAGCGATTCAATGATCGACGCGTGACCCACCGACCTAGAATCTAGAATGTTAGAAGACTAGATTTCTTATACATCATAATTATCGCCAACTACTATAAAACTATACCATATACAATATATGCGCATTAAAACATAGGTAGGAATAGAGGTACATATATATATTCTGTGATTACACCACCATATATGATGGTTCACCTTTGAGTGGAGCGCTCTTTTTTCTCTGAAGTAGCTGTTGGAGTAGTGTGCTTCACCATGCATGCATGGATTGCATGGAGTAGACTAGAGTAGATAGATCATTATTCGTTAAACTGTTTGATTCGACAGCCATTGAACATCATTACTCATCATCTACTAGTGTTTTCGGTGGTTGTTTTGGGAAAAAGCTTGCACACACCGGGATTTGTTGCCGAAATCACTGCTATATGGTGCATGCATTCGCATATTTTTTGCATATTAAGTACTAGGTATCGATACCTCTAGATAGAAAAGATAGCTAGCTGCTGCTACGCTGTGGCTGCTGAGGTGGCTTCCTTTCGGATGAGTGTACATCATCATTATTACCTACCTATATTACTCAAGTTAAAACTACGGGATGCACGGGAGGCCATTACATACTTGCTGTCTATACGTCCTTATTCTCTTCTGTATTGTTCCCTTTGGAACGATATTTGGGCTGGAATCTTCGCCAAATACAGCCAAGAGCTTCTTGATCAACCAGAGAAAACCTTTGATTGGTGCGTCCGCAGTGATTGCAGGTTTGGCATTCAAGAAATCATATGATGGACCAGAGTTCAATCCGGTAGGTGTAGATCTTACAGGAAAAACAATCGTCATCACAGGTGCAAATACAGGTCTTGGAAAGGAATCAGCCCTTAGTTTAGCAGCGATGGGCATGCCTGAACTGATTCTGCTTTGTAGAAATGCAGAGAAGGCTCAAGCGGCTGTGGATGATATCAAAACTCGTACAAAGAATCCAAATGTTAGATACATAATTTGTGATTTGGCGGATCTGAAGTCTGTAAAAAATGCTGCAGATCAGGTGAGGAAAAGTGTATCTAGATTAGATGTCCTACAACTTAATAGTGGAGTGATGGCTATACCCGATAGAGAAACCACTGAGGATGGATTCGAGAAGCATATGGGTATAAATCATTTAGGTCACTTTGTGTTAACTGCTACACTCTTTGATCTGCTGAAAAAAACCAAGAACTCGAGGGTAGTTACAGTTTCCTCCTCGGCTCATTTATTGGGCAAGTTAGACAAAGATAATCTCATGCTTGAAGGAGACTCGTACCAACCATGGTAAATATGAATATCTTTTTTTTATCATATTTTCTAATCCATTTGATAACTCTTTCAATGAAACTTCCAATTATATGATACAACCAGGCCGGCATATGGTAATAGTAAGCTTGCGAACATTTTGTTTTCGAGAGAGTTGAACAGACGTTTGATTGATGCAAAGAATCCATGGGAAATTTCATCTGTGGTGCTGCATCCAGGTGCTTGTAGGACTGAATTAGGTAGATATTTGTTCGATCCAGAGTCGATACCGAAGTTTTTGCTTCCAGTTTTGGGAGTTGTAGGATCTCCATTGTTATACTTCACAAAGGATGCCAGGATGGGGTCACAAACACAAACATACCTCTCAGCATCTACACAAATCACTCCCAAGGATGGAGGCAATTTTTACGATAACTCAGCGGTTGCAGATACAAGTTCAGAGGCTAAAGATATCGAAGAGGCGAAATGGCTTTGGAAAGAGAGTGAAAGATTAACAGGAGTGAAGTTTGATGTCCGATGAAGATTGGAATTGAACGGCGGCGCCGAGATCAAAGACTTCCTCAAAGTCAAAACCCTTGATCTCGGAGCACTCATGTAGGTCCTGTACAAGTAGTTACAGTAGTTATTGCCCCGTGAATTGATTGTTTCTCTTGTATATAATGTCCCCAATTTATTCATATTGTCACAATATACACATACCAAATACAAATACCAATACCAATACTCTTTAGCTATTCATATGTAACGATATTATTATGTTACTTATGGTACATTCTTTTCATAAAGCAATTATTAATTATTAATTACAGAAGTAGCAGAAGTGGCAGTTCGCTATTAAAACTAAAGTAGAAGCTACTAGCTAAATCTAAATATCTAACTACTTCTAAATATTATCAGTTATCAGTCGTCAACTATGATCGAAGTAGACCTAGAAGCTAGAAGTACTTAAGTACTTCTAGAAGCTAGAACTAGAAGCTAGAAGTACTTCTAGAAGTATATGATTAAGTATGATGTATGATATATTATCTCTGTGACTATTTTCTGATTTTTGATTTTTCAAAATTCATGAACGATAGATAATGATAATTAATACCTCCTGTAGCTACAATAGTAATGATTAGAATCTATGATGATATGATAATTGTTGAACGTTGAACCACGGTTCACTTGTTCAATTGTTATCATCATTCGCATGATAACAAGCTTCTTACTCTTACTCTTACTCTCACTCTCACTCTTACTCTTACTAAGTAGAAGTAGAAGTACAATATTACTACAACTATCTGTTACATAGTCTATATAAAATTATAATTATAGTGCACTAGAACTAGTATCTAGAATAGCTATACTAATGATTATTAATACTGATGATTAATGAGCTAGCTACTTAAGCATCCTACAACTTGACGTAGTGATAGTAATAGTAAACTTGCTGTATGAAATGAATGTACCATAAATGAGTAACAACACAATTAACGGAGCAAAACAAGGCATAATGAGTACAGAAATAACTACATTTTTACTCTTTTATATGCACTAAAGTACATGATAATACCAGAAGTAATTTACTTACTAATGAGCTAGCTACTTAAGCGTCCTACAACTTTATTAGCAATCCATACTTCCATGGAACGCTATCTACCACTAGTACTACTACTAGAAGTATTACTACTACTAGATGCTTAAGTAGTAGCTAGCTCATTACTTCATTATTTATTGTTATTATTGTAATGATGCTGCTTAAGTAGCTAGGTAGCTCATTCATTATTACTTATTACTACTAAGTAATATCTAATACTTCAGTATATTTATTGTTATTACGCACTACTACTACTACTACTACTACTTCTATCTACTACTTTATGTCACAGGTAGTCGTAGTTACTAGATATAGGTAGTAAATCTGCCTACCTACATCTATCTCTACTTTACATACCGCAGGCCGTCTCTCAACGTTTTTAAACCTAATGCAACCATCACGCCCGTGAAACAGTACTTCAATTTTTTTTCTTCACTAGCATTCAAAGAACGGGTTACGAGTGAACCACCAATAAAAGACCCCAAAAAGCATCCAACTCCCAATGGAATAGCTATATTTCTAACCATTGTTCCTTGACGATAGTGTTGCATACTTCCAGCTATCGCAGTGGGTAACATGATAGCCAGACTT
>JACLAD010005126.1_pt1 | contig 12183 bp, 7 predicted proteins | sample 8027901 | NCBI WGS metagenome assembly JACLAD01 (sample SAMN15725071, study PRJNA655200) | protist metagenome | isolation source: fluorescence activated cell sorting (FACS) single amplified genomes of... | place: Spain: Blaines Bay Microbial Observatory, Mediterranean Sea | collected 2016-07-05
TATAAAAATAAGAATAAGAACCATATACAGTACCTATTTGTTATACCAAATGAAGTAACTAGCTACATCTTCCCCACCTTCACAATCATGATGCATCTGTGCAAAAGCAGGCAGCCAGCATTTTTGGGGAAGCATTTCAGTAGATAGCAGCAGGCAGCACAGCACATGCATAGCAAATAGCAACCTTGTTACACCTACACTGCACCTGCTGCTTAGTTGCTTGCCGAAGAGCGAAAAAATGTTATGGTGGCACAACGAGCGCATAAACCGAGAAAGCAATGACTTTCTGCGTGTTGAAATAAATTAGATGCATGTATCATTAATTATGCACATACTTAGTAGATTATACTTATGGGAGTACGGAGTACATATACTTTCAAGTTTATTACTGTTCATGTATCACTCTTTTGACCTACATCTGAATCGTCTCTCGATTCAATATCAGAATCTGTTGAATCTGTTTCTATATTTTCACTCGCATCTACTGCCAAACTAACGTCATGTCCATCGGTGAAGCTTCTAAAGAGTCCAGAGTGAGTAGTAAATTTCCCTGTGTTGTATACACTATTGTTACTATCTACGCTTTTCATGCTACTACTGCCGCTTGCGTCACTTGATTCTCGTACCAGAGGTCTAATAAGTCGAAGATCGTCATCATGGACTCGAGACCCCACAGTGGTTTTTATCCATCTTTTCCTGTTATAAATCTTTTCACTTCTAGTACTACCCTTATCAGATGATATACTTTTCGAAGTTACAAGTGGTATTGGAGCCATCCCTGCTCCAGAAGCTTCCAAATCTTCATCCTCTAGAGCACCATAGCTCTCAACATCTGCCTCAGTATAATTGTATTCAGTCATAGGCGTGAGTTCTCCAGATGAAGGCCTATTCATAGTTAGAGAGTGTAACAATGACGCTGCGACGCTATGGTTCAATCGTTTCTTTTGTCGATGTGAGTAATCTTCCTCGTCATATATTTGTTCCTGGAGCATATCCTATAAATAATCAAAAGAACATATGTAACTATGACAAAGATAATAGTAATGGTATCTTCATTGTGAGTACTTACCTCTATTATATCCTCTAGTGTCAAGATTCCACAGGGTGCACAGTCCGGTGTTGGATCTTGATTACGCTTTAATTGTTTCATCAACTTCTTACTATTATTTGAGACGATGGCTATATGCGCTTTACCTGTTTGAAACAAATCGAGGATATCAAACGCCTTATTTTTTGAATCTATAAATACTACTTCGCGAACAGCCGGATGGCCTGTAAGAATATAAAGTCGAAATGAGACATGCCTATATCTTGAACGAAAACAGGAAATCCATAAAATATTGAAGGAGAGACTGATATCCTACCATTGAGCTCAACTTCTTCTACAGGATTGACAGTAATGAGCTTCTTAACAAAAAGAAATCCTATTATCCAATTCCTATTTTCACCTTTAAAAACGGGTATCCTTGAGTGACCTATGTCATCGATAAGCTTCAGTGTATTAGCATCCAGGATCTGATTAGACGATACCATATATACTTTCTCCATTGGTATCATCAAATCTTTAACGTGTTTTTCCGTCATAGATAGGACGCCTTTGATTGCGTTAACTTCCTCAGGTAGCAATACATTCGTTTTGAGCATCAAAGATCTACCATGCGGGTCTTCGTCTTGCATCTACTCGGAAGCGTAAGGGTGATCAAATTAGGATACAATGGCAACGATAAAAGTGGATGCTTTTTAGAAGACATGTTTACCTTTAATCCCAAATCTCTAGTAAGCTTCATCATACAAGCTAATTCTTCTCGTGTCATGAGATCCTCATCGTGTTCCCCTACCAAAGCGTCTAACATTTTTGCGAGAGGCCATGCAAATGGTAGAAATATATACTGGAGTAATCGACAAAACTCAACCAAAGAACTCGCTATATCTAGTTGATTTGGACCAGTGAAGATACCTGCAGGTATAACCTCTCCGCATAATACGACACCAGTCACTGAAAGAAGCAAAGATAGCCATTTTGGCATGATACTATCCATGAGGAGAGGTAGACATTCAGCGCAGATTACATTGAACACCAGTAGGGTGCAAAGAAAACGATGTCGATGCTTCATCAGACCTAATATATTCAATGCAGCCTTCCTTTCAAGTTCATTACCAATCTCAGCTTTGATTTTGAGCTTCATGGTATCCAAAGAAGTGTAACCAAGAGTCATTCCAGCCGCCAGGGACACACCAAGCATGCAGATTATGGTTGAAACCAACGCACAGAAGTACCTTGCGTCGACTGACATGATGAATACGATCAACTGAATCTCACCACTACGGAGCTTTTTATATCTATTTGGTCAGAAGGATGAAAATACGAGCCTGTGCCGTCGCCTGCTGTCTGCTTGATCAGTTCTTTTCTACTTCAAGTAAATGTAAGAAAACTCCCACCACACCACTTAAAGATCTCACGATTACACTCACAAAGTGTGCGGTACACCTCTTTGAACTTGATTGGACATTTTAATTACGTACTATGTCTAGTATGTAATAAAACGACGAATTTTTAAATTCCAAAAAAAAGGGGTGTCCCAGCAGCAGCAGCAGATAGAAAAAACCTCGCACTGAATTATAGAAATGAAAAAGAAAGCGATGAAGTAAGGAAGTAAGTAGTACTTAGGTAGAGTGTAGGCGATTGATAATGTAAGTGAGAACGATTGAGCAAAGAGGTGTACACTAGAGTGTAGCTGCTCATTAGACAGACAAGTAGCGTAAAATATGTATATACTTGATGCTGTTGAAGTAATCTTCATGTTCCTGCAGGGAGACAGTTCTGTGTCTTCAGAGAACACTGAAGAGGCGATCATGGCTCTCAAAAGAGCAAACATATCGCCAGAAGACTTGAGATTGATAATGGTCTCGAGGTTCTCTTGTACAATTGGTCAATCGCATAGAATATCCAAAGAAATTAAAAAACTCCTTGTATATAATGATAGTCTCATAGACAGGAAATTTCACGCACAACTTGTTTTCGCATCCGAATTCATGCGATGGTATATATAATCTACTCATGTCATCTAATGAACTCATATCTCCCTCGGGAATTTTCTCTTTCGCTATATTCATCGACTTTATCTCATACTCATGAATTGCAGGCGAAGGGGCGACTTGGACCCATGTCAACTGATAAATTTAATCGAGACAGCTCACTCTAGGCACGACATTTGTAGTTCTGAAAGTATTCTACTGATAGACAAAATTCTTATTGAAGGTGGTCACCTATCTTCATCCAGTAATTCTACTTATTTCAGTTCAGCAACAGTACGTCCAATATCCTTCCAGTGCTCTAAGTTCTCATATTTATCCATAACTGCCTTATCAACTTTGAACACTGGATGTTTGGCTTCATTAACCAATGCAGTAGCTTTATTATCGCGGGTTGATGATAATTTGGGTAATAATGGGGCAGGTAGTCACAAATATGAAGAAAGATATTATGTTAATGTAGACGCAGGTATGAAGACTTCAATGAATCCTCTAGTCAACTATTGCAGGGTATACGGCACCGATGATCTACTTTCGTGTGAAGTAGGTATCAATGTGAACATAAGTGCTAATTTGAATCAAGACAATATTAGTTTTTCATATTGCTTTGCATCTTTGATGATACACGACATAATTGTTAATCATGAGTGCTCCATGGAAGTTATTGAGGTTTTGGCAGTAGACTCCGACTTGGATCAACATCATTCATTCTCAGAGGGGGAAGATGCTAGCGATAATTGTTCAATGAAGTTCCACTTTTGTATACTCTTTCAGGGAAAACTGGTACGAGGTAGTCAAAGTGATATGCATATTTCCTCGTATGGAGAAGCATGCGCTGACGAATTCGAAGTGGTAGGGGTAGCTAGCGCTAATAGCAATAATGATGATTCTAACTATCATCAAGGAAGGAGAAGAACAGCAGGAGACGAAAATGATGAGATGATCATAGTAGAAAACGACAATGAAATACAAATAGACAATATTGGCAATCGTAGTGATACAACTACAAAAGCTATGGTGAACAAAGTAACAAAACGAGTCGAAGGTGATATTACGACGGAAAATGATGAAAAAGGAGATGCAGATATGTCACCCCTCTATCTCATAAATTATCTTCATACACAAAAGAAATACTACATGCTGTATTGTGAATTCGACGGCACTAAAGTGCATATCATACATACAGTTAAAATTGACGGCATGATCAAAGATCAACTTCCTAGTCTTATCAAAATGCAAAGACCTTCGTCATACAGTACCTCGAAAGCAACATCTTCAATTCCCATACGAAGTGTTTACTTAGGTGGAACTTGCGGATGTCTTCTAGGAATCGACTTAATAGATAAGCATTATAGAGTGTTTCCATTGACTCTTGATGATTACAACAGATATGGAGGCGATTTCCTGGAAAAGTCGTTTCCTAATAGTCATAGCAACTCTGCTTGCATCACAGCAATAGACTGTGTTCCATATAGCAACTCAAAATATTGCCATCCCGAATTACTGCAACGTTGTATGGTCAGTGGAGATCATTATGGACTCGTTTGTCTCTGGAATGGCTCAACAATTGATATCGGATATGATCAAGTATTGAGGATTAATGTTGAAAGTCGAGTCATTTCCTTGAAGCTTTCTCGATATGGTAATCAAATTTTGGTTGTCCTACGAGATCGGCTCCTACTCTTGGGTGTAAGTAGAGAAATGATTAATGGAAACATATGTAAAACCTTATATGTACAGTCTGTACTAGATTCTGTAAGAGGATATCGAGCCTTTTATGCATGCGATTTCATCAATACTGAGTATCCCGCCAGTAAATTTCAGTCATCTATATCTATCTGGAAGGCGATGGAAGATAGTAGTTCGTCCTGCGTATTTACTCACTGGGAAATGGATCTTCCTGTATCAAATGAAATACAACACCAAGAGGATATTTATGACCATTCGATGATAGAAATGGAAATCGAAGATGCTAATACTGACAACCGTTCTCCATACGCAACTCACAAAGTAGAAAATGATTGTAAGACAGCAGCTGTCAGTAACACGGTATTAGAAGCTTCTAGAGCCCTCGTATTCCAACAATATGAGCTAGCTTGGAAGGCGATATCCTCTGTGAGAATGTCGAAATTATATCGCATGGACAAGACTTTAGTCTTAATGCACTTGAGAGTTGCTAGCGTTGCCACTCTAGTTCCTGAAGAAACATTGAAAATCTTTGATAAGCCATCGTCGAGATCATCAGCCTCAAATGATGTAGTTCCATCTGCACGACTAGAGGACATAACAAATATACTAATGCCAATATCTTCTGCTACATATCAAGAACACTTGTGGTTATTTGATGATATCATTACCAATGGCCCTACATCAATTAGTCAAGAGCGCCTACCAGAAGGTGATCCCTGGAATTGTCATATACAAGAATTATCGTCATCTCCTTCATCTTCGTCCTCATCTGCTCTGCTCATCAACTTGATTCCTTACAGTGTAGATATGGGAAACGTTTTCTGTATCAATACAGTTTTCATGATATGTGCAACAACTTGGAGATCAGATATATTTTCCAATCACAACAACTTAATCAAAATACACAGTCTTTGCAAAGTGTCTGAAGAAAGCGTCTGTAACAATGAAGATTCTCTTGATCTTTTCGACAATAGCACTCCAGAGCTTTTATGTTCCTTTAATCCAATAAAATCATCCTCTTGGAAATTACAATCTCCTTGCGTCTCTGCAGTATCTCTCTCGCAAATGTGTACATACATTTGTGTTTCAATTGTCGCCATATCTTCAGATACCAGCAGTCACTGCAATGACTATGAAATTAGTATTTGGAGCATGGTGAACGCTTGTACTCACATCGCATCAATCCCACTTTGCAGTAAATCTCCCCCTAGAGCTATTGACTGGCATACCTCAGACACAATGCTCGTCATTTGGGCTTCCTCATCAGCTGAAAACAATAGATCTTGGACAGCATCATATCTCCTCGTTGATTGGGATTCTCTGGTTGTAGCCCCCGCAACATGTACGTTCTCACAAGAGACACTTCAGAGACACATACATGCGCCGAAAACAGCTCCATCCTCTCCAATAAATTATCAAATTCTGCGCAAAGCAAGTAAAGATGTAGAAATAGACGATGTGGATGTTCAAGATATCGTGGACACTGTAATATCTATGAAACCTGTCGTAGTTAAGTCACGCCAGCATAATCTTCACGAATATGTAGTCAAAAATAACTTGTACTCAACGCAATCTATTTACACATCCAGAAAGTGGGTATTTGACGATTTGACCCACTGGTTAAATGCAGATTCATACTACATCACCTCAGACTCAGATGATGAAAGCGATGAGAGAGTTCACAACAGAATATGGGCTTTACATGCACCAGCTGGATTCGGAAAAACGGCAATAGTAAATGCGATTCCCGACTTATTTGAAGAAATTGTTGTTGCCAGCTTCGATTGTTCGTTTGCCACATTAACCTCTACTTCGATACTGCCGGCAGATAATATTTACAATGATGTTTCTTTGGTGATATCTATTGCACAGCAACTATATGTATACTTTGGCGAAGAGTATAGAACACAAGCCATTTCATCACTTTCATCGTTTACTCATCAGTTAGTTAATAAGATATGCGGAGATATTCAAATAAAATGCGAAACACTGATCAAATGGAAATCAGACTTTCTTGCAAGTGGTGGTTTCTCAGCTGATGGTGGAATTCCATGTCTGCAAGCTCGACTATACAGCAGTTGCATGAAGAGAATGATAGAACGCATTCAAGAAATGCAGGCACAACTCAAATCCAAAAATCCTAGTAATGAAGAAAGATTAGAATTTTATGCTCTCTGTGAATTGTTGACGTCATTTCAGATAATTGTGTTTGGTGGAGTGTCCTTTCTATTGCCACAGTTCAGTTTAATTGCAGTGAAAGATCTATTTGAGTCAATGATCTCTTATCCGCTACGATCATGTCATCTTTCATGTCAGGGAAATGTCTCAACATTGAAAAAACACCAATCTAGACTTGTTATAATCGATGGCATCACACAATTTCCAAACGACTTTATGATCTCGAAGTTCATCCGTATGCTAGCTTTAAGTTCACCAAAGTGGTTGAAAATCGTTTTGACAAGTAGAAATAATGGCGAATTTGTAAAGGAGCTAGGTGATTTACATCCTCGTATCGTCCACCTTTACGGAGAAAATCATTTTGAAGATATGAAAATGATTTGTCAATCTTTATTGACTGAAAGGAACTACAAAGGAAGTATAGCCGAGGGTGTCGAAATACTTCTAAAAAAAGCTGATGGAGATATGAAATGTATCAATTTCCTGCAGATGTGGCTACAAAACAACAGCACGCAGAATACTATTTTGCATATGAGCTTGAATATTGATTTGCAAAAATTCTCCTTGATGAAAATTTTTGTCTCTGAAGCTTCTGAAAAATTTCAACGTGCAAAGCAGGTACTAGAAGTGTACTGTGCTTCGTACGAACCACCGCCTGTAAGTCTTGTTTCTGCAGCAATCGATGTTGACTTCAACAAAGTGTGGGATATCATTACAAACGATCTCTCCGAATTGATATATCCTGCAGGTAAATCACAAGCTTTGGTAGCATATAGGAAAACCTTAAAGAAGTATCTCACGGATACTGACCGCATTGGACAAGAGTTTTGGATCGATGCCCGTAATGGTCACAACGCGATCTGCTCACTTTATCTGCGCTTTTGCAGCAATAAGTCGATTGCAGTTGACTATCTTTGGCAAAACTACTTGAAGACGTATGGTCCCTCTCACTTTCGAAAGACTACAAGATCGCTCAGAAATCTGACATACAATGTAAGGAAGATTGATGAAACTAGTGGAATCAGAGGACTCTTACCCTATCAAGTAGGGTATGTAGTTGGACTGGAGGAGATGTATGCAAGAAGGGTGGGTCTTTTTGGTCATTTACCGACCGAGCTTGGTCAACTCAAGAAATTACGGGTCCTATCCATGGGAAATAATCAAATTTCAGGTACTCTACCATCATCTTTGGGCAGTATTGAAGGCCTCCAAAGAATAGTGTTGCATCAAAACAAATTATCTGGGGCAGTACCCGTAGAGTTCGATACTCTTGGCTGTATCGTCAATTTAGCTGGCAATAGGAAACTATTGCATGGAAAAGATGTTCCTGATGATGAACGACTTGCATTGAATGAGTTACATCGTTCAACCAATGGGGCAGCATGGTGCACATCCACAAATTGGAATAGTTCATTACCCGTTTCAACATGGTACAAAGTGGGTGTACTTGCATCTCATGTACATTCCCTGGTTATGTCCAGCAATAATATGTCTGGGTATATACCAGAAGAAATTTTTCGTCTGAAACATTTGAGAATGATTGAATTGGCTAGTATGCCATCCTTGAAAGGTAAGATTCCATCATCCATGTGCAAAATGATGGCCTTAAAACGTCTTTGTATCTGTAGATGCGGAATAGGTGGGAAAATTCCACAGGAAATTGGCAATTTGAAATTACTAGAGGAATTACAATTGTTTGGAAATAATTTCACTGGTTCCATTCCATCTTCATTGTCTCAACTGAAGAATTTACGTCTTTTGTCCTTGGGTGAGTATACAGGTGGGAATAGATTTGACCCTGCACCAATACCAGCATGTATTTCACACTTGGTACACATTGAAGCAATCTTTATCGCCAATTGTAATATAACAGGTAGCATACCTAAATGGATTGGTAACTTACGTGATCTCAAACAATTGGATGTACAGTCCAACAACTTGTCAGGTAAAGTGCCCTCCTCTGTAGGAAAATTGACTAATTTACTGTATCTGAATATCAAGGATAATGAAGCACTAAATGGAGTCATTCCTATAGAGGAATTATCAAAACTGACTAGATTAAATCGCTTATCTATGGTACATTGTTCGTTTGACAATGTTAGGGAAGCAGTAGATATATTGCAATTACGATTACCGAGGTAAATCATTGCATTTTTTACTATCTTCATTCAAATCATTTAATTCTTGTGAAATCTCTAATTTATTATCAACACAATCTACTGAACTCAAATCCATACACAGATGCAGAATTTGGACTTAGCTATTGACAGTGACCAACAAAGTGAGGGGGCAGGAATAGTAAATACTCTACCGATAGAATGTTGACTGTAAACCCTCTTGATTGCAACATTTCAGACATCCACTAGTCACTCTTTTGCTTCAATCTCGATTCATCTATATAGATATCATGCCATCAAATTGCTGTACAGAACAGATATGGTAAACCGGTACCACTTCGTCGTCTCCATCTCGAGTGCAGTTTGCTACATAGAATGTACTGTACTGATTCATGAAGGTGCCCTAGTCATGTAAGGAGTACATTTCATCGGCACAAGTAGATACACGTATATACAGCGAGTAGCCACAGAGAATCCCTACCTTTCTAACCATCTACCTCACACATAATGAAGTCATACGACCAGCAGAAGCAGGTACCGCACCTCCCTCTCCATCTATACCAACTTGAAGGAAGAAGGAAGAGAGTGTGGTGTCAAGTGAGTAGGTAGTTACCTCCTATCCTCTACGAATTAGAAGTTAATCATGATTGATACAACCATGTACAACAGCTGCACAGAGAGAGATGATATGGTAGGAAGTTGTCGCTGGTATATTTTTTACCAGAGCAGCACCAGGTATCCATTATCTTCTACCAAAAACCTAGGTACTACCTACGCTATCGCTACCTACTTCTGTAGTCACCGTCGCAGAAAAGATACTTTTTCATTACTAAGAATGAGGGTGGGTATGGGGTACCCCGCCTGAGGAACAACCATTTCTTTCGCATGTGGACGCTGCTACTTGCACGACATCTCCAACCTACGATTTGCTAATGCAAACGGATATGTCATGAAAGAGGATCTAGCGGAACTGCTCTGTTTGTTACGGTCATTGGCTCATCACTCGCTTGGTCCACAGCTTTCTCTTCGTTGTATTGGTAGCGAGATCTACCCATCTAAAGACCTCCTGACCCTCATCAATTCGCATCCAAAAGCCAAATCAAACCCATACATCAAGTCTCTTGGTGATCATGTTTACTCCTTTCTTAGCGTCCATGGCACTGGTACTTCCTCATTAGTGGCATACATGTTTATATTGCTTAGGTACCTGATCATCCCATTGCTTACCTTTCATTTCATTCTTATCCATATAATGTTGCCTACGTCATAATCTTTTGAATCTTAACATTCCTATCGGTAGCTTCCTATCAAAGGAGGAACAAAGAAACATTAGAGCAACTAGAAAAGCTCTAAAGATTCTTGTTAAATCTTTTGAACATCTATGTCGTCTATTGTATATTAAAGTACCTCTTCAAACAGTGAATTCTGACGATGTGTATCTTGAAGAGGTTGTCAGCACGGAGACTGAGAGTGAACCTACTGATGATGATCTTGACTATGTAGATTGGTTCTTTGAAGGAGAACAAGAAGTGCAGGAAACTCAAAAAGTTAGTATTGTTAATAAAGCTCCTGTATCATCACCGTCATCATCATCATCATCATCATTTTGCCACGGGCCCTACGAGGTTAATGAATCTCTGGCAAGAGGACTACAGCATAGTGTGTACAGTGATTATAATGATCAAGGTGATTCTTATAGTAATGATGAAATAAGTTTACCCATGAGACTTGCCTGGGCTACCCTTTCTTCTCCTTCTTCTTCCACGTCATCATTAGAAAGCGCAGCAAAGGCTAATCATGATCGTATGATCAAATTTGGAATTAACTCGCTTTGTATCAAACGAACTTACAATCTCAATCAAGTAATAAGTGGTATCGGGTTGTGTATGGAGATTTATCGCACAGAGTGGGAAAGAATTGTATTTCATTACAATTGCGATACTCCAATACTTCAAACAGGTGTAGTAGTGCTGGGAGGCACAGTGGAATCAAGTTTATGTGAAGTTGGCCATGGTATTTCACATGACCACTACTTACACACGAAAATACTTTACTCATCGACAAATGCATTAGAATTGGATAATCTCACAATAAAAACTCGTAAATATGGCATAATTGTGGACAAATTGCTTAGCTTGGAAGTGCATGTATTATTTGTGGCGCGAGATGGAGCATCCGACTTGTTTAGAGATCTATGCTACGCTGCCGGTATAATTGTTATTACCATACCTTCAACTTTACTTGCTCCAGTTACTGTGTTGAGTAATTGCAGAATTGTCCATGATTTGATGTACATAGATAATAGTCACATAGGAGGAGTAGATAATCCTTTATCTTTGGAAAAAAGAGTGAAGGAACCTTTTGATGGCTCTATTGGGGAGGGTATCATCGAAATTTTGCTGTCTACATCATCAACAAATATGACACATGAACAATTTGTTTTTACTCAATCTCACTTACCTATACATATAAATATTGCTGGTAAATGTAAGGCTTCGCGTGCATCGGTTGAAGATAGGTTCAAGAGATGTTATTTCCGACTGAGAGCTGTGGTCAAGGATGGTGGTGTATGCGTAGGGGGAGGATTACCAGAATTATTAACAGCTATGGAATTGAAGTCAATAGTGAATAAGTACCAGATGAAATCAGTTTATAGCAATTCTGATCTTGCCTTAATGCCTCTATTGCAGCATATTACAGATGCATTGCTTCTCTATCCAGTTCTGGTAAATACTACGAATGGAATGTCATGGTCACAAGCAAATCTTCGAAATGATTCTGTTATGCAAACTGTTAATGATATCATCAAAAACTTCCATGAAGTAAAACATCCTCAGTGTGATTCTTCTGTGGTCGAATTTTTGAAACAATGGCATTTACATGAAAATGTGGGCACAATTGAAAGTGCAGATATAAATATTGTGCATAATTTTCCAGTACCGATATGTGTCCAGAATGAAGACAATCGCGACAACAAAATTTCTGAAAATCCCTCAAATAGCCCAGAGTCTATCGATTGTATATCCATAAAAGTAGAAAGTCTGAAGAGTGCTGTTTCTTTTACAGCTTCCGTGCTACGCGTTTGATATTTGATAAATGTAGAAGTACTTGAAGTAGTAGCTACTTCCTGACGTTGCGGCATACTTATATGTGGGCTCTATAGGTC
>JACLAD010010289.1_pt1 | contig 12174 bp, 12 predicted proteins | sample 8027901 | NCBI WGS metagenome assembly JACLAD01 (sample SAMN15725071, study PRJNA655200) | protist metagenome | isolation source: fluorescence activated cell sorting (FACS) single amplified genomes of... | place: Spain: Blaines Bay Microbial Observatory, Mediterranean Sea | collected 2016-07-05
CGCGTTGAGATGGGCTTGCTGTCGCACGGCAACGACATCACGATTGATGACAATCCCTATGAAGTGGGGCTTGGTAAGTATTGCTCGTTGAAACAATCGGCCGATTATCTTGCCAAAGATGCGCTCAAACGCATCAAAGCCGAAGGCATCCGCCGCAAAATGATGGGTGTCATTCTGCCAGATGCTTGGGTGAAAGGGTCAGATCGCTGGCTCAAATTGACAACCCCCGACGGCGATCCCGCTGGCGAGATTCGCAGCCTAGCTTGGTCTCCACGACTCAAACAAACGATCGCGTTTGCGATGCTGCCTGTCAAGCATGCGACAGTAGATACCAAACTCGTCGCACATATGCCGTTTGGTGAAACGACCGCGTTGGTACGCGACATTCCATTTATCAAATAGCCCGTTACAATTCTGATGTGTGAGACGCGCCGATCGTGGCAGGTGTCTCCACATTGCGTTTGGGCAACAAAAGAAGGCGTTATCCCACTCGCCGAGGTTAGCCACATGGCAACAATTCTTCGTTCCCTACGAGGTCAGCATAGTGGTGCACTGCGTGGCATCATGCTTTTGATGGTGGCATTTTTTCTGTTCTCAGTTCAGGATGCCGTGATTAAAACGTTCAGTGATAAGTATGCGTTGATGCAGGTTGTCATCATTCGCACGCTGTTTACGATTCCGATTGTGTATGCCCTGTTGCGCCAAAGTGGCGGGCTAGCACAGCTGCGAACAAACGCACTGCGCACCCAGCTTGTGCGCGGCTTTGCGATGTTTTCGGCCTATGTCTTCTTCTACATGGGGCTGGCGGCGATGCCGTTTAGCCTCATGCTGGCGATCTTTTTTGCGGGGCCGCTGTTCATCACGGCGCTGTCTGTGCCGATGTTGGGGGAGGCGGTCGGTTGGCAGCGATGGTTAGCAGTGGTGGTTGGATTTGTTGGTGTGTTGATTGCGATCAACCCGACCGGCAGCAGCTTTGATCCCGCGTCGCTCTTTGTGGTGATATCTGCGCTTATGTACGCAATCAGCATTATTAGCACGCGCAAGCTCGATGATTCGCCACAAGCGATTACGGCCTACACGACAGTATGCTACATGACTGGCGCGTTGCTGCTTAGCCCAATTATTGCGGGCATCGATTCGTCCAGCGCCCACCCAAGCATCCAATTTCTGACAATGGATTGGCCGATGCCGACCTTGGTAGATACGCTGCTGATCGCGCTGATGGCGGTGATTTGGGGTGTCGGCATGGTCATGTTGTCGTCAGCTTATCGTGACACTGATGTGGCGATTCTGGCACCGTTTGAATATTTCGGCATCGTCTATGGGATTGTGTTTGGCTACGTGCTCTGGCAAGAGGTGCCAACAGCGAATATGTTGCTTGGCACAGTATTTATTGTGGGCAGCGGTTTATTTATCATCTATCGTGAGAAGCAAACAGCATAATTGTGTGAGCGTTTAATTATCTCTCGTTCGCGTGTCAAGAAGTGTCAATGTGAACAGGTCTGCTCGCGATGAAAACTATTGATGTGGAATTTTGAGATGGATTAGGTGGCACGCCACCTAATCCATCTCAAAATTCCACTAAAATAAATAGGCCGCGAGCGTCCAAGCTGCGTGGCAGGTGATTTGATACGCGATATTCAAGATCTACACAGACTCTAACGACAAAGGATGCATATGAGCACCCAGCTAAAAATCGACCCGTTGACCCCGACAATTGGCGCAGAGATTCTGAATGTTGACTTGTCTCAGCCGCAAAGTCAGGAGACGCTTGATGCGATTTATCAAGCGTTGATGAAGCATTTGGTGATCTTTTTTCGGGATCAGGATTTGCCGCCTGCGTCGCATATTGCGTTTGCGGAGTCGTTTGGTGAGTTGGGGTCGCCACATCCGATTTATCCGCATGTGGATCGGTTTCCACGTATCACGAAGCTGGAGAATGATGCGGAGCGCCCGCCCGATACGGCCGAGTGGCATACTGATTTGACGTTTAAGCCAACTGCGCCGTTTGGGGCTGTTTTGTGGGCGAAGACGGTTCCGCCGACGGGTGGAGATACATTGTGGGCGAGTTTGTATGCAGCGTATGAGGGACTTTCGGCCGAAACCCAAACCCGCCTCGCCACCTTATCCGCCATCCACGACTTCGGCTCCTTCCGCAACAACTTCGCCGCCATGGATAATCCCGCAGTTGCGCTCAACGACGCCATGGGGCGCATCGGGCAGGCGATCCACCCCATCATCCGCACCCATCCCGTAACAGGTCGTAAATTTTTATTCGTCAACCAATCATTCACCAAACACATTGTCGGCATGACCGCTCGCGAAAGCGACCGTCTGCTGCAATATCTGTTTGATCACCTTGACCAGCCTGAATATCAGGTGCGCTTCCGTTGGCGCGAACGCTCAATTGCGATGTGGGACAATCGCGTAACGCAACATTACGCGGTCGCTGACTATCTGCCACACTATCGGTGTATGCATCGGATTACGGTCGTGAATGATCGGCGGGTGACATAGATGCAAAGCGCAATTGAAATAGCACAACCTTTGATTGAGACACTGTATGCAGAAATTACGCAACGTGATATGTCCATGTTTGTCGCATTGGATGGACGCAGCGGGTCAGGCAAGTCAACGATTGCGGCGATTGTCGCGGATGCGCTTGGTGCAGATGTTGTGACGGTGATCGAGGGCGATCAGTTTTATGCAGGCGGCAGTGGCGCAGCATGGGATCGCAAATCGGCCGAACAAAAAGCCGCACAGGTCATTGACTGGCAACGCCAGCGGCTAATGCTCAATGCATTACGCACCGAAGGCGTCGCAACGTGGCACGGTTTTGATTGGCACTCTGATGATTGGGATGCGGACGTTGTGCCACTGGCGCCAGAGCCAACACACACGACTGTTGCGCCTGTTGTTCTGCTGGAGGGTGCTTACAGCGCACGGCCTGAGTTGAGCGATTTGCTCGATTTGCGTGTGCTGCTGGAGGTGCCTGAGGTGGTGCGACGGGCGCAGTTGTTGGGGCGTGAGGGAGAGGCGTATCGAGCGGACTGGGAGGCGCGGTGGCTTTCGGCCGAAAAACATTACTTTGAAACCATCATGCCGCCGTCCAGTTTCGATCTTATACTTGGCTCCAACGAAACAGGAGAAATCAGATGAAAGCCGCCGTACTCAGAGAGATCAACAAACCACTCGTCATCGAAGATGTCCAAGTCGACAATCCGGGGCCACGCGAAGTGTTGGTACGCACCGCCGCCGCTGGTATTTGCCACAGCGATTATCATTACATGAACGGCAGTTACGCCACGCCGCTGCCCAGCATCATGGGGCATGAATCGGCCGGAATCGTCGAGAAAGTTGGCCGTGACGTCACTTATCTGAAGCCAGGCGATCACGTCATCAGCTGCATGTCGATGTTTTGCGGCAGTTGCTACTATTGCCAAGTCGGCAAGCCATACGGCTGCGACAATCTCGACACAATGGCACGCGAAGGGCGCATGATGCAGGCTGAGCAGGTTGTGCATCAAGGCTACAACCTCGGATCGTTTGCCGAGCAGATGCTGCTGCACGAACATGCCCTCGTCAAGATCCGCAAGGACATGCCGCTTGATCGCGCCGCGCTAATCGGCTGTGCCGTCACGACTGGCATCGGCTCGGTAATCCACACGTCACAAGTCGAACCAGGCAGCACGGTCGCCGTGATTGGCTGTGGCGGCATTGGGCTGTCGGCTATCAACGGCGCGGCAATCGCTGGCGCCGGGCGCATCATCGCGATTGATGTGCTTGACAGCAAACTTGAACTCGCAAAACAATTTGGTGCGACGGACGGCCTGAACGCGCTGGCTGGCGATCCCGTTGAGGCGATCCGCGACATGACAGATGGCGGCGTTGACTATTCGTTTGAGGCGCTGGGGCGCAAAGAGACGTGTGAGCAGGCGTTCAACATGCTGCGTCCATCAGGGACAGCGTGCATTATTGGCATGGTTCCAGAGGGGCAGACAATCGAGATTGATGCGGCGAGTCTAATCTACGATCGTAAACTAGTTGGCTCGAATATGGGCTCAAACCGCTTCCGCATCGACATGCCGCGCTTTGTTGATTTCTACATGCAGGGCAAACTCAATCTGGACGCGCTCGTTTCCAAGCACATTGCATTGGAGCAGGTGAACGACGCTTATGCTGAGATGTTGACGGGAACGGTCGCGCGAAGCGTGATCACATTTGACGTGTAAGCATGCTGCTATGCGCGTTTAGCCAGTCCCATGACGTGCTTGTGCCTGAACTTACCCACCTATACGCCTTAACTTTCTACTTCCAAAACAAGGTTGCGTAATTTCTTCAAACAGCGATTGCGGGTGGGGCCAATGCTGCCTTTTGCAATCGCCAATTTATCTGCTAGCTCATCATATGATGGCGGGTCTGGGGTTAGAAACAGTGCGTTGAGCAATGTGCCGCAACGCTCGTCTAGTCGCTCCATTGCGGTTTGCAGCGCCGTTGCTTGCTCCATCTCGATTAGCTCGTGTTCCAGCTTTGGCGATCCGTCGTCGAACTCCAAACCATCTAACGCGACCTCTGGCTTTTGGCGGCGCAGATAGTCGATGCTTCTGCGTCGTGTGACCGTTGTAATCCATGCGCTGAGCCGCGTTGTGGAGTGTAATGTATCTAATTTGTTGAGCAGTGTGAGACAGACTTCTTGGAAAATTTCATCAGCCAGCATCGGCGGCAGGCCAAAACGCAACGGGATAGCGTATATTAACCGGCTATACCGGTCAATCAGCGTGTCCCATGCAATTTCATCGCCAGCGAGACATGCGGTGATAAGTTCTTGATCTGATTGTTGGGTCGTCACACCTGCCATCTTCGACACTTTCCCTATGTATATTATTTCAATACTGAACCGCCTTCTACTATACTGCAATCGAGGGGAGCTTGTCTTTGGTACTTGAGGTGTGAGATGGTTCGCTATGCTACTCTTTACTTTATCTTCACAATTCGAATGGGCTAACGGAGGCGCACAATATCGTTTTCGGCAAAAATGTGGCCGACGGCGAGCTGCAAAGCTGGCTCACGATAGAGTTCGGGCGGTACGCTGATGTCGGCCAGATAGAGTTCGCCCACTTGCGCTTCCACACCTGCAACAAGCAACCCCTTTTTGGGTAGCGCCAAAGTCATCGTTGCTGTGGCATTGATGGCGGGTTGAAAGACGGTGCCGCTGCTGGTGTCGATGCCAGAAGGGGCGTCGAGCGCAAGGATCGGAGCGGCTTGGGCGTTTGCCCAGCGGATCAGATCGCCTGCGGTGCCGCGGGGGTTGCCTTTGAGACTGTAGCCGATGATGCCGTCAATGATTAGATTGGGCGTTTCGGCCGAAATCACCTCTCCCGCTAACTGCACATCGACCCCCATCCGTCGCAAAATATCAAGCTGGTGCGCTGGAATCGGCGTAAACGCCTGATCTGCCTTTGTGATAAACACCTGCACACGCGCTCCATAATTGTGCAGCCGCCGCGCACAAACCAGTGCGCCGCCGCCATTACCGCCTGTGCCCGCCAAAATAGCGACCTGCTTGCCACGTGGATCACCATCAAAAAACCGCTCCCGCGCCAGATGCGCTAGATTGCGCCCCGCATTTTCCATCATCTGAATTAGCTCGATCTTGTAATCGAACATCATCGCGCGATCAACTTCGATCATCTGGTCAGTATCGACATATGGGACATCTTTAACGGTTGGAATCATATAAACCTTAGCGAATGAACTTTGGGTCGAACTGCGCCCCTCTTGTTTAGTTTGCGTGACGAAGCTATCTGCCCAATTTTGATTTGCACACTGCTAGCATTGGATGTTACCTTATGGGGCGCGATTTACGTGACAATGGTTGACGTGGAGATCAATAAAATGATATTAGCAACGGTACTTGCCCAGAGCGGCCCAGACAGCCCAACCAATCAATGGCTCAACGAAAACCCGCTTGTGCTCGGACTCATCTTTCTTGTGCTTGGAGGTGTCTTGCTCGCAGTTGGTGTCCAGCAGTGGCGCAGCGGCGTTGCCCAAGATAAATGGGGCAATGAATACAGTGGCGATTACGCACAATTTCTCTCGATTATTCGCATCGTTATTGGTGCCATCTGCTGCGGATTCGCCATTTACAAAATGGTCGTGGGCTAATCTCAGCACGTCTATAGCGTGCTGACGGGATCGATGTCCACAACCCAGCCACGCGGAAGGTTGTATTCGCGCAAAAGCAAGGTGGGGTCGCTGGAGCGGATCAGGATTTGCCAACGGAAGCGGCGGTCGATTCGGCCGAAAAACGGCGGCGTTGGCCCAATAATCTGTGTCCCACCCAAGCGCAACTCCCGAATCAATGCCCGTAAATCAGTCGCCACTAGCTTCGCGGCATGTTCGGCTCGCTGCGGCGCAGGATCAGCCGTGACTAACTTTGCCATCCGTCGATAAGGAGGGAAGTTGTGCTGTGTGCGGAAGCGGATTTCTGCCAGATAAAATTGTTCAAAATCGTGCTGTGCCGCCGCCTTAATTGCGTAATGCTCTGGCTCATACGTCTGTAAAATGACGCGCCCGCCCAGCAAGCCACGCCCTGCCCGCCCCGCTACCTGCGTCAGCACTTGAAAGGTTCGCTCGCCTGTGCGGAAGTCGGGCAGGTTGATGCTCACATCGGCCGAGATCACGCCAACCAGCGTCACCAGCGGCAAATCAAGCCCCTTTGCAATCATCTGCGTGCCGATCAAAATATCGGCCTCATGATCGACAAACTTCGCCAGCAGTTCCTCATGCTTATCACGCCCCGCCGTTGTGTCCCGATCCCAGCGCACCGTCCGCGCCTGCGGCCACTGCTGCTTGACCAACTCCTCTAGCTGCTCCGTTCCCAGCCCAAAATACTTGATGCGCTTCGAGCGACATTCAGGACAGTGCGCGGGCGGTGCTTCGCGATGATTGCAATGATGACAGGTCAAATGCGATTGTCGGTGATGGAACGTCAGCGGCATGTCGCAGTTAGGGCATTTCTGCACGTGGCCGCAATCGCGACAAAAAACGTGCGTTGCTGACCCGCGCCGATTCAAAAACAGAATCACCTGCTCCTTACGCTCCAGCGTCGCCTCGATTTCCTTGACCAGCACACGACTAAAAACGCTCCGATTGCCCGCTCGCAGTTCGTTACGCAAGTCAACCACCGTCACAGGCGGCAGCGGAATCGTCAGCGCGTCGTCAGGGTCGCCTTCGGTGGCGGTAAACGCCGTCGTGCGCCCCACGCGCTCCATCTGGCTTTCGATGCGCCCCCGATGCCCCATCACGCGGCGTGGCAGTTCGAGCAGTTGATATTGTCCTGCCTGTGCACGGTGATACGTCACGATGTCGGGTGTCGCACTGCCTAAAATAACAGCAGCCCCTGTCACTTCACCCATCATAATCGCTACATCGCGCGCATGATAATACGGCGCAGGCACGGGTGGCCCTTGCTTGTAGCTCTGGTCATGCTCCTCATCGAGCACAATCACGCCCAAATTCTTGAGCGGGATAAACATCGCGCTGCGCGGCCCCACGATAATGTCGAACATGCCCAGCCGCGCTCTACGCCATGTATCGTAACGTTCGCCGTCACTTAAGCGACTGTGCATCACGGCGACGCGTCCAGGGAAGCGAGCCGCAAAACGGCGCACCGTCTGCGGCGCGAGCGCGATCTCTGGCACCAGCACCATCGCCGTCTGCCCGCGCTCCAGCGCATAGTCGATCGCCCGCATGTAAATTTCGGTCTTGCCAGAACCGGTTACGCCGTGCAACAGAATTGGTTTGGGAGGGGAAGGGGGAAATGACGAATGTTGAATATTGAATGAAGAATCGGGATCGTCAACAGCCTGTTCTTCATTCTCTATTCCAACTTCTTCATTTTCTTCGTCTTCGTCTTCTTCTTTCTCCGCTTCCATCATCGACACTTTAACGCGCCCCCACACACGCGCCTGATCAAGTGTCAAATCGGGTGCTTCGGCCGTAACAAAGTCGCGGTCTGCCATCGAGTCGCGCCACACCATCTTGCTGCCAAAGCGAATCAGTTCAAGCTTGGCGAGCTTGTTGAGCACGGCACGAGTGGCCTCGGTCGCTGCATAGATTTCGCTGAGCGGTTTCGGTTGCGCTTCGGCCGCCAAATAGGTCAGCACACGATGGTATTTGTGTGCGCCGCGCAGATCAAGAATCTTGCCCAGTACATCTTTCGGCGGCATTGCCAGCCCGACGGCGGCTGCTTGGGTAAAGGTGTTGATGTCGCCTGACGGCATTTCGATGTCGAGCGATTTCTCTGGGACGCGCTCGATTAGGCCGTCTGCTTCTAAATCTTTCAGATGCTTTTTTGTTGCACCTGTCGCTTTGATTAGGTCTGCTTCTTTGGGGAGCGGGTCGGCCGAAATGTCCAGATAGTTCAGCACAGCCGCCTTTTTGTTGGAGCGACCTAGCTTGACGACCTCATCGCGAATTCTAGCGGGGTCAGTTTTGAGTTCGGCCGTATGAATATTCTTCGGCCGACTGCGCGGTAATTCTAATACACTGCCGCGATTGAGAATTTTTCGATTGACCAACTGGCGCACAACTTCAAGCGTCTTAGCACGAAACTTTTTCGGCATCTCCTTTTTGAGTTTCCGCCCACGCATGTCCCCTTTTTCGCGCAGGATATAAAGCATCGCTTTTTGTGCTTCTGTCAGCCGCCCTTCGCCATCCCAATATCGGTTTAGCTCAACCGTAATGTCCGACCAGCGCGTCAGCCCTGGCGGTAGCATCAGGCGCATACACTGATTCAGCGCCGTCAAATAAGTTTCGCTAACGCGCTTGGCGACATCAATTTGCCACGATTCGACCACTGGAATCGGATCGATAATTGAGATGATTGGCTTCGTGTCTTCAACAGGCGCATCGTCGTCAAACGAGAGCGTGATACCTTGTGCCAGCCGTCGCCCAAATTCCACCTCGACCAATTGCCCAACGTGCATCTGGCTGCGCAAATCGGCCGGCACATAATAGTGGAAGCTGCCTTCTAGTGGGATTTCGACATTGATGACGATAACGGCATACATAGTGACATTATACACCTTCAACAGAACTGTTGGGCTACAATTTTATCTTGCGATGATAGAGAATCAGGCGGTTAGCCAGACACAGAATCATCTTTTCTTCTTTCTGGCTAATGGCTGACACTTGACTGCTGATAGCTTTGCGGCTTCGCCGCTTTCTTGAAAATCTTGCGATTGATCTAACGACCGAGAGCTTTCACTTGATCTTCACAAGATCAAGTACTCCCGCACTATATAGATCATGGGTACAGATCTCTATAATGCTGTGCAGGAGCCAATTGAAGTACCAATAATTTTATTAATTGACAGAGGTGTCGTTATGAGCAACTTTTACGCGTTGTTCGGCTACCGTGCGTTACTGCGTGCGTTAATGCTGTGTTTGCTATTGCTGCTTGCTATTGAGTTTGGCAACAGTACGTATGCGCAGTCCGAATCCCAACCAATTGAATCACAAACATCGGCCGAAATTGCGGCTGATCAGACTGCCCCACTCAGCCCAACGGCGATCAACGGGACGATAGTTTCGGCAGAAAACCATACCAACAATACCGCGATCGTGCTGCTGGTTACGCTATCTTTATTTACCTTTGTTCTCTGGAGCAGAGAAAGTTTTGACTGAAACGACTGAAAAGCCGGACACTCCCGACGTCTGGCTGCTAAACATCCCGTATGTTTAGCCTTCTTCCTGACTACACAGAAAACCGCGTTCCCAAACGGACGCGGTTTTTGCTTTTTTGTGGGCATGTTCATCGCGTATCAGATTGATTGAAACGCGGCTTGGCCGCTCGCGGACTAAATTAAAAAGGAGGCGTTTGCGGTTGTGGGCATCTAGCCCGCAACCGCAAACGCCTCCAAAATAGTCTCTGACGCGAGCCGTGCGGCTCGCATTAAGATCATTTGATACGCGAACGACAGCTACCGATTATGCTTCGAGAACTTCAAACGTATGTGTAATTTCGACGTTCCCACGCAGCGTTGCCGCGACTGAACAATACTTTTCCTCTGACAACTTAATCGCACGCTCAACCTTCTTTGGATCAAGCGATTTGCCTGTCACGGTGTAGTGCAAGTGAATATTGGTGAATTGATAAGGTGCTTCGGACGCTTGCTGTGCATCGGCCGAAACATACAGATCGGTCATCTCCTGACGCTGACGCTTCAAAATCATCACCACGTCATACCCAGAGCATGACAACAAGCTCAGCACCAGCAGATCAGACGGCTTCAACGCCTTCCATTCTGTCCATTCGTCTCCATCCTTCGGCCACGATCCTGCCATCATCACATGCCCAAAGCTGTCTCGGCCGATAAACATCTGACTGTCCGCATCACCTGTCCACTTAACTGCAATATTGCCCATGTTCAATCCTTTGTAATAACTCGCTCCATCGCTCAGTGCTTTACTGAGCCCTCTGCGGTGGAGTGTGCTTCTGCCGCTCTGCGGCCTCTTTTGAATCTTAAAGCCGCCCATTTCCGAACAGCCACGACCAGTTTACCAGTCAACCCATAATCTACTCACTCATCCTGTCCCTGCCCGTGCCATAGCTTACACATCTCAAACTTTGCAGCGTTCGCGTGTTTGCGATTCGGCCGAAAGCCGAAACATTCAAAATCCTACATATTGAATTCAATTCACGCATCGGCTAGAATGTTCTCATCACTTGTTGCCACGGAGCATCAACTATGCTTGCTGACCCACTCACAAAACAGATCGACACACTGATTACAGGCGAAGAATTTTTCGCAATGGGCGATCTCGGTTGCACAGAGCTTGTTGAGGGAAGGATTGTTCAACATATGCCCACGGGAAGACCCCATAGCCGCATCGAAGCTGTCATCGCCATGTTCCTTGGCATGTGGAATCGTCAATCAAAACGTGGTGAAGTTCACGTAGGGGAAACGGGCGTTTTCACGAGTCGCAACCCCGATACGGTGCGCGGCATGGATGTGGCATTCATATCGCATGAGCGTTTAGCCTCTGCCAATGAGAGCGGCTTTTTCACCGTTGCACCTGAGCTAATTGTGGAGGTCATGTCACCGAATGATAGTTGGCGTGATGTGCAGAAAAAGCTTGCCGAATATTTTGCTATTGACGCCCAGATGGTCTGGATTGTAGAACCTAAATCTGAGCAAATCTATATGTATCGGTCGTTGACCGATCTGCAAATTTTCGCTAAATCAGACACGCTTACTTGTGAAGATGTGCTCCCCGAATTCTCGCTCGCGCTGCATGAGATTTTCAATTAACAATTAGTACAATGGCTAAAATGATTGCTACAGCACCGACCCTCACAAATGAAACAAACTTGGTGCCGGCTGATTTGTTCTGGAAGCTAAGCCTTGAACAGTATCATGCCATGATTGACGCGGGTTTTCTGACAGAAAATGATCCCGTTGAGTTAATTCAAGGTTGGCTAGTACAAAAAATGCCAAAAAATGCGCCACATACATTAGTGACTCGACTGCTGTTTGATCTATTGCTTAGGTTGACTCCAATAGGCTGGTTTGTTTCTTCGCAAGAACCCTTTACAGCCGAATCTAGCGAGCCAGAACCAGACTTAATGATTGTTCGGGGTACGCCTCGCGACTATCCGACAGGCCATCCGCGCCCCAAAGATTTAGCGATTGTCATTGAGGTAGCTGATGCAACGTTATATCGTGACAGAAATGTGAAGCGTGTGGCTTATGCGGAAGCGGGCGTTGCTGAGTATTGGATTGTCAATGTTCGAGAGCAGCAGGTTGAGGTTCATTCACAGCTAGCATCGGTTGGCGCTGCGAACTATGATAGGCAGCAGACTTATCGTGGGGACGATCAGATACCAGTGATTATTGATGGCGAGTTGGCCGGGCATATTGTTGTCAAAGATATTATGCCTTCATAAGTTTCTGGATTATGTAGCCAAGGTGGTATCTTCTCAAAAATCTGGGGCAGGCGCATTTTTCTTAGTCGCTGAGGCGACTTTGTAGTGTCAGAGCCGAATTCATTCGGTAGCCGTCCGCGACAATTTGGGAAGATACCCAAGGTGTAACAAAAAAGACGATCGTAATGATCGTCTTTTTGTTACGCTAAGAAAAGAAAAATCTTCGAGATTTTTCTTTTCTG
>JACLAD010000067.1_pt1 | contig 12173 bp, 7 predicted proteins | sample 8027901 | NCBI WGS metagenome assembly JACLAD01 (sample SAMN15725071, study PRJNA655200) | protist metagenome | isolation source: fluorescence activated cell sorting (FACS) single amplified genomes of... | place: Spain: Blaines Bay Microbial Observatory, Mediterranean Sea | collected 2016-07-05
ATCTCGTCGAAATAAATAATTTCAGTTGACTAATTTTTTCCTTCTCATTATTCATCAAATCTCCGGTGTTCATTGTTGTCATAGTTCTGTGAAAGTAGTATAGAAATTGATCGTGTCGTCAGTAGTGTGTCAAAAATGTTCAGACACCAAACATTAGCTCAGATGTAGTTGTAGCTAGCCTAGAAGTCTTTGTCAAAATTTGTAGTTTGCATTTTGTGTTTTTTGGTATAATCGGATCCCCCCCATCACATTTCTTGAAAAACTCAGCCAATTTTCTACGACAGTAAAACAAAAAAGTAAGTAACACCAACAAGGTAAAACGTCAACAAAAAGTAAAACAAATCGAAAGGAATCCTAGGAATATAACAGCAGTTCGCCACCATGCCGCAAAACGAGTATATGGAAAAGCACCGCAAGAAGTTCGGTCGGCGGTTAGATTACGAGGTCCGTAAACGCAAGAAGGAGGCCCGTTCTGTCAAAGAAATCGCTAAGAAATCAAAGAAATTGAGAGGCATCAAGGCCAAGCTTTTCCACAAGAAGAGGTACATTCTCAAAGTCGTTTTATTTTCTATACAATCGTTTTGAAAGTAGTTGTTGAACATAATATTGTGTGTTTTGCATGACAGGTATTGTGAAAAGGCTGCCCTCAAAAAGTCCATCAAACACCACGAGGAGAAAGATGCCAAAAAGAAAGAGCCAGAAGATGTTCCTGAAGGAGCTGTTCCCGCCTATCTTTTGGATCGTGAAGGTAACCAGTCAACAACTAGTGCAATATTTTTTTGCGAAACGTGATGTTCATCAATTTATTGTGTTATATTTTGTATTTTTTGCAGGTGTTTCTCGTAGTAAAGTACTGTCGAATATGATCAAACAGAAGCGTAAGGAAAAGGCCGGTAAATGGGCAGTGCCAGTTCCAAAGGTCCGCGCCATGACAGAAGACGAAATGTTCAAAATCATGCGTAGTGGTAAGCGTAAGAAAAAGGCATGGAAGCGCGTTGTGAACAAAATCACTTTCGTCGGTGATAATTTCACGCGTAAGAACCCTAAATACGAACGATACATCCGTCCTTCATCGTTGCGTTTCAAGAAAGCACACGTCACCCACCCTGAACTTAAGACTACATTTTGCCTCGACATCGTGTCCGTCAAGAAGAATCCTCAATCCGGTTTGTATACAAGTCTTGGCGTCATCACGAAGGGTACTATCATCGAGGTCAACGTGTCCGAGTTGGGTCTCGTCACCCAGACAGGTAAGGTTGTTTGGGCCAAATACGCGCAGGTTAAGAATGACCCCGAGATCGATGGTTGCATCAACGCCGTTCTCCTAGTCTAGACTATTACTATACAGATCAAGTTAATTTTTTATAGGCATACATTTCATTAAAGCTAGTGTGAAATGGTTTAGCATTCAGAATGTCAAGTTTTTATTGATCCATCTCATTGGCCTATTTGGTATGCTAATTTTTGTTGATCTGTGTCTCGATGAAGTATCGACAATGTATAAATGTGGCTCAACGTGCGTTCGTCCATTCGTTCACTTTTTTTCATAGATTGCTTTCACGTATTTTCAAGTTTCACAAAATCGAACAGTCTGAAATTTTCAAAAGGTTGTCATGTATTTGCGGATGTTTAGGAATCTGGTAGTTCGAGTTGGTGGTCGCCGTGTTGCCATCAGGCGGAGATATATCGCTAGTGCACCGCAGGTATGTCGCAACGAAGCAGGTAGTTCTAGCAATTTGACACGGCGCCCTCAACCACCACCGCCGCCTCCATCGCCACCACCGTTACCACCGTTACCAAATAGGGATTCTTCTTCTCAGCTACAGGAATTCCACTGTCCTAGTATTGTGCAATCTGGCATCACGCCTAATGCTATGCAGGCACTAAGGCAGCATCGCCTAAATTCCGAGCAGTTAGCAAGGGTATTCTTTTTGTTGAGTAAGGATAAGCAAGCATGGTCTAATACAGAGTCTAGAAAACGTATGGTAGATTTCATCGGCGTTCTCTGTAGTCAGATGCGAAATTTAGATAGTCAGGACTTTACACCAAATATGGTACGCAGCGTGTTATCCGGTGTTCAGCGTATTGGTAATACAGTAGTAGGAAGGCAGGTAGTTGAGATAGTGTATGGAAACTTGAAGCAAATGAAGGATAAACCAGGGTGGTCACCTTTTGCTGTATGCAACGGATTATATTGTTTGCGGACATTTCCAAACCATTCCGCTGTTCAGGCATTGGCCCATTATCTTGTAGAGCAGTGGCCGGCAGGTAAGCACGTAGGTGCTACCGAGATATCAATGGCATTCTTCGGCCTCCGTGATCAACGTCCGTCGTCCAGAATGGAAGCTGTCGTTTCACGATTAACGGGCGAACTTGAACATGTGCAGTACGATATGAGCAAAAAAATCAGAAAAAAACGAACGAAAGCTATTTATTGTTTGTTTAAACGTCTCGAGAATATATTTTTTGTGTCTTAGGTTGGATGCACCGGGTTGTGCTAATGTCCTCGCCGGCGTTCAGAACATGGCTTCTTCGGCTTATGTTCAGACTCAATTCTTGCAAGCTTTAGCAAAGCAGATTACAAGAACCAATCCGACTCAGTGGTCGTCCGCGCAGTTTGCTATGGCTTTCCACGGTCTTCATCGTTTCCCACCGTCGACGGATATTTTCTCTGCGTTGATTCAGCAACTCCAATCTTCTCGCGTTCAGTTGAATATGGCACATATTTCTAACATTGTTTTTGGTTGTATGGGCCAAAATGATAGCAAACTCCTGGCAGAATTATTCGACACCGTCATGCCAAGCGATCCACAGCCTATGATTAGCCAGCTGAAATCCAACCACGTTCCATCTTTCATACAAGGGCTGTTATGCATCGCCCAACATAATGTTCCCCGTGCTACGGCCGTGCTGAAAACTGTGATTTCGCCTTCTGTGGTTAATTCCATGATCGCCGATGATCCGGAGTCGGCGCAGGGTCTCATGCAATCTCTCGTCCTAGCGAATTCAACTCTCTACGGTTCTCAGAGTTTCACTGTGCCGTCACAGCTAGCTGGCCAATTGGGCGGGCTAACCGGCCAAATCAGTACCACGGAGAGGAAAGTTCGGCAGGCTCTTGATCGTGGAGGGGTGAGTGCTGGTTGGCAATTTAATGTCATGCTACCAAATTACGGGTTTGAGTGCGACATACTCATCCCTGGTCAGGATTTATCAATAAACATTGAACTGGATGGCCCCAGTCATGAACACGTGGGCGCCAGAACTATCAATCAAATTCGTGATGAATTCCTTCTCTCCACGGAGCGCTTACGGGTGGCAAGAGTCAAAATTGTTGCACGTGATTTGCCATCTATCGTTGATGAAGTTTGCAATATTGCCAACGTACCACTCCATGACCGCGCATTGGCTGTTGAGGCTGCTAGAGGGCTTGATTTTGACACTGTAGGCATGCTCCGCGATCAAGACCATGTTCGGCTGACGCCTCCAAGTCCATCGCCTCCCGTTCCGCCACCCAGTCCTACTACTAACACCAATACCTCCACAGCCAGCAGTTCTTACACGCGTGCATTATCCAATTCTAGAAATACTACGGATTTCCGGCAGCGCAACCAGCAAATATTGCGTGCCGTCAAAGAGCGCAGGTTGGTACAAGAATTACAGGTTCTGGCGACACAAAATGATCATTGTGATGTGGTCAATTTATCCACGATTTTACACCGTGCCGCGGGCAATGCAAATTTTAGACCTACGGTATTACCGCTGGACTGTATTCAATATATCGCTGGTCAGTTGTCTGCTTGCGATGTCCACAAGTTTGATCCACAGGCCATTGGCAACCTTTGTTACGGTCTCTCTATGCAAATCGCAGAAGATCCATCCCCCGACAGGTTGGTTGGCCTCGCAGAGATCGTGAATTGCATTGCTCGCGGTGTGGGTTCGTGTAGGAAGAGTTTTGGAAGCCAAGAGTTGGGGAATGCATTGTATGGCCTTCAGAAAATGCCTTTCCGATCGCACGAATCAGTAGATCCCAGCGGTCAAATGCTACTTGCATCCGTCAGAAATATGTTGACTGCTTTCTGTGACAAATTACAGAGGGACGGGTGTCAGAAAACTACCCTAACTACTCAAGCCATTGGCAATTCATTGTACGGGTTGCAAGGTCTATCTGACCATCTCGTGCCTGAAGTCCGTCGTCTGTTGCATCTGATGTTACCACTAGTACGTGATGGATTGGCTGGGGGCAAGATATCTGCACAGGAGTTTGCCAATGCCTTGTACGGTTTGCAAAGTCAGGCATCCAACGCTGATGTGCGGTCCATTATAGGTGAAGTAGTCAAAGCTGGCATATCGGCCAATGTCAATTTGTCACCTAGAGAGATCGGCATTGCGCTTTTTGGATTACAGCAGCAAAGAGACGACTACCCCGAAGTACAAACAGCATTTAGCTTTTTATTACAGCAGGTCTTGAACAAGGAAGTACGTGCGTGGGACGGTCTAGGTGTCGCCAACTGCATATTCGGCCTTCGTGGATCAGAGATTGGTTGTTGTACGGCCAGTAAACGCATCATTCGCCGGATGCTAGAAATCTTGCCACAGCTTCAACAGCCACTAGAACCTCGTTTGATTGCCGCATGTTTTTCAGGATTGCGAGGAGTAACGGACCAATCCCTTCTGAAACCTGTTTCAACGTTGTTTTCCCAGCAGATCTCCAAACATCCACATGAAAGTTTCTCTGCTCGAATGTGTCAGGGCATTTTGTACGGCATGAACGCTTGTCAGGATGGTGCAATTGTTGTGCAAGCCATGTTACCCAGCTTGAACAACACCGTTCATCAGATGGGCCAGAAGGAAGTGGGGCTGATTCTTTATGGGTTACAGTCTTGTCAGCCACACGCACGTGTAGTCCATGCCGTTGATATCCTAATACAAAGGCTACATAGTCTAGTGTCCGATGGAGTAGATCCACTCGCTTTTAGCCAAGCTATACAAGGATTGTTGGTTCTGCGCGCCTCGGCAGCTGATCGCGTTCCATTTGATAGCCATTTGGAGCTATTGCGAAGCATGGCCTTTAAGTTTTTAGGGCAAGACGACAATCGAAGCGAAGGCGTCATGGGCCTTCGCCGCGTTGTGTCTTTATTCCTACATGATCCTTCTCTATGTGGTCAGCACCCCATGGCTCATTTGTTGGATGGAAACTGGCGGGATCTTTATCAAGAGCCATCTGGTCAGCCTACGTCCAGATTGGAGAAGCTATGTCACGAGGTGCTACTCGATGCTCATCATACGTTGAGGCCAGGCGCAATGTATCACCCGAAGGCAAATGTGCGAGAAGTTTCAAGTGGTCTTGAGTTTGATCTCTTGGTGCCTGTCGTCAATGGCGGCACGACCAGTCTCTTGAATATTGAGATCGACGGCCCGTCTCATCTCCACCCCGGCGGTAGATGTTTAGCAGATATGCGGGACGTCCTTTTACGCAAACGAGGTATTTTGGTTACACGCATTGATAACACGGCGATGCGCCCCAAGCCAGAAATTATCCAAGAAGCCATCAGAGCCGTAGGGACATTTGATGCAGATCTAGCATCCGTGTGTAAGGTGCCGCCTAACATTTAGTCATAGCGCAGGAATATGAATTTTATGAAATTATACCAGCCCCATGTAGTTAATGCGCATCGTCAAATATTGAGTTGTTATGTTCAAGCGTGATTTGATTATTCATCGTATGTTTCTTCTCTATGTGTGACACCCCAACCATCCGTCCATCCGTTAACCTACCATTAGATTCCGTTTTTTTACCTGAAGTACCCAACTTAGACAAAGTTTTTTTAGTTGTTTTCAGAAGTTCCTAGAGCAGTACCGGCAGTCAACATGAAGTCTTTCCTGCTGGCTCTAGTATTCTTTTCGCGGTTCGAATTCGCGACAACCCTCGAGTGCTACGTCTACAAGTACCACTTTATTCTTTAATAACTTAATTTTCTACAAAAAAATGAAAAAGTCGACGATATTGCATTTTTGGTTGTTAATTTTGGCAAGGCACGTGCCATCGCGCGAGCTTGTGGGGTCAAGCAACGATTATCGGCGGATAGAACAATGTGCCAATCATACTCGTTTCTGCGTCTCGTACACGGGGCACTACGTGCTACCAGACCACGCCGACAACCTCGAACTTGATTTTTATGATGGCGGTACGTTTTTATTTTCATGTTCAAATTGATGAATATCGTACATGTTAATGTTGTTATTTGCAAAATGTGTAGGGTGTGCGCCGTTGCCACGGCCATTGGATACGTTTCCTGAAGGATTTTTTGATTTCTACAACAACATCGAAGAGGATATTCCAACCATAGATAGGTACCCGGCGGTGGATGAGTCTAAGATCGAGCCAGGCATGCATTACCCTTTCAATCTATCTTGTGAAGCAGAGGTGGGGGCCAAACAGACGGTCTGGGCGGAGTGGATTTTTACCGTCGAGGAACAGGCAGAGAGAGATACAGCTAGTTTACCACGTTTATTTGTTGAGTTTGACGTCCCTTTGGATTACATTTCGAGGTATGCATTTCAATTTTCTTCGTCAAGCAGTATCTTCAAAACGTAATTATATCGTTCAAATCTTGCGTTGCATTTTGTGAAGGTACCCATATTTAAAGGGCGCGGATTCGCTCGTCGATGTCATGCCTTGCGAAGGCAAGCATGTGCCTGTCTGTATGGAAGAAGCGCGGATCGAGAACATCTCAGCGGTGGTGACTCACCTCCCTCCTCTTGATTGTCAAGTGCCTTACACATTCTCCGTCTGCGAAACAGACCTCTGCAATTTCGCATCCAGCCCAACACAATGGAGTGTTTTCATCGTTTCTCTTGTTGTTTTGTACCTTCGACAATAACGAATTGTTCCATTGAAAGAGACCATTGGGTAGCCATATTTGTTTTGCCATTGTTACGCGTTTGTTTTAGTTCTAAAGCTGTGATTTGTGCCAAAATTCAAATTTTCTGTGTAAAATTCATGTATGCCGCATCAATGGGCCACTATTTCTGATACGTTTGCATTCAAAACCATCTATTCAAAAACACACCATCTACAACACTCAATATTACAGTCTGAAGGTCCTCAAGTAAGTCAATCATCAGTTGGAACAGGCGATTTAGTGTAGTCGCCTGAACAAGTTTTGTGGAGCAATGGCGTTTGGTCCGGAAGATTCTATCAATGTGGCCCCGCCACAGGATGCCATCAAGACCATGAAGTTGTATTCTCACGTAGATCGGGTGTTGAAATTTCTCGAGGTATTAGGTTTTTTCAATCGTTTCCCAATGTTCAAATATTTTTCAAAATAGCATTTTTATGATTTTAAAGTTTAAACCATGTGATTTTGGTTTTGTCAGCATGAAGGGTACGGCGATATTAGCAAACCTGTACCTACGGAGGTATTATCCAAGTACGACAACATGTCCTACGTCACCCAGGATTCTTTTAAAATGATCGCAAATATCCTTGAACTCGATGAAGGGAAGCGTTTACTAGATTTGGGTTGCGGCCTCGCTGGACCGATGCGTTCCGTCGCTCATGTGTACATCTTGTCTATCACATACGTCAACACTTTTCAAAGAAACAATATTTTTAGTATATGTTTGGAACGTGATATTTGTTTTACAGGTCTGGTTGTGCCGCAGTGGGCGTCGAGTTACAAGCAGATTTAGCGGATGTCGCTAACCAATTATCTTCTCGGTGCGGTTTGGGTGAGCGCTGTTCAGTACAAGCTGGTAACTTTTTGGAAATGGATATCTCTTCTTTCCAGCAGAATCCTTTCGACGGTCTAAAAAGTCTACTCGTCATCTTACACATCCCTCTAGATCAACGCCAGGAACTCTTCACCAGAGTTAAGAGTGTATTGAAACCTGGTGCCAAGATGTACATTGAAGATTATGTCAAGCTACAGAACACAGTTTCTCCTCGAGTTACTGAAAAATTGTCGCGTGATATCTACGCCAGTTCACTACCTACTATCGACGAATACCGCAAAACTCTAGAGGACGCTGGCTTCACCGATATTAGCATCACCGACGTTACCAAAGAATGGACGAAATTTGTCTCCGACCGATTGTCGTCGTTCATCGCCAACCGGGATCAGTTCGTTGAAATCCAGGGACAGGGCTGTTACGACTCTCTTCTACATTTTTACAACGCGGTGGCCGACTGTTTCACCAGCAACGAGATGGGTGGCGTTCGTGTTGTCGCTCGCGTTCCGTGAGTACGTAGATCTCCAGAGCTTGCCTGCATGAATCAGCTGGTGTTGAGTGTCCTCAACGCTGGCCGATCAAGCCGTACAAAAAGTAGTCCAAATAGCGTGTCAATAGTTTTGACCATTAGAAATAGACTTCACGATTATAGTTCAATAGTTAGCAGTGTTGTAGTCTTTTTGTTGTTTGGAAAACACGTAGTAGTCTCGTAGCAACGTGAGTTGTGACGACGTTTCGCTATTAATGTTTTTTTCATCATTTTTGTGTTGAAAAATTACAATGACAGTTTCAATTCTTTATTTGTTTTTAAAAAGTAAACACGTAATTAATCACGACTTTTGCACGCAACTGTCTTAGCATTTTCAAACAATAGAAACTGTAAAGAAACTGAAAATTTTCGACAAAATTAATTTTGAAATTTTAAATATTTTAGAAGAAATTACGTAAAATTACACGAAAAAACGTTAGCAGGCGAGAATGTAGTAGTGTACGGTCGTGCGCAGCGTAGTTGTCAACCATTAGTTTTGCACACAGGAGTGGCAGCATTTTTTAAGCGTAGAAAATGAACGGTCGGATTCTCAAAATAGTTTAGATTGAAAATAAAACTTGTTGGTACACGCGTGTATTGAAAAATTCAAAAATCCTTTAAAACAAATAAAAAATTTGCGTTTGAAACTGTTTGAAATCGTTTCGTGAATTTCAACATTCACGAAACGAATGTTGCTACGCGCGCATGAATGAATGACAGCTCGGCTACAATTCACAAATCAATCAATCAACGAATCATTGTTCCCCATGGATTTTGATTCAATTTTTCCGTGCAATTAAACCTAGCAATTTACTAATTGTCAACAATTTTTGCGCAGAAGAGTGGCAGTATTTTTTTTATTTTAGAATCGGCGAAATCTAATGAAAAAATTTAACCAAAATAGTTGTAGTATTTTTGTTAACACGTGTCAAATCGGCTAAAATGTTTCTTGTAACGTTTTGAATGCAAACACCAGTCTATAGCCACACCGACAACATTGTGAAATTTTGGACCAAACGAACGCGGACACGTGAATTCGAAAAAATTCGCACCAAAGCGTTTTTCAAACCACAATCTAAAATTTGCAATTTTTTTCACAGTTGTGATTTTTTTTGAATCGAACCACAAATCCGAATTCGAACGCAAATTACACGACATCGCGAGTTTCCTGATTTTTTTTCTAAACCACACCAGATTTTTTACTTGTTTTTTTTTTCCGTGGAAATTATTGAAAGAGCAGTTTTGATAATTGTCCTAGAAAAAAGCACAACTAGAAAAAAATAGTGTGAGGTCAGAATTAGAATCCGTTGAATTCAGATGTCTAGTGTTTTTTGTAGTATGGTCACGAAAATAAAGCCGATATAAAATTCCACGAAAATTATTCAACAGTCGGTCTATTGTTAGTTTGTCTTGTAAAAAAAAATCTTTTGGTATTTGTCCCCCTGGTGAACGTCCCCGATCTCTCCCCAAACTGAAAAAAACACAATTACTACAATTACAACAAACGAATCAACAACAAACTAAAATTTTCAAATGTTTTTCAAACGATACAACTATCAAAATAAATTCCAAATTCCTTTTTTGTTCACACAACTATCCAACTATCAAAAATCACGTGAACACTTACGGTCTGAAAATATGTGCTTTACAAAACAATTCTGATTTAAACATAACTTTTATTTATCTGGGCATTGGCATACATTCGTGTTCTTCGTTTGTGCATGCTCATACGGTCCTTACTAAAAAATAACGGTCTCTAACTTTTGAATCCCACACTTGAAATCTAAATCGGCCAATGAAAATTTCCAATCGTTACGACACGGGAAATTGTAAAATATCTAACAGTCAAAAGCACACATTTAGTTGCACAAGATTTATAATTTTTCGTCGGTTAAACCTTGTCAAAACAACATATTTGCTAGTGTCGTCTTTTTTTGGAAAGTGCACGATATATCACTACAACAAAAAATAAAAACCAATCACTACTAAGTACCGAAAAAATCATAAATTTTTGTAGCTTCTTGTTAGCATTACAGCAGCAGAAGCACTAAAAACAATATACGTTGGATCGAATTTACTTTACTACTAATTGATAATTTGACGTAAAATAGCTTTTGTAAATAGTAAAGCTAGCGTCAATATTACAAATTTTTTCCACGTATAATTACGATAAACCTACGCCATAGAATTAAGTCCTGTCAAAAAAAAACACCAATCCTACGGTATATTACCTTGCGTTTTAAACTAAATTTAATTCAAACATCCTTGAGCTAGTATCTTTTTCTCAGTGCAGCACAAGCGAAGCAATCAAATTTTACCAAATCAGTAATTACAGAATAGTGCGTTCTGTTTTTATGCTATCGTGATTTTGAGTATGCAACAGGTTCAGCACCAACAAAATAATTTGGGGTTATTAGAACAGGGGCCTAACGGGCAAGTGAAACCAGGGCGTTCTTCTTGCAGTCGTTCAGCATCAGGTGATCCTCATTCCAGGCGACAACGTTTGAACGAAGGAGGAGCCTACAAAAGCATGGATCGTTTTAGCGCAGACCGCGAGTTGAGCGCTGGTAGTGGCATGCCTACTCGTGGCGCCCATTTTCAGGGTGGCCAAACGCGCGAGTCGCCACCAAGTAATTACCCTCCAGGGTTGGGACACCAGAGCAACAATAATCTAGAACAGTGGCATGATAACGGGAACGCAGCGTCTTGGAGTATGCGTGACAACGCACCTCGACAACCTCTACAGATGGAAGACACCGTTGGAAAATTACCGTCACCTTCCTACGGTGGTAGCATGCATCCTCGCGCACATCTTTTTCAACACTCTGCCATGCAGCACCAGCACAGTAATAGTAGCATGGGCAGCCCTTTACGCATGTCACATGACAATAGCATCGGTATTCATTTAAACAGAATCTCCAAAAATTTAAGACGAACAAAAAACTTTTTTGCTTTGCACAAACATCATTGTTTTTATTATTTCGTTCTCAAAACAGATTTTATGTCAATATTGTTTTGTTTTACAGGTAGTTTTCATCATGCCGGTCATACTACGCCAGGCGGTAATACACGCATGGCAGGCCTTTCACCCCTACATCATACGCCGCATCATGCTCATTCCCACCGCTCTTCGTCTTCTGGGCCTGCTCCCTGGGCCACGCCTTCAACAACCGCTGGTACACCGTGGGGTCATGGTTCAGGCTCGTCCAGAACGCATGGCGGTTCGCCTGCTGTAGCTCCATGGCAAGGACATGATCACTTACGTTCCCGCAGCGCAGAACCACAGCATCAACTACCACAGTTTCTGCGACCGGCTTCCGTTGGCGGTGGATCTCACTTGGGTTCTTCACACACCAATTACTCTGGTGGCTCTGGGCAGGGTCACAGTAATGAGCATCAGAAACTATTCGCCATGCAGAACCGTGAGATCATGCGCGCGGCTGAGCAGGGTCGCCTCATTCCTTTACTGGAGGAGTTCTGTCGCACGAAACGCCGTCTCAATGGTGTCAACGTGGCCACCGCGTTACATCGTAGTGCCAAATTCCGTAGTGGACCTTTGCCCCATTTCATTCTCACGTACATCTGCAACCAGATTATGACGTTTGAAGGAAATTTCGAACCTAGATCTCTCGGTTCTGCCCTCTACGGTTTGCAACATCAAGAAGATTGTGAAGCCACTCGACAGGTCCTCATGGCACTTGTGCCCAAGATCGAAATGTGCCCCAAGCCATTCGACGCCCAAGCTGTCGGCAATGCTTTGTATGGTCTACAGCGGTTTTCCGATTCTGAATCTGCACGGGCCATCTTGCGCGCGTTGGCACCGAAGATCTCGCAATGTTCTGGAATGTACGTCCTAAAACTTACGATTTTCCAAATTATACAACTGTTGTATAAACAAAACATCAAAACCAAA
>JACLAD010017044.1_pt1 | contig 12171 bp, 15 predicted proteins | sample 8027901 | NCBI WGS metagenome assembly JACLAD01 (sample SAMN15725071, study PRJNA655200) | protist metagenome | isolation source: fluorescence activated cell sorting (FACS) single amplified genomes of... | place: Spain: Blaines Bay Microbial Observatory, Mediterranean Sea | collected 2016-07-05
GCGTCATGATTCACAGCGGCAGCCGCGGCTTGGGCCATCAGGTCGCTACTGACGCGCTGGTGGCGATGGATTCGTCATCGTCGTCCGCTGCCATTGCGACAAATGATCGGCAGCTCGCGTGCGCGCGCATCTCCGGGGAAGCAGGGCAAAGGTATCTCCGCAGCATGGCGGCGGCGGCAAACTACGCGTGGGTCAACCGGAGCGCGATGACGTTTCTCGCGCGGCAGGCTTTCGCCAAGGAGTTCTCCTCGACGCCTGACGACCTCGAGATGGGCGTCGTCTACGATGTCTCTCACAACATCGCCAAGTGGGAGGAGCACGTCGTCGGAAAGGAGGAGCAGGCAGCGCTCTTCCACGGAGGTGCAGCCGTTCTGGGGGCGGGAGCAAACGCAGCAGCAGCTGCGGCGGCGGCGAAGACGGCGCCGTCCAACCTCGGCAAGACCGGGGGGTGGGGCATGCCCAGACGCCTCCTGGTTCACCGCAAGGGTGCGACGCGCGCCTTCCCGCCGCTGCACCCGTTGGTGCCAGTTGACTACCAGCTCACGGGACAGCCCGTGCTGATCGGGGGCACGATGGGCACGTGCAGCTACGTCCTGACCGGCTCCGAGCTCGGGATGCAGCGTTCGTTTGGATCGACATGCCATGGCGCTGGTAGGGCGAAGAGCAGAGCGGCGAGCAGGTTGGTTGCAGGAAGCGGCCAGAGATTGCAGCCTTGCGGGGAAGCGGGAGACAGAGCCAACAAGTTGGTCGTGTGATGAAGAAGACTGACCCATTCCTCTCGCATGAATTTTCAAGACGAACGCTCGACTACGACAAGGTTCTCGGAGGTCTGCACAAGCGTGGGATCAGCATTCGTGTTGCATCGCCAAAGCTGGTGATGGAGGAGGCGCCCGAGTCTTATAAGGATGTCAGTGCGGTTGTGCGGACTTGTGAAGAAGCGGGTATCTCGAGCACGGCAGTTCGGTTGCGGCCTGTGGCCGTGGTCAAGGGTTGATTGAATTGTGTACGTGCTCCGAAAACGAGTTCAAAATCTACCACACAAAGAGAGCTCGCGCCCATACATACCCACAATATATACCGGTGCACCACGATGTGAATGATGACAGTCGAATACGGTTGTGAACTCATTTTGTACGCGTTTTTGTCCACCACAACACGAACCACACAAAAGCACAGCACCCATCCGCTGAGGCAGCAGCATGAGAGAAGAGGAGAAACTTAAAGTTGATCAAATTCCCGCTGCACTCTGCCTTGCTACGTCTTGATCAAAGCGTGCCTGGAGAGCCTCATAGTACCGCACGCGATGGCCAATAATCGAGCGCACCCTTGCATCTCGGACCTTGCTCTCAATCTCCCTCAGCGGTTCGTAGACCCCTTCCACCCTTCTCCTATTTCTCTTCATCCTCTCAAGCCGAGACGCACTCCGTATGCTTCGTCTCAGCTTATCGTTGACTTGAACTGACTCAGCATCAGCATTTTTACGTCCTTTGTGATAAAAGTTGATGGTGGCTTGATTGTCAGTCTCTTTCTCGTTCGTCGCTAAACGGAAAGGGCGCCTAGTCATTCCTCGTGCTCGCTTGCGTGATGTCTTACCGTACTGCTGGCTTTCTCTGCCTCTCGACACGACCTCACGCCGTTGTTGGTCACTTATGAGAAGGTTTTGTGTAGAATATATAGGAGTCATTCCTCGTCGAGTGGGTACCCGCCCGAGGTCGGTGTCGAGTCTAAAGAAAGGAAGGAATAGTGAGAACACGAACAAGAGAAACAAACAAGAGATGTACATAGGGAGAGAGAGAGAGACAGAATGATCTTCCTCAATATCACCCGTGTATCTGTCACAAACACTCACGAGGAAAAGTCGATGTCTGCAGACCACAGCTTCTGCTTTGCGTGGTGGTGGTGCACATAATCTTCCTTTCGCTGTCTCACGCGCTCTAACCTCCTGGCACGGGAGACGGCAGACTCTGTTCTGGAAAGTGTGGGCTCTTGCGCATCATCACCTCCAGCAACGTGGTGTTGCGTATGCCTCCTTGCTCCGGTCCTCCCTTCTGGCACGCTGAGGCTGAGGGCCTGCCGAGTCAAGTCTAACAGCGTGAGCCAAGGTTCGACCGGCGAATTTGTTTGCGAAGCGTATGACAGAAACCTACGTCACGAGAAGGGAAGATATTCTTTGTCAACTTTCCTCTCGAGTCCAGACGCGTCCGTTGCACCTCCAACACTCTGTAGGGTGATTGCAGGTTCATGTCATCTCCTCTTGTCCTAGACGCCGGGTCTCTTCCTCTCTCGGGGGGTCTGGCAAGGTGCGTACTTGTTAGGCGAGCAAAAACCAAAAGTGGAACAAGTGGGAGAAAGAAAGAGAGAGATGCGGGGGGGAGGAAGGAGAGGGGAGAGAAGTGCAGACCGTTTATCAAGCGCGAAAGCGCACTCCCGCACTCCTCTATTGTTGGTACCTACCTCGAGCTGACCCCAGGAACAACTCCAACCTCAACATTGTATGCTCGCTGTGGCTCTCTATACCTTGGTACGGGCCCTCTGTTCCTAATGGTGTGGTAGTGTAGCAGCTCCTCTCCTCTGAGCGTAACTGACGGTGCTGAGGTTGACCTTGCGAGTAAAGCTGGCGAGTCCGAAGAGGATGCGACCGATGCAAGTAACGCTGTACTGGCTGTTCCCGAAAATTGCACCAGGCCGCCTCGACTATTCGTCCCGGTATCGCTTGCTCCTGTAAGTCGGACCGTATTCTCTGATGTAGCCGGGGTCTGATTGGTTGGAAAAGGGTGATCACGAAGCGTCGGATGTGGTGGTGAAGGTGATGCAGCATGCAACGAATTATGTGAGGTGGGGGGTTGGGACGAAGGGAAGAGGGAGTTGCCAATTCATTTCGATTTCTTTCCTTTGGCGCAGCGTTTGGCATTGCGAGTCGTCACCTACCCTGGAAACTCTTGTTGCGCTCATAAAGTCATCCTGCGACTTGTCGCCCAACGCCGTTCTTAACTCGCCAAGGCTGATGTAGCCATCGTTGTTCACATCGATGATTGTCATGAGGCACTCAATTTCGTGGTGGTTCATCCCCAGGTTGAGGTCAGCGGCAGCTCTTCGAAAGTCAGCGTAGGAAATTCTTCCTCTGTGATTAACGTCCATTCGGAGATACATCTCTCGCAGGCTACTCCTCGATCTATAGATCTTCTCTTGAAGCCTTCTCTTAAGTTTGGAGATCTTCAGCGTGGCCTGCAGCTCGTCGTCGATATTTTCCTCCTCACCATCGATTGGCAAATGATTTGCCGAGGGAGAATTGATTTTCTGGAGCGTGTTTCAGGGCATTTCGGGAGGACATCCGCCCATCAGTGTCGGGCGAGGGAAACGAAATGTGTTCACGACCACGACGCCTCTGATTCTTCGCTCAGGTCAGTCGAACAACTCGGCCACTCACCTCAACGCTGGACCTCTTCATCATCCTCAACTTTTCCTCCTTCAGAACCTTTCCAGTAAGCGTCGGGTTCTTCGATGCCGAGGTCAGATATTCTGTCCTCCTTTCTGCAGTTCTTCCAAAAATGCCGGAGCCGACATGGAGGCCATCACGACCCTCTCCATAGCCCTTGTCCTTTTCGGCAGCGGCAGCGGCGTTTTCGTTGCTGATTGCGTTCATGCTGATGATGCCATCCTGCTTGAGCTCGCCTTGTGTAAATACGAGATCCACAAACTCAGCGTGTGTGATCTTGCCGTCCCTGGCCACACCAGGCCCTTCTTCCACCTCACCCTTATCAAATTTGTCAAATAGCACATCCAGAGCCTTTGGCGTCATGTGGATCCCGCACTTTTCCATCATCGAGCCTGCGTGGTTTCAGACGTGGTTTAAGAAGCGGTTGGGCGAAGTGCAAGCCAGCGAGGAATTAAGAAAAGAATACGGCCCTCCTCGCGCGTGTTCCCACGGGGAACACACGTAGCCCTCCACCCACTCTGATTCGCCTCTACTCACCTAACTCCTCCTTGCTCACTACGCCATCCTTATTCGTGTCCCAGGCCTTGAACATGGAGCGGAGTGACCTCGAATTGTACTTGCTCCGAATTTTGTGCAAAACATGCGCGTAGTCCGTCTCTGCCCGTGCCTCGCGTAAGATAGCTCGTTTGGTCTCGATCTCGTCATAGTCGGATCCCATTTGACGCAGACGAGCCTTCAGTTGATCCTGTACCGATAGTGCTTCCTTCTGTGGCCCTAGCGTAGGGCCCTTCGTGCATGGGAAGAGGGGAGTAAGTACTTTTCGAAGTATCCACGAGTACGCGGCAAGGCAACTCGAGCGACAATCGCAGAGAAGAGCCTAATTGTTGCTAGTTTGCCTCGTCGCCACCGACTCTCCCTTTTGAACCATACCTAACCATTCATCCACACTCACCTCCTCGCGGTAAACCATGTTTATGAAATCGTCGTATTCCATCGTGCCGTTTCCATCTCTATCAAAGTAGGCATAGACCTGCTTGGTCTCCTCATTGGTCATGTCAAATCCACCGAGCCCGAGGACGTGTTGCATTTCCTGCTCGGACACGATCCCGTCCTTGTTTTCGTCCCAGTCACTGCAAGGCACAAGCGTGGCATGGGGTACTGTTAGCTTCAAAGTACACATTGCTTCCTTTAAACAATCACGTACGCACACACACACACACACACACACACACACACACACACACACATACATACACTTGTCAACTAGCAATTAACGTACCGGAAAACCTGTCGGAGCTGATAAATCCCGCCGTACTTCTTTCTGAGCTTTTTCTTGAGCCTGGAGATGAACGTCGGTTCTTCGTTCTGTGTGTCTTCATGAAACCTCACCGTCTTGTTCTTCTTTCTCAGACTCCTCGGTTTGCGGGAGAGTCGGGGCACAGCAGACCTGGAGGGCGTGGAATCATTCAGTCAGTTGTTCATGCATTGAGTCAGTGAGTTCATGAGTCAGAGACCAGTGTGATTAAGGACTGCAAAACGCAAGCACCAATCGAAGTCACCCCAGAAAAGGCAACCGTACTCTTGCTCACTTACGCTGGGCGGCCCCTCTTTGACCTCTGATTTTTCCCGGTCGCACTAGCGGAGGACGCAGATCTGACCATGCCCATTCGAACGCTCCCCGAAGAGGTAGAGGGCCTCAGGCTAGCGTGCGAGGCCGTGCCTTGAGATGTCGACAAGCTCCGTTGCATTGCCGAGCTTCCTCTAATCGATCTTGTCCTTGATTTTGCCGCGGATGCCGCCCGCGAGCCTTGGCTCGAAGGTCGAATCCTGCCCGGAACTATCGCTGTTGCGTCTTTTGAAGAGCCCGGCTGTGCGGAATGTAAACCAGAGCCGCGGAGGGAAACAGACGATCGCAGCTGTTTGAGCGAAGAGAACGACGTCCTGTTGCTTGACCCGGTTTGCAGCTTACGTATTCTGCTTCTCGTCGCCATAATGTTGTGCTTCTCGGTGCCAAGAGCTTGAAGGAGAGAAAGAGAAAGAGAGAAAGAGCGAGAGAGAGAGAGCGTCAAGAAAGGTTGTGGCAAAGCGATCGGAACGGCAAGTGAACTCACCGTCTACCTTTCGTTCCCTCGCCCCTGAACTTTGCCAGATACCATGCACTTCTGTCTCTTTCGAAGGCACCACAGCATTATGCTGCTTGATGAGTCCAAAATCAATGCATGATTGGCGTAGTTGGGAGTGGGACGTAGGGAAACGCTAGAGAGTGAAAGTTGGAGCGTGCGCAGAGGGAGGGTGGCTGGCGGAGGGAGGTAGGGAGGGAGGCAGGGAGGGGGCAGAGCGTAACCGAAAAACCGCAGCGGCCACGGCAAGCCCACCCAGCCATCCGCCGCCAGACTCGCGCAAATCGAATTGACAGTTTTAAGAAAATTCTGAACGCCACGAAGCAAGACAACATCTCTTATTATCCCCCCTGACACCTAAGCAAAGCACCTTCACGGCCCCAAGTTGCTCATCTGGTGTATATTGGTCCTTGCTGTCGACTTTGAGCTCAAACATGCCCACCAGTTTGAATTGTTGGAGTTGCTGGTAGATGTGGTGCAACATGGTGGAGAGCAAGACCCTTCCCGACCATGCCCCTGGTCACCTTGTCTCTCCCTGGCCTGTGATCCACTTGTGACCTCAAATCCCCCAGCATGCATTGGATATGGTGTGGAGTGATGTTACCGCGACTGATAGAGGTCTATGACTCACCTGGGTACCTTTCAGTCCTTGGGAGGACTCAGGTTATTTTGGCCAGGGGTGGGTTCATTTGAAAGTCATTTGAAAAGGCCCGAATGCCGCCATTCAGGGCAAGAAGACTCGAACTTTGTTTAAAATTGGAGTTTGAAGCTCAAACTTGAATGACAAAGATCGAAATCATCTTGTCTATCCATTTCTGGCATTTGTTTGCGGCACTGGGGTTGCTAAAGGAGTTGTCAACGTCGCGTCCGTCCTCGACTGGGGCGACGAGGGGGCGAAATTCGTCCGGAAATTTGGAAAAAGTCGAGTCTGGCGGCGGATCCGCTCATAGTTTTATACCTGTAGCCAATCAGGATCGAACTGGTATCAATAAACCAATAAAATACTGCATCACGAGCTTAGCAACTCCAGAGAACATCCGAAATCACAAATCAAAACCGACGACGACGAACAGACTGGTTGTAACGCTGACGAGCCATCTCTTCACTAACTTCAGCACGTGCACGTTGAGCATAGCTAGAGCTAAAATACGTAGAATAAACGCCCGAGTCTTCATCGAGAACCGTCGCCAAGAACGACCATTCATCCTCCAGAGAGAGAAGAGAATGGCACGACGCATGAGCTGAAGGGAATCTGCGACGTGCTGCTTCTGTTCAGGTGAGTGTAGTAGTTTTATTTCATTCTGATCCGGATCACTCATGGATCAATCAAGGAATCAAGGCCCGGGCGCCGGTGTGATTGTATATTTTTCTAAAATGAACCTAATATTTCGACTATTCTGTAGACTAATATAGTGTATGATTAATCCTAAATTAGTTACAAGGTTGGATAAAACAATCAAAAAAGAATGTACGTCTGGGATGAACGCATGAACGCTGCAATTTCCTAATGCACAGCAGAATGAAAAGCGCCAAGACGACTTCAAGCTCCTCCTCCTGCTCACTCGGCGACGGCGTCCTTTGCCGCTGCAGCCGCCTCGGCATCCTCGGCGACGGCGTCCTTTGCCGCCGCAGCCGCCTCGGCATCCTCGGCCATCGGCCCCTTGTACGGCCCCGATTCGAATTCGGCATGCAAGATCTTGAGCGCAGCGTTTCTCTGTTCCTCGGTCGCGTTTTCTTCCCACTCGCTCCTCTCAACGCACTTCCTCTGCTCCGAGTTGGCAAAAGGTAGACACGCTGTACGGAGGCACCTCCCCATCTCGAGCGCCTGCACGTCGAGCACGTCCACGATATCATTGCCCTGCGTGATGATACACTTGTCTCCGAGCTTGGCCTTGACAGCCTTCGCCTCGTAGTTCTTGAGCTCGAATTTGGTCTCGTCGTTGTGTTTGAACTGGGTTCGATCATCATTGCACGTTCCACCGAAGGAGACGGCGATCTGCGAGAGAGAGAGAGAGAGAGAGAGAGAAGGGAGAGTGAGTGAGTGAGTGAGTGAGTGAGTGAGTGAGTGAGTGAGTGATGGATGGATGGATGGATGGATGGATGGATGGATGGATGGGTGGATAAAATTGATGTGGGAGCTCGGTCAGTGCCGATGCCCTCCAATCTCAGTCCACAGCAATTCATACACCACGCACCGCCGCTCCAAAGCCGGGGTTGAAAACGATAAAGTCTTCCTCGTCTCCGGCGACGAGGGGCGCCCTGACGACCTTCTCAATCATTTCCTTCGGGAAAAACCAAGTAGGTTGCCTGTTATACGTGCAAGGAGTAGCGCAGCGACGGGCGCGTGCGAACGTTGTTTCTGTTAGTTTCAGGTGCTCCTGCTCTCATGGTTTTGCTCTCGGTTCGCTCGAGACTCACTCGTTGCACTGGATTGGCGCCATGGCGGTGATCCATGCTCCCGGAGGCCCCGCTATCCCATCATACTCTGTTTCGTGCGCGTGCGGGATTGGAGCGTAGCAGCGGGCACGCGTATGCGAATGATGTCTTTTATATTTAGTTTTGGGGGCGGAGGTGTGGAGTAGAGCAGAGCGGAGCGTCATCAAGAAAGCAGGAGCTCACCCTTGTAATTGGAGAGCAGGATCATCTTCTTCCCGAGATAAGATTCCATCCCGTTATCCCAGGAACAGACTCCGTCTTCAAACGCCTTCACTGCGGCTTCCTTGTCGCTGGTCACGAGCGCCACCGCGCCGGCCTTGTAGGGCCCCACGAGGTCCTCTTCGATCGCCTTCAGGAGGTCGTCCTTGGCGACCTCGCCATTTTCGCCGGCGAGCGCGTCAAACTTCTTCTCGTCTGATGGGGTCTTCAGTGAGTCGTGCGCGGCGAGAACGCTTCTTTTTGCCTCCCTCGCCGGCCAACAAGCGCTACGGGTGAATCAAAGCACTCTACCTCTTACCAAACTTGTCCCCTAGAAAGGTCTTGACGTCGTCCTTGGAAAGGCTCGCGGGGAGTGATTCCGCGCTTGCTCCTGCGCCCATTATTGATCGTTCCGGGTAAACAGATGTTCTGCTGCCTCAAAATGCAATCTCTTGCTGCTGCTGCTGCTGCTGCTGCTCAATTGTTTTGTAGTCGGCGCTCGTCAGTGTCTTTGACGTCACTTTGGAGTCGTCGTCGTGATTGCGAGTGTGGGTATATAAACAGAGGAAGCTGATGATCTACCTTTTTTGAAAGATACAGGGCACGTCGACTCCGGTTGGCGGTTGGCGGCCTAAATGTCACCACGTTCGTTACGTTGAGATTGAGATTATGATAGCGATTGGCTGTCGTAGAGTCGTAGCTTAAATATTTCCAAGACCTCACCTACAGTCTTTTTGGCCAACCCTAAATCTTGATTTTTGCTCCGACCATCCAAAGAGATGAGAACTTCATGGATCAACAGCCCAGAGATGAGCTTAGCAGTTGGCTATCGTAGCTTTAATTCAAAGCATCTCTGCTATCGATTGGAGACCTGGTTTCAATTGCAGCGTTGTGTTGCAGTGTGGGGGAAGCTGTCGAAAGAGGTAAAGAGGTGTATGCCGATGATTGGGAGAATTGATATGTTTCGGCTCCAATGCTTGGTTGAAAGAGGGGTGCATGGGTTGGTAGGCTCTAGATAGGAAAAGTGGGAAAATGCTACGGGATATTCGGAATCCGAAATCTGAGGGTCACGAACCCCGCCAACAATAACCAACGATCACAAGAAGTCGATGTAATTTCGAGTCACGAGATCTCGAAGGTGAAATCGAATAAAGAAAATCGGTCTCCATACGGTTTTGAAGGCTATTCCCCTTCAAAACCGTATCTAGCCCGATTCTTTAGTTATTTTCTCACGAACGATATCTCGTGATTCGAAATTACAACAGGGTCATATAATTTGGTTTCCAAAGGGACTGTAGGCAGCGTTGACAGCGTGCTTTCCTGCTCGTCTCCCAAGCCCTCTGTCCCAAGCCTCGGCTCCTCAAAAAGAAAGGTCAGATCTTCTCGCGCGACCAGACGCCCCTCCCCCAGATCCGAGCCCTTCTCCGCGCACCGACGCAAAGGCATCGAAACGGAGCATGTCGCGCGGCGACCAGGATAAGTACGATCGACAGCTTCGGCTGTGGGGCGCACACGGGCAGCGCGCGCTGTCGACGTCGCGCATCTGCGTGCTCGGGGCTGGCGCAGTCGCGACGGAGGCCATGAAGAACCTCGTTCTCCCTGGGTGCGGCTCTCTCTGCGTGGTCGACGGTCAGCGCGTCCGTCCTCGAGACGTAGCCAACAACTTTTTCTTGACTGCTGAGTGTCTGGGACGCCCTCGGTCAGAGGCGGCGCTCGAGCTCCTGACAGAGATGAACCCCGACGTCAAGCTGGCGGGCGAGTTAGGCGTTGCAGTCGGGGGCGTTGCGTCAAGCTCTTCTCTGGCGGCCACCGGACCGGGTCCTGGCTGCGTCTGGTCTCTTTGTGACCCAGTTGAACTCATTCGTGCCGACGTTGTTGGAACCGCCGCGGCCGACTCGCCGGCCACGTCCGCAGTTCGGTCTGCACTAGCTAGAGGCGGTGTCGACACCGACGTTGTTAGCGGTGGGGTAGCTGGGACAGGCAACGGCAGCGGACTCAAGCGCAAGCGCAAATCTTCCGAGTTTGATGGCAGCGAGAGCGACGGCAAAGAGATGGCGGCACCCACATCGGCTGCTGCTTCCGTCGTTGGTGCTGCGAGTAGCGATGTCACATCGGCGGCATCGACGTACGCCTCGTCGTCGTTCTCGAGTGGTGTCTCCGGAAACGTTGGCGGCGGTCGTTTCTTCTCTCAGTTCTCTTTGGTCGTCGTCGCCGGGAATGAGGTGCCGATGCACGCGCTGGCGCTACTCAGCCGTCTGTTGTGGCATTGTGGTGGTGCCGGGGTTCGTTTTCGGTCTTGTCTCTTATCTTGTATTGCATCATCAGGGCTCACGATCATCATGCCTTATCATCTCGATTACACGCTCACACGATTACACGCTTACACGCTTACTTACACACAACGACAACGAACGCAGGCAAGCGCCTTCCCGCCCGGTCGTCCCCAAGACGGAGACGCCAGGTCAAGCAACGGGTTTGGTGTTCGTGGCATTCCTCTGATCGTGTCTCGTTGCAACGGGTTGGCTGCTAGTGTGAGGATTTGCGCGCGGCAGCACCTCATTGCCGAGTCGCGACCGGATCCAGCTCGACTGCGTGACCTTCGCGTCGCGAACCCGGTGCGTCGATTCGAAGGTTTCTTTCTTTCTTTCTTTCTTTCTTTCTTTCTTTCTTTCTTTCGCGCCGTTTCTCTTCTACCTTCTTTCGTGATCCGATCCGCCCAGCCTTGTCCTCGAGTGGATTTCATTTTATATTTTATATTTCATATTTCATATATGTATAGCCACTGTAACTTGATGTCACTCACGAACAATATCAAATTAAACCTCAACCGCCGTCCAAATCTAAACTGATTACCTTCAACCTTCAACCTTCAACCCTCAACCCTCAACCCTCAATTCTCAACCTTCAACTTTCACAGTGGCCCGAGCTCGCTGCCCTCGCGATGAGCGACGAGTTCGATCCTGCCACCTGCGACGACCAGCAGCATGGCCACATCCCGTGGGTTCTCATCCTCGTGCGCCTCGGCATCGAGTTCCGGAGAGATCTACTGCGCCAAAGGCAAAGGCAAAGGGGAATGAACGATGATGATGAGGAGGAGGAGGAGGGGAAGGAGGAGGGGAAGGAGGAGGAAGAGGAGGAGGAGGAAGAGGAGAAGGAAGAGGGCAAGGGTGGAGCGGAAGGCGCACGAGCGTCTGTAACGTCTCTCCCACACCTCTCTCTTCCTCGCATCAAAAGTTCCGAGGATAAGGCTGCGTTCCGCGCGCTGCTGCGGAGGCGGTATGCGGAAACCAGCGGCGGCAAGGCGTGGGGCGAGCGCGAGAACTGGCTCCAGGCCGCGGATCGTGCCTACACCGCATTCGCGCCCACCGCCGTGCCGTTCGAGGCGGAGGAGAGTGTGGAGAAGGCGGAGAAACGGGTGCTCGCGGCGCAGAGGCGATGGAGGCGCTGTGGCGGTGGGGAAGAAGGAGAAGAAGGAGGAGAAGGAGGTGGCGCAGGAGGAGGAGGAGGAGGAGGCATGGCTCAACTTCAAGGTGACGGTGAAGACGTTGGCGGCAGCGACGATCTGGACCCTTTCTTGCCTCTCGACAGTTTCACTGTTGCTGCGGCTGCGATCTCTCGCTTTCGCCACGCTCGTCTCTCCTTCTCTTCCTCTTCTTCTTCTTCTTCTTCTTCTTCTTCCTGTTCTTCGTCCTCGCCCGTCAGAGGGCTCCCAGTGGCAGGAAAGCTGCCAGATATGGCCTCCTCTTCCTCCGCATACCAGAGGCTGGCGCGGTGTTTTGCTGCGCGCGCGGCGGTGGAAGCGCGCGAAGTCTTGGCGTTGGCGAGGGAGATCAGGGAGGAGGAGGAGGAGGAGAAGCAAAAGCAAAAGCAAAAGCAAAAACAGGAGGAGGAGGAGGAGGTCAAAGATGCGACGGCGATGGATATTGATTCTGGCAGCGAGGCCGACAGAGGCGCTGACAGCGCGTGAGTTTTTCGTCACCT
>JACLAD010007336.1_pt1 | contig 12163 bp, 8 predicted proteins | sample 8027901 | NCBI WGS metagenome assembly JACLAD01 (sample SAMN15725071, study PRJNA655200) | protist metagenome | isolation source: fluorescence activated cell sorting (FACS) single amplified genomes of... | place: Spain: Blaines Bay Microbial Observatory, Mediterranean Sea | collected 2016-07-05
ATTCATAAATCATTTGTAATACCAATGTACCTAAGTCATTATTTGGTGGAAATCCCAATAGATTACTAACTAAATTTAATGCTGTTGGACCAGTTTGGGTAAATTGACGGATTTTTTGTCTACATTCAATTGTCAATGTTTTGTTATTATTTGGTTCTTTTTTTATTTTTGCCAAATAATCTGTAATAAGCACTTTCAAGTCTTGTTTTAATCGAATTTCCTCTGTTCTCTTAGAATATATTTTGTAAGCAACTATTGCAGCGATACTACTCAACGCAAATAGCGATATTTGTTTGTTTGAGAGCGACATGTTTGCCGTATTGACTTCAAAATCAAAAACTGAACTGGTTGGTTAGTCTCAGTGTTCCATTTCCCACAGACAGCAACTCTGAGCATTATCCATTCAATCATTGACCAGATAACATCCACATGTTTGTTAAATATCGCGCCATCTAAAGATTGGTAATGTATTAATAGTATGACTGACTGTCAAAATCTTAATTGCTAAAGGTGCAAAAAATGTCATATTATTGCATACAGAGAAACATAGACAGAGATAGAGGAACACTACATTACACATTGTGAGATCATTTGGAATAAAATCTAATATTACAAGTAATTACAATCTACACACATTTAATTAGAGAATATCGTTTACGATAAATAAAATGAAGAAGTATATCTTGATGGATGTTGAAAATTGGTTACTTTTTTATTTTTGATCGTAAATGAACTCCATTTATTACTAATTCTCCAATCTATCCATTCAATTTGTTTTTTTGTATTATCTGTAATGTACAAAATATTTTGATTAAAATAATTTGTCCAAATACATGGTTTATAATCGTATACATTTTGTGTTTTATGTGGATATAATATCCATTTATCTGGTTTATTTAAATCAATATATTCAATGGTTTGTGATTTATCTGATCCACCACTACCTCCACCAATTATTATTGTATTATTATCATAAACATATATTCCAGAATTTGATCTATTTACATTTAATGTTGATTTCATAATTTGTGTTTTTGAGTTTTCATTATCTATACAGCAATATTCAATTGTATTAATATCAGGATTTGCATCATATCCGCCATCAAAACTGGTACCACCAACACAAAAAAATATTCTTTCTTTATTATTATCTTCAACTAAACATAATGCACTTTTTTTACGACCATTATATTTATACGGTATATTGGTATTATGAGTAAACATAACATGATTAAATTGATACCAATATCCATCGTGTATATCATATGAAAATAAAGATTGATGATGTTTACCACCCATTGCCAGTAATTGCTGATGCTTATTATCAAAAATAGCATCAACAACACCAGAATTTCTATATATTGTACCCATAATTTCTGATGTTTCTGTGGTTGATAATAATTCAAAAAGATATGGTTTCTTATTAAAATTAGTAAAATCACATAAATAAATACCAATTGGTTGAGTAAATTCAAACGTATCCATTCTTATAATATAATGATATTCTGTTAAATTACCAAATTCTCTATTTATTGTTGTTAATGATAACATCCATTTTGGTAAATCAGATTTATAAATTTTATCTGATATCCAACAATCTCGTTTGGTGCAGGTTTGTTTATATTTATCTATTCCACATTGATCCCATGATGAGAAATAATATGGATCAACATCAGGAACATTATCATTTGATAATATTAAATATGGTGCATAATTTTTGAAAAATGTTTGTGTTTTAAAAAATTGGAGTTCTGCAGTTGTTTCAGATTTATTATTTTCTGATTCATCAACAATATTATTGTATAAAATAAATTGTTCTGTTAAACGGTGTGGTTTATTGATGATATGCCATGTAAATAAATATTGTTTTTTTTTAAAATAAAAAATTAAACATAATTGTGTTATATCTGAAGGTATAACGGTTTTAATTTGTATTTTTTGTCGAATATAACCAAATACAATCAAATTTGCCATATAACTGTTATTATTATCAACTAATACTTCTGAGACCTGTTTATGTGTAAAATGTCTAAATTTACATCGATGTCCAAATGAACATTTAGTGATTTGTTCAAAAGTTGAACACATAGGAACAGAATTTGGATCATCATGTGAATATTGACAGTTATTTCCAAATGAACAACCTATCATTGATCCATAATATCTACAGTTATCTTCACTGTTCTTTTCATTTTCTTTCTGTTCATTTGTTTTTTCAGTAAATAATTCAGTCTTATTTTGTGCTGAACGTTTCTTTCTGTGTCTACGTCTGCCGCCTGGCATGTTAGTCAAATGTAGGTATTTAATTTTATAATAAAAACCTATCCTAGTACCAGAGCGTACAAACTTTAAAAGACTCTCTCCTTGAACTCACACTTTCGTGTTGTACATTCATTGTTGAGTTACCATTAGCAATAAACATGTGATCGATACTGATTTTGGCTTTTGGCGTTCGTCAATTCAATATTCGTTGAATAGTCCGAAACACTAACAGTGTGCAAGAGTAACGGACAGAAGGGGAAACATTTCAGACCGACACAAATGCCTCATCCTCAAAATTATGGTGAATGTTCAGACCAAAAGCTAAGTAAAAACCGAGTGCAAAAAAAACCCACTTTCATAACAATGGGCATTTGTATGGCAGCAGAAGTTCGTAGAGAATTAAAACAAATCGAGGAAATCTATCATAAAACGTGTGAATTAAAACAATGTAAACGTGTCTTAGTAGTTGGTGCTCCTCAATGTGGCAAAACAGAATTAATCAATCAAGCAATATCAACAAATACATCATGTAGTATAAATGAGCCATATTTAGATTTCCAATATGAAATGGGACCGTTTATAATTAATGAGAATGCCAAACCAAAATATTCTTTATCAACCTGGGAATATAAAAATGATATCATTTCATGGGAAAATACATTGTCTTATTATCCACCAATATATGAACAAGATGATGAATATGAACGTGAACCATTAAAATATCACAATACTTTTGATTTTGAATCATTATTAAATGGTTTTTGTCGCGAATATGGCTCAATGATATTTATACCAAATATTAGGGACATTATAACTGAATATTTCCCGCGACCGAATATAAATTGTTTTAAAGATGAAATTATTGATGATAATTTGATCGAATTTTGGGAAATATCAGAATTTGATTATTCATTTTGGGCATATTGTTGTAAGCAAATAATTGGTATAATATATGTTGTTGATATCTCATGTTATAATGATTTTTATTATGATCCATTGAATTATACCAAAACAAAGAATAAAATGACTAAAATAATAAATCGATTTAAAGAAATGACACAAAATACAAATTTATCAAATTTATCTAATTTATCCAAAGATTGTAATAATAATATTGCATTTTATGTATTTTTTAATAAATTGGATATATTCAAACAAAAAATAATTAAAGGAATATCAATTAAAACATGCCCTGATTTTAAAGGATATGAAGGTGATGAATATAATTATAATGAATGTATAAATTATATCAAATCAACATTTGATGCAGTAAATGATGGAAATGATCGATTATTATATTTCAATGAAACGTGTGCGATCCATAAAGGTGATGTAAATACATTAAATTTATTAGGAACAATCAATGATAATATGAATGCAGAAAATATTAAAAATATTTGGCATAAATTTGGAGCGAATTTGAGTTATCATTGGAATGAATTAAAACAATGATCAACAGATCATCGGATATCATTATATCTGATATATTTTATTTATATATTATATATATCATATATTTTTAGCTCAATATATTAACATATAAAAGCAAACCAAATTGATGTTGTTAACAAATTATTTTTTTGTTGCTGTTGTTAAGAAATTGTTTATCAAATTTGGATTTTCTTTCTATCTCTAGTTCAATTTTGAACATTCTCTAAGATGCTATGTTTGTATGTGTTTTGCGTGCAATCTGCATAATTAATACATTGATATCTCTCCTAATGTTACATTCCATTTGCTAATATCTGATCTGTTCTGTACATGTCAGCCATACAAAATTTGTTTCTCCGCCAATGCACAAAGTATTATTTGCGATCTCTGTGTGTAGACATTGCAAGTTTCTAAAGTCTAGAGATCAATGAAAACAGTTTGTGGTTGAATGCGTGATGTTTTTTCTGTGCGTTTTGAAAATCTCTAATACATCGTAAAACATTTAATAATATTTAGTTATCAACAAAACCTAAATAATATTTCGAATCATTGATGAATATTTTGTTATTATATCCAAAGAAAAATGTCAAATATTCCTTTGATTGCGTTGAAAGTCTAAGATTATCAAAAATAATCGTTTCTAATTTTGATTTTGTATTTGTTTCAAACTCCGATGTCATTTCACATAATTTCGAGACTAATTTTGTTGATTCAATTCCTTTTATTTTTGCTTTTTCTCTAAACACTTTAGAATTAGAACCTTCGCTCACTCCGAAATATTTTGGTAATGTTAATTCTATGGATATCATCGATGATGGTATAATTGATAATAATTTCAAGGTCGATTCAAAATATCCATCTTTGATTTTGTAATTTGAACCACACGAAAACTTAATACTTTGTAATTTAGAATCTTTAATCATCGGTACCATATAATCATTAACAAAATCATTATATTTTGATGCATTTTGGTTATTATTATATGTTAAATCAATTCCAAAATGTTGTAAATCAAAATATAATTCATCCTTTAACTGCAATAATGCTTTTATAACTTTTTTAGCATTAAAATATGAAATATCATTAAATATAATTGATTGTAATGGTAATACAGGATTATGATCCATTGAATATATTCGTTTCTCTCTAAATAATGTATTAAAAAGTTGTTGCCAATCAATTGAAGAATATCTATTTTCAAAACAAATTTCAAATTTATTTATACCTATAAATGAAGAAAATAATTTTAATAAAATATGTTGAAATGATTCCTCAAATAAAGCCATTGAAGAAAAATCATGTTTTAATGTAATATCTAATTCTTTTAATGATATACAATGATAATGAATATTATCCATAATTGGTGTTTGATTAATTAATGATACAATGGATAATTTCTTTAAATTGGTTAATTTTGTAATAATTAATTCAAGTAAATTCTTATCAGTTTTAAATATATTCCAAGTCGTAGCCTGTAAATCTAATGTTTGTAATTGTTGATAATATGTAGTAATTATTGGTACAAAAATACTTTTTGTAAATGTAGATAAAGGCGGTATTAATATCGGCTGTGATCTCCAAACATAAAATCCAGGCAATCTGCTAATACCAAATGTAAAATGTTTTAATTTTGGTAGTTTTGGAATAATTTTTGTTTTAATTTGTTCCAATAAACTTCTCACTGTCAAATTTGTCTGTGGTTTAAATACATCTTTTGTCCAAACACTGGAGGTCATTCGTAGGTAGAATTTTTGACTGTTTTTTTCAAAAACTTGATTATTGTGATTATTGCCCAAAACTTTTTAGTAAACTTGGCCTGTACGGCTTGTGCTTAACGTAACGAGTTTCTCCTTTGGCACATATACTAATATAAATATCAGGTACATGATCTGCTATTTATAAAATCTATAAATTCAATTTTGCGAACTGTGGGGGTGATTATTGGTGATTATTGTAGTGCAATTTTTTTCACTTCAGTCCAGAACCAAGGCAACCAGTGCTTCGTGAGCACTAAAAGAAGAACCAACAGATTATTCGGGACTTAAGGGATGAAATAAGGAGGTACATTGTTGCAGAGAGCATATTTTGGGTTATTATCAAACGGTAATATGGCTGAATCACAATGAAACTTCATATTTATGGCGGTAGGCCAATGTATGCAATGTCTGAAAAATCAGGAAAAAAATGATATATATATACATATTCAGGCATTGTTGGTCGTGGAGGAGCCGTTGGCGTGGCATTTGAAATATTTATTGTTTTAATGGTTGTAGTATTTGATGATAATATAGAATATGAATTTTATATGGTTTTGGTGGTTTGTTTTGATCCATATTGGTGGATATCATCAAATTTAATTAATGAAAATATCACATTTTGATGATATAAAAAGAGTGCGAAAATAGCATTTGTTTGGAGGAACACATTGAATTTTATGGATTAATACGTGATATCGATGAAAATGCAACATTTAAATCATATGGTATCGATATTACGTATTATTACTAAGTATGTACAACATCAAAATGTTAAATATATCCAATGTGGCTCTAATATGTGCCGCGGGAACAAATATCTTTTTTTTTCACAAAAACACGATAAAAAACAATGTAAATAGATGTGGTGGAACATGATGAGCTGGAGTCATTATATGGGATTCGTGCAACATATGGACCATCACAGGACCTCCATATGATCTATGTTTAGGATGTGATATGGTTTAAAGGTCTGAGTTTTCTTTATCTCAGGAGTTGAGAGCGTCTATTTATGTATCTCTCAAATTTTGTGATTGTTTCTCCGTTTTTTTTATGTTCCTAATAAAAAATAATTGGAATAAATAGATTGAAGGATTTGTGGTGGAGATCTTATGGATATGGCACATTTGACATTATAAGGAGTTGGTATTTATAGTGGTGATCGATGAATACCACTTGAAAATGTGATAAAGTGTCAGGTGATGGAGAAAAATGAAGGAAGTGGTTCATATTGGAAATTATGAGAGTTTTTCATGGATATTTATTGAAAATGCTATGCATGGATTAATAGCTCAGATTATGGTGGTTATGGGTGATGCTGTTATTTGTGCATAAGGAGGAGGTGAACATGGTGGTTGTACTCCTTTTTATAAATGCAAAATATATATCATGACTGCTTAATGTGTTTGAATGTGTGTGAATGTATATTATTTGTCATTCTCTATTTTATGAGATTTATTCATAAAAATGTTTTTTTCATCGGTTTTAAAGGTAAAAAACACCAATTTGAGCATATCACCATAAATCCTCATTTTCAGCAATTATGGGACATCAGTATCGTGTTCAGCACAAAATTTTGTCCATAAAACATAAATCTCATGCATTTTTATATGTTATTCTTTTTTCAAAAAAATTTATAATTTTGGAAATTCCCCAGTAATTTTGGTCTTGAAAAAGACATTTTACCATTGGGAAAAACCAAACCCAAGGGTACTACCTTGCCTTTTTTTCACCTCATGAAATTGGCTATTTACATCGATAATTTAACTTTTATTCAAAATTTCTTTCAACATAGGACTCCATGGACAATATATCATATTGTGATATGCTCTAAACTGAAATGGTGAAGCGCCAATAATCACAATAATCACCAATAATCAAAAACCGTGAACTGATTATTGGCGCTTCACCATTCGATTTTAGAGCAAATTCAAGGTCAGTACAACATAAGAATATGTTGGAGATATCTTATGCTGAAAGAAATTTTGATTAAGAGTTAAAATATCTCTTTATATTAACAAATTACATAGTCTCAAAAAAAAAAAAATTTCAAAAATTCTACCTACGAATGACCTCCAGTGAATTAAATTTGTTATTAATAAATTTTGATATTGATTCATAATATATAATAATACATTGAATGATGTTGATATCTCATTTGGATCAGAATTAATCATTGGAATATCAATGGTTAATATATCTAAACTTGATTTACTTTGATTAATTATCATTTTTAATAAATATCGAAATAATTGAGTTTGTCGATTGATATTGTAATTATAATCATTTCTATTATGATATGCATGATTTATCTCAATATGTTTAAAATGTAATAAATTATTTACATTGATTTTATTTCTAAAAGCTCGACAAAATAATTTTTTATCTAATTTGATATAATAATGTGCCAATCCCGGATACATTTTGGTTAAATAAGGAAAATATACACAGATTGTTTGTATTTTACATAGTTCTTTATATGATAAATATTGAAATGAATATGCTAAGACTTCAGGATGAATCGCTAATATATGTTTCTTTTCTTGTTTTTTTTGTTGCAATTTTGTGATTATTTTCTTATGATACTTATTACCATAATTTTGATGCATTTTAGACAGTATTTTTCTATCTATAGTTGGTAGTGTATGATTAGCAGTATTATTTAATATTTTGATTGCAGATTGTTTGATTGTTAATCCTTCAGGATTACATGATGATAATTTGGATTTTAAATAACATTCAATTAAATGTCGTAGCTCTTTTCTGTTCAATGTTAACATGAATTGTTGTAACAATTTGAGCGATGCACATTGTGTTGATTTTGTGTGTTTGATAAATGACCATAAATCTTGTTTTGAAGAATGATCACTAGATTCTGTTGACATTGCAGTTTAAGATGAAAAGTAAAAGTTTATTACTTGAGTACAGTGAAAACATACAAATCTTGCACGACCACAATTCGCAGTAAAAATTCAAAACATATCAAAGTCAGTCAATATGATTTTATCATCACTACAACCCATTACTATAGCTAATATATAACTGATATCATCTTTTATCTCAATTTTAAATGCATCACCACATTCTCTGTTATTTACAATATAGGATAATGCACCATTTTCCATATTTAACATCATAATTACCTTTGCTTTTCCAGCACTTAAATTTGCACCATATCTTTTCATGGCTCCGCGTTCTTTTACCCACCCACTAAATGGATTGTATGAATATCCATCATACACAGATTCAAAAGGTTTATCAGATAATGAAATACCAATAGCCATTAAACCATCTCTTGATGATTTCATTACATCAAAAGACCATTGATACATCAATTTACTGTCACATTCAATTATTATATTACCAAAACATGCTTGAGTTAATTTAGCATCCTTATTTTTCTTAGATATAATAGTTCCATCATTTGTTATTGCAATATTGCTACCACCAATGCTAAATTGTTCAACAATAAGATAATATGATATGCAAAGATCTATAATAACATTTGGAAACTGTTGCTTCATCCTTATATATCCATTGACTGTATCATGATCTCTTTGTACATAATTGGGTACAACGTCTGACATATAGTCAACAAACGGTTAAGTTTCAGAAAACAAGTTTTGGTGTGATGGTGACCGTCTCGTACTTTAGGTGTTTTCCGTGTAGAACCTTTTCGAAACAGTCTCATGTACTCAGTATGCGGGGAAATGGATGGTATGATGACTCTATATTTCCCGTTGTTTTGTCGCCGACGTTTATTATCAATATGATGGTACGTATTGGCGTTGCCTCGCATTCGTTGTTTACTATAACATTAAAGGTATGTTATCAACAAAAATTGAAATAAAACAGCAATAATTTGAAAAACAATAAAGTCAAATTAAATCTATCTGCTGTTCCATTTCTAAACATTACCAGTAAAAAACAAACATATTTCCAGCATAAAAAACAAATCAAACATAAAAACAAAAACTCGCAAAAATAGTATTATTTATATTTATATTTATATTTATATATTAATAATTAATTAGACTCTGTAACTTAAAATAGAGGAAAACGTATATTATTTAGATATTAATTATAATTACTCACTGCTTAATATGTCCAAAATGGTACACTTTGGAGCTGAATCAGCATTTATTTTATAATTACTGTCTGGATTAATCATATTATTATTTCTCCATAAATTGGTTTTATAATAATTATAATTATCGGCAATTAATTCATTTTCAATTTGGATTCCTTTTACTTGCAAATCATCATAAAATTCATCGATATATTCTTCTTCGTCATCCTCATTAACATCAATTCGTGAATTTGATGGTGTTGTATTTGAATGTGATTCTTCATTCTGTTCCTTATCATTTATATTTGGTCTATATCTCCATTGTAATTGTTGTAAGACCCAGAGCCATCCATTTACCTCAAATTCTGTATGAACACTGAAACATATTGATATTCCAAGAGACGAACAAATGAAACTATGTGTTTTTTTAAATATATTAAGTATTATAATATCTAGAGATTGTGTAATTAGATAAAGATAAAACTGAACGTAAAGGGATGTTTCTTTGATTTCAAGTCATTGAGATAAAATTTTAACGACGTAGGATTAAGACGAAATGAATAAACTGAATCTTGTGTTTTCTTATCATTTTTATATAATCTCATTTCATAATGACCACTCGTTACATTGTCATTCACTTTTTCTTCCACATAAACTAATTCAACATATCTTTCTCTAAATGATGACATGAGTTTCTTACAGAATTTGACTCTAACTGATCCAGACATAATTACATGCATTTTGGCTGCATTTACATGGTATTTTGAAATAGAGTGTTTTTGAGACGCCATTTGTTGAAACTTTTCAAAGAAAAAACTTTTAAGAATGTGAGTAAAGTGAAATGCGAATTTTTCTGTTTACTTCTGTTTCGAATTTTTTTCTTTTTCCCTATGGACTTTTATCCATTCACTGTTTGTTTTGCAACGATATTGATACTAATGACGGTTAATTGTCAGATACTACATTGTAAACAGAAAAGTCCGGACTTAAAATGGACGGATCCAATGAACCAATATATATGACTTAAAATGGAAGCTAACAGATTTATTGAATAAATCTAGATTTGTTGGTAATAATTAAATCTGGCATAAAAAAAAAAAGAAATGGAGAAACATTATCTGTCATTATATATATGTATAACAAGAATATAATAGAATTAACCATATTTAGTTGTTGCCACCATTGGAACAATATTCTCATATATTCCCATTTGTCTTTTCCTTTGTTGTTGTTTATATATTCTATATCCAATGAATACAATCAATAATAAACTTAATATTACAATAACAACAATCAATGTAGATCCATACCATGAATTTTCAATTCTCTCTGTTGAAGAAGGTATATTTTGTTTGGATGAATGTAAGGTATTGGAAAAATCCATATTTCCTGCAAATTCAACTACATATAATCCCGTTGTTGTTGATTGTACAATGAGTACATTTGAATATATATATTCATTCGGTTTTGTTCCTAATCGATTAAAATATGGATACACACTCCAAGCACCAAAGAATTTAATTTCATCATATTTCGGAGTTCCATCAGGATTTAATTTCCATGGAAATAAATCAAAATACGCAATCTCCTCCAATTGATTTCCGTTTTCATTGGCAATATTATCAATACTTAATATCCTTAATCCACCTTCATAATTTGCCTGAAATGTATATCCTCTATACATTTCATGGTTTGATGAATATATATGTCCATTATCAACAATATATTGATTATGATCAACAACTAATATCTCAGAATGATGTGCTCTTCGATAATCAACATTATCTAAATCACGTATATCAAATATATATGTTGTTGTTTTATCTTGTGTTACAGGAAATCGTTCAGGTAATGGACCTTCATCAGTTTCATCATCTAATAATAAATATTCATGATTACCTGTAACCCATCCTTGATGATTATAACTTGCTGTAAAATATGATGTACTCGATATATCTATAAATATATACAGTATATATATATAATGGTAATAATACATTTATATCAAAGCAAATATACAAAAACAAATACAAAATATATACGTTTTATATTCTGTGGATCAGTGATATCCACAATAGTCAAATCACCAACATCTGGAGTAAACATAAAACATATTTCATGATCTTTATACTCTATATCAGGACCATGATATCTTACACATTGTGCATCATGAACATATCTGGCATCATCATAACAACCTAAAAATGTTGGTTCTGTTGGTTCATTTAAATCAATTATATGTATTCCTGTACCACAATTATTGCCATTAGTACCCATACTGCCAAATGCATATAAATGACCTATTTCATTGTCAACGTATACATTATGACATCTACCAACTAAATCATATATAATTATTCGTTCATCTTCTTTAGCGATATGATATATTCTCTCCTCAGGAGATATATCTTCATCTAATGTAGATTGATATTGTTCTGCTGCGGCAATCATTGTATCTATATTATATATCTGTATTCCATGATCATTAATACCTCCAGTATCCGCTACAACAATAGCATAATTTTTATATACTTTAATATCTCTCCATAATACATTTCGTAAATCACCATCAACATTACTTTCAACAAATGCTAATACATTTGGTCTTAATGGATCTGTTATATCTACAATGGATGAACCATCTGCT
>JACLAD010001308.1_pt1 | contig 12162 bp, 6 predicted proteins | sample 8027901 | NCBI WGS metagenome assembly JACLAD01 (sample SAMN15725071, study PRJNA655200) | protist metagenome | isolation source: fluorescence activated cell sorting (FACS) single amplified genomes of... | place: Spain: Blaines Bay Microbial Observatory, Mediterranean Sea | collected 2016-07-05
AGGCAACACGTAAGTCTTGAGTTTCAAATACAAGACTCATTTGACGCACTAGGGGAATGCGATCACCATTGATCAAAGTAAGAATACGATTATCATCCATGACGGAGTTCATACTCTCGATCCACATGGCGTCGATGGGACCATCAAACAACATCCATTTTTCACTTGGACGTTCGTCTTCACTACACATTTTAAAAATAGTAGACAAGATACCATCTTTCCACTCGAAGGTGGCAAGATCATATGCTCCGTACAATTCGTCTAACTCGATAGACTTCGGTGATATCACATATGGTGTCACTGACTGAAAACCTTCTACTCCTGCCTTACACAGAGTTGTTTGAGCAGCAGCAAGCGTCTTCCACGCGACAGATTTACCTCCCATAGGATCACCTAGGATCATATTACAATGTCTAGTCATTCTGGAGTCATAAAATTGAAAAATTTTGAAAAGTTGGAATTCCATGATCTGATGACCGGCTTTCTCAAGTTCAACCTTCAAGGCGTCACCAAGAGTACCGTACTCCGATACGGGTAATTCCAAAGATGGAAACAAATCACCAAGAAGAAGCCTGAAGAGTCTTTCGTCATCCTTGATAAATTTAGGCAAATTCATATCTCGAAGTGCTCTCATTAATATAGCCTCTTCAGGCATAGTAGGGTCATTACGTTTTAGTTGACCAGCCATGTTCAACACTGCCTTCAAGTTACGAAGACCGTAATCGTAGTGATCCTGCTTCGACAATTGCTGTGTCATCAGAGAATACAGGGTCACAGTTTTCTTCGCCATAACTCTTGCTTCGTTGAAACCTTCAGATGCAAGCATAACCTCTGCAATCATTGTAAGATCTGGAGCCATCATACAAACAGGTCTCATAAGAGCTTTCAAGTTGTCCGGTAACTCAGTACGACCAGCATAACCTGGGTTCATGGTGATAAATACACCACAATTGAGGTTACATGGGATCTCTATGCCCATGAATTGAAAGCAAGGAAGTTTAGCTGTCATGGCAGACAAAATAGTTTGTACTTGCATTGCTACCACGGAAATTACCTCAATCTTGATGCGATTAAATTCATCAAAACAACCCCAGGATCCAGACTGGACTAGCCCACTAAATACGCGTCCTACAGATCTATAATCCATACCATCCGAACAATTGGTGACAACTACATACTTGGCAAGGTTTTTACCTAAATCCTTCACTGTTTCTGTTTTCCCAGTTCCAGCGGGACCGAGGGGATTTCCACCTCTGTTCAAGTACATGGCAGTTATCAAGGTCAACACACATCGATCAGTAAGAGGTGTAACAACCAAACGACCATTATTACCCTGATATTCATACGAGTACTCCAAGATACTATTTGTTTGTCTCACTTCGCACTTACCAAATTCAGCCGCTTCTTTGACAAATACAAAACGTAGTTGCGATAACCATTCAAAATCAGTAACAGCATTACAATTTGCCTTGATCATCTTTTCTATCGTATCACGATTGTGAATTTCCATAGTGATCAATGCAACAACTTTGTCTCTTTCAACCTTCGAAAGTTGCCCTCTCACCATAGCCGTGAGCTTGTTCAAATAACTCACTTGCTTTTTCTTTTGAGATTTCATAGCTCCTTTCGAACCTTGACTGATGGCGACTAAAGCTTTAGAACAATCAGTAGTCCACATAATAGACCCAACTGTGATGGTCAATTGGCCGGTAGTTGCCTTCACCCATGCTTCCTTTTTACCCCTAAATGCTTGAATTGCATGCATCAACAGTTTTGCAATAGATCTTTGCATCGCCTTCTCGACAGCTCCAAACCATAGCTCAACAGGTCCATCAATAATTACATTATCGGCAAATGGCGCTGTTTCTCCACAAGGTGAATTCATAGTCGTCGCCTCGAAAGTACGATTATTGTTCCCAGGAGGTATCAGTTTGATTGTTTTAATGCCTTCAAAACATTTTTTGATATGTTTCATGGCAGCAACAGGATCTTTTGACTGACCGAGAATTTCCAACAAATCATCGTCTGAAACGAAATAGTATCGAGGAAAGACCATTCGTTTGGCTTCCAAGTATTTATCTAAAAATTTTTGGATTTTTTCTAATCCCTCGTCCATCGTATTAAGACCTGTTAAAATTGAAGGCTCCAGGCAAGTTGTCTTCGCATAAGGAAATTTGTAAAAAGTTTCCATCATCTTGGTGAAGTCTGTATTAATACCCACAAACAACGAGTGTTCCTTCGGTAGCTGTCTGGCAATGTCACCACCCCCCCATGAATATACTCTCCAGATAAATCCATTTCCGTTGTACTCCGAGAATCATCTCAATTACTTCGGATACTACTGACAAAATGTGTTCCCATTCATCAATCTTTACTTGGAATGAGCCATAGAATTTGGAGGCCTTCATGGTAGATAATGCAACGCTGTCATCCTCAAGTACTTGTGAAATATCATCGGTAGACTTAAGTTTGAAATATTTCTCCTTGTAGGGTCCAACGTCAACTTGCACATCGGCCCAACGGACTTGCAGTTCATTCAGGGCCGTTTCAATAGCCAATTCCTTGTTCGCGTTGGCACTCATTTCACCGATAAAATCTCCATGAGCAGCAAGATCCAATCGCACAACATCATTCAAAGTAAATATAGGTGAAGTTGGATCAAACGAAGTACCCACGCGCTCGATTAAGGCTAACCAATGTCTAGATCTCAGCGCTTTGTTGCGCATGTCTTGAATGAGAGGAGTTATTTCTCTGAATTTATCTAGCTTGTCTTTCATACTTTCCCATACTCTCCATCGCTTGATTTCTCGGCCCAATTTACTCACCTGCTTGGTGTACTGACCAGCAATATTTTCCATATCTTCAACATCTAAATCAGAAAACTTCCCTTGCTTCCAACCTTCCCAGTGACTCTCCCATTCGATGGTGACATTCCAAATCTTCGTCAGGAGATCCAAATCTTTAGCTGTCGCCTGTAGGTCTTTGTGTTCAGTAGGTACAATACCAAAGATGGCCAATCCAGTGGTGAGTCCAGCTTCTGTCTCCCTCGCCTTTGCAATTTTTTGGTTGTAAGCTTCGATAAGAGCTAATGCTTGTTGAGGCGTCTTATCTGCAGAAAACGGCAATTCAACTTGAGATGCTGCTCTCATTTCCGTCATACTTTCACCGTAACTCTCCATCTGTGCCTCGAGATCTTTCTTCATACCCACCTTAGATTTATCCAACATCTTTTCACTATCTCCAAGCATTTGCTTGAAGTCATCAAAGCCTTGATCCAATTCTTCTTTCATTTTGAGTTCATCGTCCTTTACAACGACTTCAAACTTCGCCAAAGTCTCATAAATATCTCGAACAGGATCGAAACGGTCGTTAATAGCTTGTTGCTGTTCACGTAATTCTTTGCATTTGGTAATTTTCTCAGACAGCTCATCCAAACTCTTAGGCGGCACTCCCAAGTACTCTGCACTTTCCTTGAAGAGTGCGAAAATCGATGTAAGCTCGGCGGCACCATTGTTATTCAAAAGACCAGTCAATTTGTTCTGGTATTGTAGACAGTGGCCGATAAGACCATCCTTGAGATTATTACAATCTACGCGAACAAAGTTGATGGTATGTGTACTATTTTCTCCCTGGATATCAGCCTGTTGCGATCTGTATTGTGTTATAGTGGTGTCGAATTGAGCCGGATTGCGATTAGATTTAGCATACTTACGCATAAATTGATCCTTATCAGCCTCCCAAAGTGCCTTATATTTGTCCCAGTAAGATAAATACTTCTGTAATTCTGTAGCCGTGCTGGACATTCCGTTCATAACTTGCACAACAATTCTTAGAATATCATTATCGTCACTGATAATATCATAGTAAGATTTCGTTTCACCCTCCTTGGATGTCGATGCCACGGCAACATGGCTATTTCCATCTTCAGCTGCATGAGCACCTGTCGACCACTCATGAGCCACCTCTTTAAACCTAGGAATACATGTAGCAACACTGATTATATCTTTGGCTACTACATTTACACTGTTGGTGAGATTCATCATAGATGGTGAGTATGTCACCCTATTATTGACCGCCTCTAGTACAATGCGTACAGTAAACAACTGTTGTGGATCAGTTTTGCTGTCACCGTTAATAGCTTTTGACAGCTCCTGTAATGACCTCTTCACTGCTCCTTTCAAAGAAATTTCGATAGATTTGTCAATTTGCGATATTTGACTTTTCCATTCACGCAAAACCTCGGGGGAACCCTCTTTAAAGTTCTTGAAGACGGCAAGCAACGAAGAGCAAATCTTATCATTGCACTCTTGATATGATGAAATAATAGAAGCACGTTGATCTTTTTGTCTATTCTCGAAAACATTTTCCTCGTATATGGCATTCTTATCAATCTTAATCATAAGAGCTCCAGAAATAATTTTGCACGATCGATTAACTATTACCTTGCATTCCTTGAATTCCTTCAATATCGTATAAACTTCAGCACAGTTAGCGACACAATCCTTGACATACATCTCAATCATATTTTTTGACTGCCACGTCAATTTATTCAAACCCTGTCCAACCTTTCGATCCAATTTTCGCATATGGTCTAGGAATAAACGCTTCTCTTCGGCGTTCATATCTTTGATGATATCATTGTAGGCGCGGACGATAAACATCACTTGCTCACGCATGACACGTAGTTGTTCTCGCTTTGTACAGATATCATGAGCAATGTAAGGAATTGTGAATTCCCCATGAAATTTCTCCCAGTAATTTACTTCACTGAATAATGCAAGCAAATCTTCATCGAAGTTACACACGATGTCAACAGATCCTTTGGTGGGAGCTTCAGTTTCCATGCGGCGGAGAATGGGTTTGTCCAGACGTAGTTGAAGACCATTGTCCTTGGCTTGTTCATTCAAAAGTTCAATCCATTGCTGATACCTCTGATGCTTGAAATCTCTCATGACGGTGGCAAAGGAATGATAAACTTCTTTGTATTCCTCAACTTCCTTATCTCCCAACAAATGATTCAACTTGGCCAGTGAAACAAAATCTACCTTGATCATTTCAAACAAAGAGTGTGCCCACAAAGCACTGCCAGCATATTGAGGCTCAATAGGTCTGATAGGGGGATTAGTTCTTCGTTGTTCAAATTCTGCTCGGACTGAACCAATTTGTTTGATAAAGAAGGCCCTCATATCAGCAGCTTTCCGTTCGACACATCTCTTGACAGCTTCCCTCTTCGCTAGTGAATGGAATGTTTCAATCAATAATACACCTTCCAATACCGTACTGTTATTATCATACGCGGATACAATAGTGTTGGTGAACATGACTTCCAAATCCTTCACTGTATTCTTAAAATGATGATAATCATCGTGCCATCTGCTGATGCGGACATCAAGAATATCATATTCTAGACGTCGTAACCTGTCAACAAGAGCCTCGAATGAGGCTTCAATTCCAACCAACGCATCAGTGATTTCTTGACTTTTTGTGCCACCGAACAAAGGTAAAGGACCTGATTCATTCTTCGTTTCACCTGATTTTCTACAGAACTGCATTTGACTTTCACATACTTCGATTAGATCTCTGCAACGTTGTACAAAAGCATCTACCTGCGCGAAAATGGAGGCATCATCCATTGCCCAGTATTTCCCTCCATATCTGGATTTGGTATGATGGATGTGTTGAACAGTTTTGTGATAAAGACTTTTCCACTCAACTCCACAATCAATTGCTTCTCGTAAACGCAGAACACAAAAATCAACGTCTCCGTCGAAACAATCTCTCACGGGTATATGCTGTTTAAATCTCATGATAATCTCATTACTGATCTTACGGAGTAATCCGCAAACACGATCTTCGGAATTATAAAATGTAGAATGTAGCCATATTAGACGGACACGACTGAGAAGATCTGGTATGACGGTGACAAGCTTTTCTGGCTCAATCTCCCTCAAAGCTGTGCATTGGCTCCGAATTGATTCCAAGTATTTTAAGTTATCATTAGCTTCAGCAGCCTTGGCCACTAATTGCTTGCTCAACTCGTCAAAAGGACCAATATAATTAGATTTTGCATATACCAAAATTTCAGTGATCTTGGTGACATTCGCACCCTGAATTTGTTCTTGAATACCAAGTAAATCTTGTGCTCGTCCTTTCCAGAAGTCGATTTCATCTAAAGGACCACTGATCTCGGTATTCCCACTCTCTGCATTGTTTACAACATCCTTGATTTGTCTTGTCCAGTGAATAACAATAGACTCAATGATTTGGACCATGTCCTTATTCTTAGCTGCCTCGGCGACAGATTTGGATGCATCGAAAGCTGGGCAGTACAACACAGTCTTTCCATCGTCAACATGCACAGTGTCTGTGAGAGTGGCCATAACCCTATGGTAATGTCCAGACAATTCGTTCCTAGCACCATCAGTTAACGCTGAGTTTTGAGATACCTGTTTGTCTACTAATCCTTTCATCATACGTTCCAATGCAGAAACTGTTAAAGGAGCTCGTCCTCCTATGGTACCAAACTGCACTATGTTGTCAATATTCTCTTTCGTCAGCGTTGAGGAATCGGGCCTTAACAAGTAAGCATTCATATCTTCCCTGAATTCATTAAATAAAGACAAAGGTGTGGTTTCACCTTCATCATCCTTAGATCCAACTACAGCTATCAGCTTAGGACCTACAATTACAAAGAATATGATAGTGGAGAGTTAGTTTATAGACACAAATCATAAAGTAAAAATGTGCATCGTAATAGAAAAGATTTGACCTTCGCCTGTAATAAAATCGACAATGACACTGCTTATTGACTTGTCGACAATGTTTGTTTTAGATTCCCCATTATTTGCTTGTAGAGTATTGGCGTCAAAGCCTAAAACTGAAAGACGTTCGGTGACCCAGGTGACAAGTGCATCGTACTCAGACACAATACTAGTTGTAGCTGGTGCTTCCTTTTTTTCCACATTGGATTTTGTCTCCACAATTTCGTCTACTTCCTCTACTGTGGGCCCTTCAACAGTATTTTCTACAGTAGCTTGTGGCTCTGCAACATCGTTAGTTGTTGTCGCGGTATCTGGGACAGCAGCAGCATCTTCTGTTGTCTGTACTGCGCTGCCCTCATTGACAGCAGCAACTGTAGGAGTTTCTTCCGTTGCTCCTTCACTCATGTTTGTCTGCTCCTTTCTATACCCCTTTGTACGTTCGTCAATGTTTTAAGTAAGTTACGTTCTTTATCTTACTTTAGGCTAACCAGTGAACCGATAAATCAAAGTCCTTCCTCCCAATGAAGCCAAAGAATTTGATTGGAAACAGAAATGTGGATTTGATGAACTAGTACAAATTAGAAACGGGCGGACAAGCTCCACTTTCTAGGGCGAGGCGTGAGAATGAACCATGCTTGGGAGTTTCTCCCCAATTGTCGTTGGTTGTTTTTTGTATAGTATTGATACAACATATAGTGCTGCATCCACACTCTGCTGAAAATATTGACACTCTCTGCTGCTGCCAAAACTCTTGGATCTCCAAGAGTCCGATATGATCAGCAACAAAATGTGGCAATTATCGAATTGGGAGATGAAAACATACTCAAAAATATTTGTTAAATAACAACTTTTGTTTGTTTTTAATGTAATCGTGAGTGGCGTAGGAGCGAATCGGTAAACTGAACACGCATGACAATGAGAAAATGTGAAGGTGATGTTGCACTCTGCAAACGTCGCATTAATATCGTGTGGAGTAAAGAAGGCGCAACAATCGACAAGATCTTTGTTTTCTCTTCTCCTTCTACGTATTACTCGGTTCAATTTATCTTTATCCAACGGGCATTATTTACTACTTTTGGGTGGGTAATAACATTTTGTAGAAACACTAAGCTTACTTGGACATTCCGAAGTTGAGCGCATCCTCCATTACGGTAATTTTCTTTTCGTGCACGAACGTACCTCATGCTATCATGCATAAATTCATGCTTGCGTGTAATTGACGTGTATCGTTCTTCCAGTATTATCAATTTTTCTAACTCTAGTCTTCTACAGCAGGAACATTTGAAGTATATAAAATATAAAATGATTTACAAGTCATTGGCTACTACAGTCGCTATCCTTTCGGTTGCCTCTACTAATGGCTTCTTCATCCAGCCACCAAGAGCAGTGACAACTGCCACAAGATTGGACATGGCCGCAGGTCTGGTTGTACCAATCAATGAAAGAACTAAGGCCCTAAATAAAGTCAAGGATCTTTATGGTGGCCGTTTAGACCTGGGATCTATGTCCGATGAAACTGAGGTAATGGTTACTTATGATTAGCAACTTGACCTGTGGTATCTTTTTATAGTTTCATTTTTTTCATAAACAGGTCGATCGCCAGTCTTTCATGGATGCTGACAGTGAAGAGGTGGATCCTCCCAAAATTGGTCAGCAAATCACAGGCACTATTATCGAGATGGATGATAACGGAGCCTTGTTGGAGATTGGTGGAAAAATGAGTGGATTTTTACCTGCGAAGGAATCATCTCTCATTCCAGTGAAACAAGTCAATACCCTCTTTGAAGGTGTTTCTTTCATTCTCTTGTGACTTCATACACATCAAAATTTGTTAATATTTCGTGCTTTATATAACGGTTATACAATACTTAGTTGGACAATCTTTAACTGCTGAATGCATCGGAACATTGAAGGGAATGCCCGTGGTGTCCCTTCGAAGCGCTCAGTTGGCCGAAGCTTGGGAACATGTGCTTGATATCAGAGCCCAGGATGAAGCTTTCGAGGTAACAGTTATAGAAGTAAATAAAGGAGGTGCAATCTGTTCCTATAAAGGCTTGAAATGCTTTCTGCCTGGGTCGCATTATTTGGGGCTTCCAGATGCTTCAATCATTGGCACATCGTTCAAGGCGAAATTTCTTGATGTCATAGAGGATGAAGGTAAACTTGTTATCTCGCAAAGGCGAGCTCTTGCAGAATTCCAAACTGCCACCTTTAAGAAAGGAGATGTTGTCGCTGGTACCATCACTGGTCTTCGTAATTATGGTGCGTTTTTGGAATTGGAAGGAGGAATGGCTGGATTGTTACATATCTCTCAGATCTCATATGATCGTATCGATAATCTTGAGAAATTATTCCAGATTGGACAGAAGTGTAAAGTCATGGTCATCGAACATGATAAAACTCAAGGTCGTGTAGCATTATCGACGAAGACTTTGGAAGCTAACCCTGGGGATATGACGAAAGATATGGAGTCTGTATTTGCAAATGCCGAAGACACTGCGAGGAAATTCCAAGAAAGAATGGAGGCTGAAAGAAAAGCCCGGGAAGCTGCTGCAAAGGATATAGTTGCGGGATTAGGAGGAAATGTTGATGAATCTGGTGCTGATCCACTATCATCTGTGGCTGAATCAATTGAATCAATACTTGCTTCCATCGTCTCCGACAAGCCAGAGGAAGGTGGCGAAGCAGCACCAGCAGCAGAGTGAATAAATATCTCAATGTAACATCCCTCGCTCTACCAATTTTTGTGGTTGTATGATCATGGTATTGATCGTCATGACATATATGTTGTAGAATGCTTATTCTCCTCTTAATATATTTAAATGAACCGTCTACAATGGAGGAGGAGGTTGATCACCACACAATTGTTTTATTTTTTTACCACACGGTCGTTTTTCATTATGGTTGAGCTATTCTAAGGGTGCATGGTGCATGGATTTTTAAAGTTTTATCTGAGAGTATACCTCAAGGCCAATTTTTGAGGCTGCTAATCTCGTCAACTATCTGCGCACACTTCTTTATTGAACCAAATTTTACCAGATTTTGGCTCTCGTAAAGTAGCTATGAACTTCATACAGATAATGATTTTACACGTATCATAAAAATAAAACATAGAACATCAAACGCAGCCATTCACTGTTCACGTTCACAGTGAGCGAATTCACAACATTGTTGTTTAAATATGTAGAAGTAGAAGTAGGGTGTTCACGAAAAAAAAAAAAAAATTTAAGCTTCTCGAATTTAGCTACGACATTCTACACATAGATAGAACACATTCCAATTAGAAGAAATCCGTTAACAGAATTTCAAAAAAAAAATTTTTTTGACCGTTTATATCCGTTGGATCAATTGGCGATTTAATTAGAGCAATTAGTAAATTCAACGTATCTTTTTGCAACGTACTTATAATAAAGCTATAGCATACTAAAGCTGTAATTGATAAAACATGGTCAGGTTAAACATATATAGGAGCGAAATGCGCACATTGTTCATCGTAACTCTGATATTGGTAAGTTTCCGTTGAGATTTTCATAATTACGTTTTTCTATTAAAATGGCGAATTATATGCAAGCTTCGGCGAACTTCATAATTAAGTTTACGTGCAATTATCTGAAGATGTGAGATAGATGTTTAGGTTTTGAGTGTATGGTGTATCTTATTGGAGATGTGAGAGTCTCTGGATTACATTTTTCGCGGTATAAACGCCCATGTACGTTCGCAACGGAACTTTGAAGGCGAAGAATTACATAAGTAATCCTGCGGCAATTAGAGAATACATCTTATCAGGAATTCCCCACAGCGGCAAGAGGAGTAAAATAATTTATATACAGTAGCTAAACTATATCATAGGAGTATGAAAATAACTTTATATCTAACAAATAACGAAAAAACATGCGTAAAACGCCGCGCAGATAACTCTTTGGCGCCTGAATGTGCAACGTATGCAATAGGCGCTGTAGAGGTCAAAACAGGCGCAATCCTCCAGGAATAACGAATACAATATGAAAGATAAAATTTATTTTCATATTGTATTCGTTATTCATGGAGGATTGCACCTATTTTGACCTCTACAGCGCCTATCGCATACGTTGCGCGTTCATGGATATCGACGTTTCTACTAAGTATCATCCCCATCGTCCCCATCGTCCCCATCATCATCATCGTCATCATCATCGTCGTTCCACCAAATCTTGCACCATCGCAATAACCAATATATACCTTATTCCAATAATACATCGTCTCCTCCTTCTCTTTCTTCTTTATACGTGTATTCGCGTCGATCTCTTTTCCTGTTTCCGCTCATGGGCGGTTCCCGAAATTTTTAAAGTAAAAATGATTCGACTACCCAAAACTAACCTAACCATAACTAACTAAACCATACTTTTTGGACTCAGCAAACCGAAATATAACCGAGAGGTCGACCTATTTCAAAAGAACCTATTGACCACAGCCCTGAAATCCTCGACTAGCGTCCTTATACCTCTATTTTTCCTTTAAAACCAAGCGTAGGCCAAATTTTCCCCTTCTGTTAGCGTTTGTTGTACCTATTCGGTCATGAGTTTTCAGTTGATGGCCCTTTCGCCTGCGTCTGCGAAGCGTGAGGGCCTCTACAAAAGAGAACCACCTCTGATTGCGACGCCCTCCTCCATTCGTTGATAAGGCATGTATTAAAATGAAAGGTGGCTACTGGCGATTTTTTTTTTTTTTTGGAGGTCACGCGAGAGTGAGTCTAATATTTTTCCATAAGCAATGAACGCCCTAGTAGAAGTACAGTACATACATATACTGGATAGCTAGTTAATCTACGCACTGTCTACTGTAGCACGTAGCAGTAGGCAGTAGCACGTAGCACTGTAGACTCTCTGTATCTACAATAGCTGTAGCGCTTAGCGCTGTAGCTGTAGGCGTAGGCAGTAGGCAGACAGGCAGACGGCAGACTGTAGGCTACAGGCTGCAGGGTCGGACAAAAAAATGAAACCTCATGTTTTTTTAAAGTTTCTCGACAGCTATAGACCTTCTGCGACACGCGACACATCCGAAGGCGTCAAAATTCGCGACAAATGTAGCTATACAGTTAAAACGCTTTAATTTTCAGCGCGTAAAGAGTTATGATGCAAAAAATCCGTTTTGCGATCTTCAGTTAGATTTTGATGCATTCATTCGTTTGAGTCGTTGTTTTGTGTTTTGTTGTTCAAGTTGCCAAGAATTATCTATCTACGCAATACAATATACAATCCAGTAGTGTAATCGTGTAATCGTGTAATCGTGTAATCGTGTAATCGTAATCGCTAGGGATCCAAAAACTAGAAATTAATCTAAACGATTGATTTTGGACAACTATATATAGTTAGCTTTAATATGCAACGAAGGTTTGTCTTGACAATGGCAAATAATAATTCAA
>JACLAD010014866.1_pt1 | contig 12157 bp, 10 predicted proteins | sample 8027901 | NCBI WGS metagenome assembly JACLAD01 (sample SAMN15725071, study PRJNA655200) | protist metagenome | isolation source: fluorescence activated cell sorting (FACS) single amplified genomes of... | place: Spain: Blaines Bay Microbial Observatory, Mediterranean Sea | collected 2016-07-05
AGCGTCGAGGAGCTGAACTTTAATGTTGGCTCTCGGACACTTTTTGGCTTTATGAAAAGCAGGGTCGGGGGCTGTGGAGGTTGGCACAGCATAGCTAGGGAAAACTGAACATTTGGATGTAGATCAAATTTCTCTCCAGCATTTCGCTGAAAATCCGTTGTATGGCTCTAGATAGAGCGACCGAGCACTCCATTTTTGGCACAGCGTACAATGGGCGAGCGTCGATTTTTGGCCGGAATGGCCGAAATCCATGTCCCAATCGAGATTTGGCCGAAAGTGTCACTTGCGCAAGTTTTTGGCGGCTCCTGTTCGCACGAGTGTGTGCACACCAACCACGCGCGCTCCCTCAACTACTCTTGGCGCAGGGCGTACGTGATTGGAGAATATCAAAGATAAGTGACAATTAAAATAATTTTGTACTTATGAAAACCAATTTCATACTATATGTCACTGTACACCTCCAGATATCGTTACCATTCGCGACAGAGCCATGCATGGCTTCACTCTCTTGTTGTCGCTAATCAGCTAATCAATCAGTGGAGGTGCTCCTGTACGTAGTGCCATCCTACCTTGAATTTCGAAACACCCTACCAGGAAATCCAACTGTACTCACATTCCACACATCACCAATCAAAGCGCAAGGAGAGCAGATATTATCAGGAAAAAGGAGGAGATGGGATGCTGCGCGGAGCATGCCCAGCCACTCCAATTCCCGGCTAGGGAATCCTTGTACCACATCGGTCACCATTTGCAAAGATATAAGCCCTAAGAGGAAGTAGGAACGCGAAAAAAGAAAATGAGCTCCACGACCCACGTGCCAGAAGTCGACGTCGATGCAACTGGACCGCCGTCCCCAGATTCTTCCAGGCCTCTTTCACGAAACATATCTGCATCAGGTAAGCCTCGAAATTTGAGGCTCAGGTCTCGCAGCTCCACCGCCCCACTGGAACACAGTGCGACCATCGGAGACCTGTCGCAGTTCTCGAGGAAGCGAACAGTGATGAACGGCAGTCCGACGAGAAAGAAGACGCTGGACCGCTTCTTCAAGTGGGCCGCTGGTAAGTTGAAAGAACTTTTAACTTACAAACTAACAGATCCTTTCGCATTGCTGGGCGTAGGCAATGTATTAAATCAGAACTAATGCTTGCATATCTTAGCTGAAAAGGGCAAGACACGAACCAATCTTTCCTCGCTTGAGGCCCACGCTCGGCGCGTACGCATTGCTCGGGCCAAAGGCATGGATAAAGGATTTGTTGAGCAGCTCACCAAGGATTTAAGAAAAGACATAATGGGTAAGTTGAAAGATCGCTTTAGTGTTGAGAGATGCAACACTGTAAATAGCAACAAAACTAATAAAGGCTCTCTTCCACTCCTCCTTTCTCTCTCTCTCTTTCTCGTTGTCTTCACGCTTTCTGTCTGTCGTTTTAGGCCCCCGGCAAGTTCACTACGTTGAAAACTGCAAGCGGAGCATGAGTGCAGCTGTTCTACGCAACGCGTTCATCAGGTGCCTTCAAAGTAGAGTTGCCAAGGCGTTCTTCAAGTGGATAGCGTTTGCGCAGGATGCGATGCCGCTTTCTGACATCGTGTACATGAAGGACACACTAGAGGAGCAGTCCGTAACCCTCGAGGAGCTAGAAGCAAGCCTTGAGTTAGCAAAAAAGAAGATATATGAACTTCAGGAGGTCAATGGTGTGGCTTTTGGGGAGGCAGAATTTTCTTCGAAGCGCTTGGCTGAAATCGAAGCGAAACTGCAGGATGGAAAAAGCCTGCTCATGTTCAAATGGATCAAGCAGATTGTCATGAGCAAGTTAAGGTCTGGATTCTCAACCTGGACACGTTATTCCTTCGGGAAGCGTAGGTACCTAGCCCTTGTAGGGCGCGCAGCTCGTCGACTGAGGCACCGCGTCGCCGCCAAAGCCTTCTTCGGCTGGCAAGACAACGTGCGTGAAATTCGTCGACGGAAGGCAATGCTAAGGAAGGCCCTCGGCATGCTGAAAAATCGTCTCCTTGGCAAGGCTTACTTGGGCTGGAAGGACAACGTGGCGGAAAAGGGTCAGTGGGACAAGAATATTTTTTTATCTCTGCATAAGCTGAGTCTCACCAAGTCCTTCCTTCAAAACGAACAACTTGATACCATACTACATTTGCATGACAATACAGTCCGGAAACGTGCTCTTGTCGCTCGGGCGGCAGGAAGGCTGAAGTATCGCGTAGCGGGGAAGGCCTTTGCCAAGTGGAGGTTTGAAATTGCAGAAAAGAAGCGGAGGCGCAACTTGATGGTCCGAACCAAGGCACGTTGGTCGATGCGTACACAGGCAGCGGCATTTTTGGGATGGAAAGATAAGGTTGATTCAGTACGGCGCACGAGGGAGATTTTAAAGCGGTCTGGCGCCAAATGGATGCATAGAAGGCTTGCCAAGGCTTACTTTCGGTGGGCTGAGATGGTGGCAGAGAAGAAAAGAATGCGCTTTGTTTCTCAGAAGGTGGCCAGGCGCTGGGTGAATAGGACTTTATCGGTACGTATTTGAAACCCCCCTCAACCTTCACACGCCCCCTCTTTCTTTAGCTCACGAGTCCCCTCTGGCTCTGTCTGTACAACAAAGGCCATGTTCAACTCCTGGACCGCCATGGTTGCCGAACGGCGCGCAAACCGAGAGATGGCAACTCGTGCGGTTGCGATGTTTCGCAATGTGTTGGCAGGAAAGGCATGGAGATCTTGGGTCTCGCTGTTGCGCGAGCGCCAGCGTAGAAAAATGGCGATGAGAAAAGCAGTGGGGAGATGGATGTACACATTGCTCAGCAAGTGCGTCAATCGTTGGCAGGAGAACATTTCTAGACGCAAACGAGATCGCCTCCTTTTACGTAGAGCGGCATTGAAGTTGAAGAACAAGCTCAAGGCTGCTGCCTTTGCGGGTTGGTTCGAGAGGGTTGAACAGCGAAAGCGTGACCGTTATGCAGTGAAGAAGGCAGTGCGGAAATGGCAAAATAAGCTGTTGTCAGCTGCTGCTGATAGATGGAAAGAATTCGTTGAAGAGAAAATTGAGATGCGCAACAACCTGCGGCGCGCAATGCAAAAGTGGAGGAACAAACTCGCCGGGCAAGCATTTGCTTCTTGGGTTGATTCGTGGACCGAGGCAAAGCGAAACAGAGTCTTGCTCTCTAGAGCTGCAGCAAAGATCCAGTACCGTACACTAGCCATGGCACACGCGCGATGGACGGAATTTGTGCGGGAGATCAAGGATCAGCGCAATGCAGTTCGCCGAGCGGCTGCAAAATGGATGAACGGTCTCTTGAGTAAATCATTCGCTACATGGTTTGATTCCTACGAGGAGAGCAAGCGTAACAAGGTCCTCCTCAAACGAGCAGCGGCAAAGATGATGAACCGAACGAAGGCAATGGCGTTTGTGAGCTGGACCGAAATGGTTGAAGAAGCAAAGAGAACGCGGTTGCTTTTGACGAGGGCTGCAGCAAAGATGATGAACAGGCAGAAAGCAGCGGCATTTGAGGGTTGGATTGAGCGCGTTGAAGAGATCAAGCATGACAGGTACGCGTTGGTGAAGGCAGTGCGGAAATGGCAAAATAAGCTGCTGTCAGCTGCTGCTGATAGATGGATTGAGTTCGTGCAGGAGATTAAAGGCCAACGAAATGCGCTACGAAGGGCCATGGGCCGTTGGACGAAACAGGCCCAGTCCAAAGCCTTCCTCACTTGGTATGAAAGTGCGCAGGAAAAAAAGCGACTCAGGGCCATCCTCAAAAGGAGCGCAATGAAGCTCAAGATGCGTCTTGCTGCAGCGACCTTTGCCAAGTGGGAGGAGGTGTACGAGGAGCGAGTCTTCATGCGCAAGTTCATCCGCAAAATGTTTAAACGTTACAAGAACACAGAGCTGAATAAAGGCATGAATGCATGGAAGACCTTCACCGTATACGCTCGACTGCTTGCAAAGCAGCGAGAAGAAGAGGGCGAACTTGCTGAGAAAATGAGGCGGGCGGAAGAGGAGAAACGCAAGCACCAGGAAAGGATGTGCCGCAACATCATCTTGAAGATGAAGAATAGGACGCTGGCCGTGACCATGCAAGCATGGGAGGGATATGTGCGTGCTAGAAAGGAAGAACGGGTCCTGCTTCAGCGTGCGGCCGGACGCATGCAGTCACGTCACCTCACCGCGTCTTTGAACAAGTGGATCGAGGTGACCGAAGATCGTGTGTTCATGCGCAAGTTTGTCCGCAAAATGCTCGCGAGGTATCTAAAGGTTGAGCTGACAAAAGGAATGAATAGCTGGAGGACCTTCACAATTTTGCACCGTAGCGCTGAAGAGCGCAGGAAGGCCGGTGGCGAGTTTGCGAAAAAGCTCGCCGCCATGAAGGAGGAAGAGAGGCTGCATAAAGAAAAAATGGCCAAGAAGATACTTATGCGGATGAGGTCTCGAGCACTGGTACAAACCTTTGATACGTGGTTTGGGAATGTCGACCAGTTGAAGAAGCAGCGTGTCCTGCTCGCCAGATGTCGAGCAAAAATGACAAACCGTCTTGCACATGCGGCGTTCAACACATGGGTGGCTCTCATTGAGGAGAGGAGAAGACTTCGAGCGATGCAGGCTCGAGCGATGGCCATGTGGCGTAACCGGTGCGCCTCGGCCGCGATGAACAAGTGGAAAGACGAGTATACGACTGCGAAACGCAATCGCCAGCTCCTGCGCAAGGCCGCGCTGAAGCTCCGCAATAGGTCTCTGAGCATGGCAATCGAGTCGTGGATGGATCTTGTAGACATGCGCAAGCGTGCCCGGCACTTTTTCCAAGTCATGCTTGTGCGATATGAAAAGAGGGAGTACCTCAAGGGGTGGAATTCGTGGAAACGTTACGTTCTCGGCAGTCAAATGGCAGAGGCGCAAGCAAAGTTTGCGCAGACCGCTGCAAAAAAAATAGTTCTGAGGATGAAGAACAGGTCCAAGGCCGCTGCGTTTTCTTCTTGGGCAGAGAATGTGAGCGAGATTAAGCATCGGAGACTAGCGCTCAAGCGGGCCCACGCACGATGGAGCAGACGAGGGCTCTCTATGGCGTACCAGGGGTGGTTGGGCTTTGTTGAAGCACGCACTTTTCTGCGCGCTTTCTTTGCGAAGATGGTTTTCCGATACGAGAACATGGGCGTTACAAAGGGTTTCAATTCATGGAAAGAGTACCTCATCATATGCCGCGTGCGCGAGAAAGCCGAGGGTGTCGGTGCCAAGCTTCGTGCTGAGCTCAACGCTCTCTCGGAGGAGGCTCGCAGAGCAAAGGAACAACGCATCCGAGGCATTTTGCAACGTATGATGAATAAATCCAAAGGAAGCGCGCTCAATAGGTGGATCGAGGCGGTGGATGAGAGAAGGCGCCACCGCTTCCTTGTAAACAAGGCTCTCGGGCGGTTGAAAAATCGAATTGCGGCCGCAGCCTTCAACGCATGGACAATCATGGTGGACGAGCGTCAGGAAAATAGGCGAAAACAGCGCAAGGCTGTGATGATGTTCAAAAAGAAGTCGATGGTAGCTGCGTGGAATTCGTGGATGGAAAGCATGGAACACGCACGAAGGGATAAGCTTAATATGAAGAAGGCAATTGTCAAGTGGAAGAAGCGCATCCTGATTGGTGTAATGGCTTCGTGGAACGTATGTTCATTTTTGGTGTAGACATCGCGTATGTGCAAGTGAAAGCACGGCCAATTTGCTCGAGCACTAACATTTATTTTCGATTCCACAGGAGTTTACTGCTAACAAGGTTCGATACGACCGACTCGTAGCAAGGCATCGGAATAAATGCAACCGCAGAACATTTGTTGCTATCTTTGACATGTGGTGGAGCGCTGTAGAGGATCGAAAGAAGAGACGAAAGCTTATTAAGAGCTTCTTCAGGCGCAAGAAGCGCCGACTGAAACAGATGGCGGTGAAAGCTTGGAAATTGGTGCCAAAGAAGAGGAAGAAGAATCGCGTTTTTGATCGCAAGAGAGCCTGGGAGAGATCAACCGCGAAGTCAATACGAGGTCTGAAGGAGAGTCTCGTCCGGGTCGAGGAGGAGTACTTCGGAAACGTTAGTGCTTCTTCTCGCTTTGCTAGTCATTTCCTTTGCAGACTGCTAACAACCCGTTTGCGACTACTCCCCCTCACTCCCCCATTCTATACACAGCTGTCGCCAACGAAACCAGAATCGGTTTCTGAAGTGACCAAAGGGAACAAAGGGGTCCTCAGCAGTGGAGCAAATTTGGAGCCTTTAGAAAACAGAGGGGGTCTGTCAGCAATTGCTTTTGGTGCCTTTGGCAACGCGGGGAACAAGAAAAAACGGAGTAAGCCGAGGCTGTCAGCGTCGATTAGCGCCCCGCGTCTTAACGCCGTCAATTCCGCTGCACAAGGTGTTCATGCCAGTTCGAGTGGTGGGGTAGGCACTGACACCAAAGATATACAGGCTGTGTCGCGGGCCGAGTTGGAAAGCATGATTGAAGGTCAGCAGGAGATGATCAGCAACCTCAAGGACTACGTCCGTCGTGCCCAGCTGAACGGAACGCCCGTGGATCCCGGCTTGGCCCCGATCGGAGGGAGGCGTCGATCGCATCGGCCAAACTCAACCGAAGGTGGTCACGCACCGGTTTTTGCGGTGGAGGACTCCCATGCTCTTGACACCACGACAGAAAGATTGCGGCGCAAAATCTCAAAGGTGAAGCGGGACGCAAAGAGCAAAATCTTAGAGGAAAGAATGCGGGCAAAGAGGCTTGAGAAGGAACTCTTAGCATCGATGCAGAGAGCCGAACACTTGCAAAATGAGGTTTACAGCAAAGCTGAAACAGTAGAAGGCCATAAGGAGGAGCTCGCAATGGCGATGCACAAGATCAAGCAGATCAACAATCAGGTGTCTCTCGTGACCATGGAGCGAGATATGCTACGAAAATCGGTAGTGTCGCTCAAAAAGGCGTTGGGAGAGTAGATTAAGATGCTACAGGGTCGGCTACTTCTCTTTTTTGTTCTTTGTTGCACCTTCTGTATTGCCTCTCGTCATTTCGCTACTTAAGACTTGTTCCTGCGGGATGAGCCCGGCTTTGTTGTTCATCTTGACCACTTTGCTCATGTGCGAAGGCGACTGCGTGGCAAGACGGAGGAAGGAGCCCTTGCTCGACTGCGACCGAAAACCCTTGCGCGATTCTTTCGTTAGACGTCGCACAGTTATTCCTCCGCATGCAGATCCACTGGCCTCTCCCCCTATTTTGCACAGGGCACGCGTGCAGGGGGTGTATCGCATTATCGCGTCAGTTTATCAGCTGAAAGTACATGGCAAGATCATCAACGCTGGGCGCAATACACTGCACTTAGTTACAACAGAGTAAGCACGACATACCTGCAGTCTGGATTGTATCGCCCGCCAGAAGCTGCATGGACCTTTCTGAGTTCCGTTGCGCAGATCTAGGCCTGAGCGAACGCACTGTTGCCGAGGTCGTCACCGGCGAAAACGAGAGCGGGGAGGAACGTGGAAGCTTTTTCCTGTCCTCCACTGCTCCCATCTTCATTCTGTCGTTAACCTGTTGGAAAGAGAACTCTCCTTCTGCCGGAACTGCCTTAACCACTTGAAATGGAGACGCACAACGAGGCTTTGAAGACGCGTTCACAGTTGTTGTCAGTTACAGAACAAAGCTTTTAATGGCAAGCGCCCTTCGCACTTCCTCACCTTCTCTATCGTGACTTCCGTGGTTGCGGCAATGTTTATTGTAGGCGTTGGTTTCAAGACACCCTTTCGTTTCACATCGCGTGATGTTGGGCTTCCTTTCAGCCGCACTGGAGTCGGATTCTTCGTGGTTGACGGTTTAGGTGAGCTCTTCAGCTTGTTCCTACTTTTGACTCTGCCCCTCTTTGTCTTCGGAGACGTCTTAGGCGACGCCTTGTTGGATGTCTGCTTCTTCTTTCCACCGTTGCTGGAGGCCACACTGTTTGTGCTGCAGAGTGGCGTGAAGGCAGATGATTGTGAATTGTTATCAGTGGTGCAAAAGGTACACCTGCCAAAGGCTATTTGCAAAAGCGAAACTTACCCTCCGCTTTGTTGCGAGGCCGACCAGCTTAACAAAATATTACTGGCCAGACTTTTCCTCATTCGTTTTGGTGGGCTTGCGATCCCATTTGTCTCTGAGCTCCTTCGAGGTTTCTCATCGTCACGATCGTCCGAAACTGAAAAGAGGCCCAGCTGTTGGAATAGCGTTGGGGTCAGCCATACAGTTAGGGCGACACCAGCGGAGGACAAATTGCAGCAAAACTTACGTCCACTGCGAGGTCAGAAGCTGGAGTCTGTGCAGCATTTCTCTTCATCCCCACACTGCTCCCACCGGACCCATGTGGGGTTTCCTCGGCTCTTGAAAGGCCTCTCTTTATCACGTACTTCATTGACCTTGGCCGCTCGTCGTGTAACGATCTCGTTATCGCCGCTGTCTCTGCGTCAAAAAGTGACGCGCCCAGATCGCCCATTCCGTCGACGGGGAGCATACTGATATCTTTCCCTTCAGACGCAGAGCCTGGGCAGGAAGCAATATAGGAAGAAAAGAGGGCACATGGGGAAGAAAGTCATAAATAGGCCAGAAAAGAAGATGGGGCAAGAACAGCAAGCAAATACCTTTCAGTCCAGGACTTGATGGAACTGGCGGATTGTACTCGGACCCAAAGACTTGAAAGCCGTGCTGAGATCCCATCATCGCAGTCTTAGAAAAGGAATCATGAGGGAGAGATGCGCAAAACGGGTGATAGGGTGATGAGTAAGTTGGTAAGGAAGTGAGTAGGTCGTCCACGAAAGGCTGAGTACTCACCTCCCCAAGGAAAGCACCAGTGCGTCTGAATGCAGAAGCCTTCTCGCCTACTCTGTTTCCACTTCCCCTCAAACCACCAGATCCGATCCTAGAGCGATCCCCACCAGTATTATCAGAACTCTGCCGCTCTTCTCTTGCAAAGAGGAGCCGCGAGGTGGTGTCGTCCGCGGTGAAGTTGAGGCGGTGGAGTCGCTGGGACCTCCCAGAAGTGAGACCAGGGAGCGTAGGGGAGATCACATTTGCGATCAGGTTGTGGCCCGGCAAGGGGCTCACTGGACTCGTTGCGTCACTCTTTCGCGGGCTCCCTGTGGGCAGTTGGAGGAGTCAATCGGTCTCGTATGAGTTTCCGCCAGTACGCGGGAAATGATGCAGGGAAAGTGAGACGAGGTAGCCACGCAAGGCGACACTTCACACGCCTTCCGGCATGCCACACTTCGACATGCGAGCGGGGTAGCATACCATGCTACCTTATGAGCATCGCTACCTGCGATTAAACCATGCATCAAACTCACAGATGTCAGTGTCCTCAGTGACTCCAAATGCCTGCAGAGCATCGCCAAGCGGCTCTAGGAAGGCCTCGTCGACGGCGCCATCCCCAGCACCGACACCCGCGAAAACGGAGTCGCTAAAGTCCATGACTCCTACAAGAAGAAACAGGCACGGTTATGTCTGTTCTTCGAGCTCAAAATCTACCTTCGACAACGGAAAATGTGGTCCTGTGAAGTTTGGGAGCGAGAAGGTCGCGCGATGGCATCTAATGAGGGAGCGTTCTCTGCGGACGTGCGCCGCACGACGGTAGAGGTACTGTGAAGTAGGGAGGGTGGGGTGAGAAAAGATCCGTACTCGAGGTCTCGAGGTAGAGATCGCCTCAGTACAGGCTGGGTGGCAGAATGCGTTTCGGTGCGAGAACTTATTCGATTTGATTTGATTTGTTTCGATTTCGGTGCTTGCGGACGGCTTACTTGATTTGCTTGCGATGAAGCCCCGGTCCTCCCTCTGGATTCGCGCGTTAGCACTGGTGGCACTACAGCAGCGGCGCAAGCCACTACGAACATCTCAGCCGCACTGGCACGTCGGAGTGCGCAGAATAATTTTCTCCTCAACGATGCATCTTTCGCGCATCTTTATCTCAACGCTTGCTGCGTGCATAAGTGCGAAAGGCGCCTATGCATGGTGCTCGGCGGGACATGAAGGACCTTGCCACCTGAAAATCACTGCCGGTCCCGACCCGCTCTTGTCTCGAGGCGTTGATTTTCGCGGCCTGCATGGCGAGACGAGTGAAGCACGATTAGGCTGGTCAGAAGGTCACTTTCATATATACATCGGCGGTGACGGGCCCGACAATGAGCTGTTGCGGGTGGCTTCGAATGGAACAGCATTGCTCGCGAGGCAGACCACAGTCGGAGCCTCAGGAAAGGTGAGCATCCGGGCCAGATCGGTTCCTGGAGTCACCTTTGTTCACGAAGGATGTCCTGTGAATAGGGATAGCGTGGCAGAGTGAGTTCATACTTCCTGCGCGCCTGCGTTGTCATGCAGTGTCTCCGTCCTATGTACACAACAATGACACTTGGAGACCGTCCACGTTCAGCGTTGACGTTGGGGAAATCAAATTTCAGTCGCACAACGGGACTTTTCCAGTCCTCTTGTCCAAAGTCGAGGTCTCTGCGGCCGGCGAGCAGAAAAAAGGGCGCATCTCGTTTTGGACTGGAAATGGCACTCTAGGTTCCAACATGCGACCGCATTTACAGGTTTCAGCTGGTCATCTGACTTGTACTTCAGCGATTCCAAGCATGGACGTATCAACGGGCGCTCTGCTTGTCCACGGCGGTTTTGGTGAGTCAAGGGAGGTGAGAATGAGCAAGAAAGTGTCAAAAGATGTTCTCCCCTCATCTTTTCTACGTCTAATGAATTTCCCCATTTCGTGCGTTTGCCGATTACCTTTCAATCCGCTACGTAACTACAGGTATTGGTAAAAGTCTCAATGTTAGTGGCTCCCTCTCTTCTGCAAACAGCGCTGTCGAATCGCCAACTGCCAAAGTGGAAGGCAATGTCCTTGCAACTCAGGCTCATTTTTTTGTGAATGATGGTCTCGTTATTTCGAGCGGGGGACTCAGTCTCAATAGCCAAGGGCTCGCCCATGCGGGAAAAGTACTTGCAGCATCTCTCTCGTCTCGTGGTGATATTGTTGTTGGGGACTCATTGCACACCGAGGGTGAAGCTGAAGTGGCGGGGCTGGCCCATGTTGGAGGTTCTCTCCATGTGTCCGCTACTGAAGACTCGTCTTCAAGCTTGAATGGTGCAGCGATAGTTGCAGGACACCTTGCTGCCACAAAGGGCGCGACGTTTGCGGGGGGATTATACTTGCAAAATGGAGGCAATTTGAATCTCCGAGAAGGTGGCATCAAACGAGTTGGTAAAATCGACATGGATCCAGCCTCGGGGACACTGTCATCCACAGAGTTACGCGTTGCCGCTGGCCATGAATCTACTTGCGCATCGGTTTCCACTTGTGGTGTTACAGTGGGCATAGAAGGTTTGCGAGTATCCGAATCCCTTCACGTTAAGGGCCAGCTCTATGCTGGTACAAGCGACGCAGTACATGGCATTGTAGGTCATTCTTAATCTTTCCTCATCCAAGCGGTCTCTTCATCACTGACTTTGCGCCTACTACGCCCACAACCAGGGCAAAGACGGGGCAATGATAGAAGATGGACTCAGTTTTGGAAAGACACTACAGGTGCGCAACGATCCTGTTAATCTTTCCGGGTTCAAGACTCAGGATAATGGCTACGAGGGTGGGATAAAGCTACGGCGACACCGACATCGAGAAGGCAAGAATGATGGACAAAGTCCGCTAGGGAGCTTAACATTTGTGAAGGAAGACCAAGAGATGACAGCTTCCACGAAGGAAGCAAAAGTCGCATTCTCTGAGATTGGGACTTGGACTGATGATCTTGATGGGGAGAGCATAGACGCCGCTGGGGGGCAGCTTTCCTTTCGTACGGGCTCACCACTTCAGGCCCGGATGCGCATCCACCAAGATGGCACGGTTCTAGTCGAGTCCTCCCTCTTTGTCGGTGCCGGTGGGCTCATAGCAGCACAGAACACATTTGTTGGCGGCGGCATATTGGTTGAGGACTCTTCCCCCTCGACCTCGCCCGACTCTGGTGCAATCCACGGAGTTGCGAAGGTCGGTGTTGGAGGGACCACCGCAATCACGGGCGGGCTCACGGTTTCAGGCGATATTACATTAACGCATGGCAGTTACAAAATATTTCGAGGAGGTTTGTGATTGTATTTGATTTTGTTTGCCAGGGCGACCGCAACATCCTCTCTCTCTCTCTCTCTCTC